>Ga0315899_10004154_pt1 | contig 15665 bp, 8 predicted proteins | sample LakEriMetagenome_2_FD_203518 | JGI IMG/M metagenome (GOLD analysis project Ga0315899, IMG submission 203518) | Freshwater fungal communities from buoy surface, Lake Erie, Ohio, United States - Buoy 4 MA112 | ecosystem: Environmental > Aquatic > Freshwater > Lake | place: USA: Lake Erie, Ohio... | reverse complement strand
CCGCCAAGGTGGTGTTCACCCTGTCAGAAGAGGCCGTGGGCTTCAGTGATAAATCGGTGCGTGTCAGCGGCGGCTTTTTGACCGACTTCAAACAAGACGCCACTGTCAAGACCAAGTGGACCGCCACCTTCAACCAAGGCCAACCAGACCCCAAAGCCACCGGGCCTGCGCAGGTCTCGATCAATGTGGATTCGGGCCGCTTCACCGACGCTGCAGGCAACGGCAACGACACCGCCACCCCCAAAACCCTGTCGGCCGACAACATCAAACCGGCGGTGGTGACCGTCACCGACAACGTTACGGCCACCGCCAACAAGGCCACCACCGTGGTCAACTACACCTACACCTTCAACAAAGCAGTGACCGGCCTGGAGGCCAGTGACTTCACGGCGGTCAATGGCACCGTGGGTACGCCCGTTCTGGACACCACGGTTACAAACGGTACCAAGTGGGTGGTTCCCGTAACCCCAACGACAGGCAAAAGCGGCACCATCACCTTGAACCTCAAGGCCGATGCTGTCACCGACACCTCCAGTGGCAATAAAAACGCGGCCCACGGTCAAAGCAATCAAGCCATTGACACAGTGTCTCCCACAGCGGCGGCCAGCATTGACACGGCATCCTTCAAGCAAGGCACCACCAGCAAAGGCGCTGTGACCTTTACCTTCTCTGAAGACCCGGGCACCAGCTTCACCACCGATGACATCACCGTCACCGGCGGCACCATTGCTTCGCTGGCCAAAAAGACCAGTGACGCCAGTGGCAAAGTGTGGACCGCAGAGTTCACCCCTACCTCCACCACCACGGTCACCGCTGGCTCCATCCTGGTCAAAGACGGCTCTTACACGGACGCCGCTGGCAATGCCGGTGCAGCCAGTACCAGCCTGGCTTTGAAGGTCAACACCACCAACCCCACGGTAGCGGTCACATCCGCATCATCTGCCCTGAAAGCCGGCGATACATCGGTATTGACGTTTACATTCAGCGACGCGGTCACTGGTTTTGATAAGTCCGATGTCACTGTCACGGGCGGCACCATCAGCGACCCTGCCAAGAGCACCACTGACAGCAAGGTTTACACCGCCACCTTCACGCCTTCGACCACCGCCACCCTGAAGACGGCCGCAGTCTCTGTGGCTGCTGATTCCTATGAATTCGATGGTCTGAAGGGTTTGGTGGGCAGCTTGAGTGGCGGCCTCAAAATCAACGTTACCGTGCCCACCGTCACCATTGCACTGGACTCGGCCACCGCCACCGGCAACCTGGTTTACAAAATCACGGGCAGCGAAGCCATCACCAAGGCCAGCGGCGTTGATTTCGCCATCACCAACGGCACCATCGAAGGCACGCCCACCGCTTCAGGCACGGGTGGAACAACATACTTACTGACGGTCAAGCCCACGGCCAGTGGTGATGTGGCTGTGAACATGCCCGTTGGCTTGTTCACCAACGGCACGTTCACCAATGCGGCTGCTGTGGCCTCTACCGCCGTCAAAGTTGCCTTGGGCACTTCCGGTGTGGACACCATGATCGGCAGCGTGGGTGCTGAATACGTGTTCCCTGGTGCTGGCAATGACATCCTCAAGTTGACCAATACCAACCAGTCCACCGTGGCAGCACCTGACACCATTGCGGGCATTGCCCTCGGTGATGTGCTGGACCTCTCGGGTTTGTTGACCGGCTACACCAAGTTCAAGGAGGCAGATGCGACTGACACCGGCGCTGGTTTTATTGAAATCAAGAATTTGGTTTTGACCAACCCAACAACCAGCACCAGCACAGTCAAATTCGACATCACTTTCGATGACTCTAAATATCTAAATAATAAAATCACGGGGTTTGTGGTTGATCTGGACTATGACACCAGCAAAGTTGTCAGCGGCTCAGTATCTTCTGTGACTGTGGATGGTGTCGCGGGCTCGGACCCCACTTACTCTCCAATCGTTAAGAATATTTCGCCTGTCTCTGGAAGTACTGCAACGGTTAACGGCAAGATTACTGCGCCAGTTGATTTGTCCGCCCCATCAACGGCCCTAGTGATTGATTCCACCGGCAAAGCTCTGTCTGTGACGCTGAATTTGAGCTCTGCGGAGACCAGTTTTAAAGTGGGCTTGGAGTCAGTGGCAGCTGGCGGAGCTACTGTTGTCAATACATCTGCAGGCAGCAACAATGTGGATGTTGGTATCAGCAAAACCGCCCGCTTGGCTGGAACATCAGCTTCTGCGGCAACCACCGGCACCTTGGAATTGATTAACGACACCACCACCTTGGGTGTTGTTGGAGACAACCAAATCCGCAGCGTGTCCACTTTGAGCACAGATGGCAAGTCCGGCACCTTCAAGTTCCAGTACGACACCAACGCTGCAGCGGGCACCACCACCTTGAGTGATGTGGTGGCGATCAACCTGATCTCTGCCGATAGCTTGGCAACCTTTTTGAATGGAGCCAATACCTTCAAGGTCATTTGATCAAGCTGACCTGGAAGCGGGTCGGCCGCCCTTGAAGGGCTGACCGGCTTTCGATTGACACAAACGGCCTTTCAGGCCGTTTGTGCCCTCTGCAGGTGTATTTCACAACCATTGGCGGCCATGACCCATCAGCGTGCTCTCATCGCTCCTGCTGTAACTGACATGGCGTCTTTTTGGTCCCAAACCCAGGCGGCCATCAAGCCCGTGCTGGGCTATGGCCTGTTGGCCAACCTCTTGCTGTTCATGCCCACGGTCTACATGCTTGAGGTTTACGACCGGGTGCTCAACAGCAGCAGCGTCAACACCTTGTTGTCGTTGACGGCGCTGGCGGTGGTGGTGTATGCGGCCTTGTCGGTCATTGACTGGGTGCGCAGCGAAATGCTGTTTGGCATCGGCCGCCAAGCCGAGGCCGATTGGGCACCCACCCTGCATGACCGCTACTTTGCGGCGCAATTGGCGCGCACCCCCTCAGCAGACTTGGCCAGCTTGCAAGACTTGGCCAGCTTGCGCTCGTTTGCGGGCTCGTCGACCATGGTGGCGATCTTGGACACGCCGTTTGCGCTGTTGGTGTTGTTTGTGTTGCTGGCCATTCACCCTTGGCTGGCCGCCACCACGCTTTTAGCGGCGGTGTTGATCGCTGCCTCTGCGGTGCTCACCGACCGCAACAGCCGCTTGCCACTGGCCCAAGCCAACACCCATTTGTACCAAGCCCAACAAGCGGCGGGCAATGGTTTGCGCAGCGCGGTGGTGGTGCAGGCCATGGGCATGGGTCACGCCATGGCGCAGCGTTGGCAAACCCACCACCAAGCGTATTTGCAGATGCAGGCCGACGCATCCGTGCATGCTGGGCGGGGTGTGGCGTTTTCCAAATGTGTTCAAACGCTGCAAAGCTCTTTGCTGCTAGGCTTGGGCTGCTGGCTGACGCTGAATGGGCAGATGTCGGCCTCGGGCTCCATGATGATCGTGGCCTCGGTGCTGGGGGGACGGGCCATATCGCCATTGAGCCAAGTCGTCATGCAGTGGCGGCAAATCATGCAAATGCGTTTGTTGTGGCGCAAGCTGGAAAAAACCTTGGCCACTGAAACGCCCAAAAAACCCAGTTTGAGCTTGCCTGCACCCCAGGGGAATTTGCGGGTGGAGCAGGTGAGCTACGGTTTGCCAGGGGCATCGCAATTTCTGATTCGCAATTTGCAAATCGACTTGCAGCCCGGCATGCTGGCGGTGGTGATGGGCCCGTCAGGTGCAGGCAAAACCACGATCGCGCGTTTGTTGGTGGGCATCTTGCCCGCCAGCCAAGGCAAGGTGCGGCTCGACAGTGCCGACCTCTACACCTGGGACAAGCAGGCCTTGGGGCCGCACATCGGGTATTTGCCGCAAAACATCGAATTGCTGGATGGCACGGTGGCGCAAAACATCACCCGCTTTGGCCCGGTGGATGAAGACTTGCTGCGCCAAGCCGTAGAGCTGGTGGGCCTGGGCCCTTGGGTCAGCAGCTGGCCTTTGGGGCTGGACCAACCACTGGGCGTGGCGGGGGCCCATGTGTCCGGCGGCATGCGCCAACGCATCGGTTTGGCCCGTGCGATTTACGGCAACACGCGTTTGGTGGTGCTCGATGAGCCCAATTCACATTTGGACGAAGAAGGTGAAAAGGCGCTGATGGCCTGCTTGGCGCAACTCAAACAGCGCCAGACCACCACCGTGGTCATCAGTCACCGCCAATCGGTGTTGCAAATGGCCACCCACATGGTGGTGGTGCGCGATGGGGTGATGCAGGCCTTTGGCGAGCGCGACCAAGTCATCGCCGCCTTGCAAAAAGCCTATGCCCAACAGCAACAGGCGGGCAAGCCATGATGCGGTCTGCCTTGTGGTCACACCTCAAAGGCATGGGCCCGCTTTTGGCCATGGGCGTGGCCGTCAGCATGGGCATCAATACCTTGATGATTTTCCCCAGCTTGTACATGCTGCAAATTTACGACCGGGTGATGGTGAGCCAAAACGCCTTGACCCTGGTGGTGTTCACCGCGATGTTGGTGGTGGCGCTGGTCCTGGTGGCGGTGCTGGAAAACTGGCGCACCGGCCACTTGGTGAAAGTCGGCATGGCCATGGACGAGCGCTTGGCCAGCCCGGTGTTTGCCGCCAATTTGCAGGCCGAACTGAACCACCCCACCAACCAGCCGCAACAAGCCTTGACCGATCTCAACCAGCTGCGCCAGTTTGTCACGGGCCAAGGCATCTTTGTGTTTTTTGACCTGCCGTGGTTTCCGATTTATGTGGCGGTGATGTTCTTGCTGCACCCCTACTTGGGTTTGGCGGGCTTGGTCTTTTGTGTGGTTTCTTTGCTTGTGTCTTGGTGGGGCCACCGCGCCAATGCACAGCCCATTGAACGCGCGGGTGAAGCCTCGCGCCAAGCCCTGGGCGAGTACATGGCCAATTTGCGCAACGCGGAGACCATCCATGCCATGGGCATGTTGCCCGCTTTGCGCCAGCGTTGGTCGCAGCGGTTTGCGCTGCACGGTTTGGCGCAGTCCAGGGTGGAGAGCACGGGAACCCAGTTTTCATCGTTCAGCAAGTATGTGAAAAACATCCAACAAACGGTGACCCTGGGTCTGGGCGCTTGGTTGGTGGTGCAAGGCGAGCTGACCCCGGGCGCCATGATTGCCGCCAACATGTTGATGACCAAGGCCTTGCAGCCACTGGATTTGTTGGTCAGCACCTGGAGCAGCTTTTTAATGACCCGGCTGTCGGCCCAGCGGCTGGAGGCCTTGTTGCAACAAGCCCGCCAGCAACCAGCGGGCGATGTCATCCGTGATCACAAGGACGGCGAGCTCCAAACCAGGCGCTTGCAGCTCAATTTGCCCAACGGCTCAGCCTTGCTAAAGGGTGTGGATTTGACATTTCCCCAGGGCACGGTGACGGGCGTGGTGGGCCCCTCAGGTTCTGGCAAAAGCACCTTGGCCAAGGCCTTGTTGGGCCTGTGGCCGAAGGCGCTGTGCAGCGGGCAGATTGTTTGCGATGGGGTGTCGGTGTGGGACTGGGACCGGCAACACCTGGGTGCCCGCATCGGTTATTTGCCACAAGACATTGCCTTGCTCGAAGGCAGCTTGGCCGACAACATTGCGCGCCATGGCCGTGTCAATGATGCGTGGGTGATTGAAGCCGCACAACAAGCGGGCATCCATGAGATGATTTTGCGCTTGCCCAACGGTTATGACACAGCGGCCGGCGAAGCGGGGCAGTTTTTGTCGGGTGGGCAAAGGCAATTGATTGGTTTGGCACGCGCGATCTATGGAAAACCCCGTTGGGTGGTGCTGGACGAGCCCAATGCCAATTTGGATGAATGGGGAGACGCATGTTTGATCCGCGCCGTTGAAGCTTTGAAAGTCCAAGGCAGCGTGGTGATTTTGATTTCGCATCGGCCCGAGATATTGCACAGCGTCGATCAAACGCTGCGCTTGCACGGGGGTGGGGTGACCCTGGAAAAAAACCCCTTGCGCGTGGCGCAAGTGGTGACCTGACAATGAAATGACCCAAGAGGCCTGAATTGAACGCACACAACGACAAACCCAGCCCATCGGGCAGCACGGTACCCGCCAGCCCCAGCAGCGCTGTGCCTGCCCGTGTGGGTCGCTGGACCTTGGCCTTGTTGCTCGGGGCGCTGCTGGTGTGGGCTTTGGCCGCACCTTTGGACGAAGGCATCCCCGCGCAAGGCTTGGTCAGCTTGGACACCAAGCGCAAACCGGTACAACACCTGCAGGGCGGCATTGTCAAAGAGGTGCTGGTGGGCGAGGGTGCTGCGGTGCAAGAAGGGCAGGTCTTGATGGTGCTCGAGCAGGCCACGGCCAAGGCTAATTTTGAATCGATTCGCCAGCACTATGTGGCCATGCGTTCCACCGAATCGCGTTTGCTGTCTGAGCAAGCGGGCGCGGGCAGTGTGCAGTTTCATGCCGACATTGTGAAAAGCATGGCCGACCCCTTGGTGCGCCAACACGTGGACACGCAACAGCATTTGTTCAAATCGCGACGAATGGCCTTGCAGGCCAATGTGGCGGCGTTGAATGCCAACTTGGCGGGCTTGGAGGCGCAAAAAAGAGGCCTGGTGTTGGTGATCGAACAACGCTTGCAACAGCAGCAGTTGTTCAACGACGAGTTGGGAGGCATCCGCGATTTGGTCAAAGAGGGCTATGCCCCGCGCAGCCGACAAATGGAGTTGGAGCGCAACCTGGCCGAGGTGGGCAGCATCTTGGCCGATGCCCAAGCCAACTTGAAGCGGGTGGGCCACAGCGTGGAAGAGGTGGGCCAGCGCTTGCAAGCGGTGCAGCAAGAGTACAAAAAAGAGGTTGACACCCAATTGGCCGATGTGCGCCGCGAGGTGCAAGCCGACGCTGAAAAGCTGTTTGCCGTGACCAAAGATTTGGAGCGCACCGAGTTGCGCTCACCGGCCACTGGCCAAGTGGTGGGTTTGGTGGTGCAGACTCTGGGGGCGGTGGTGGCACCTGGACAAAAGTTGATGGACATCGTCCCCAACCATGCGCCAATGCTGGTCGAGGCCCGCGTGGCGCCGCAAGTGATTGATCGCTTGAAAACGGGCCAGGCCGCAGACATCCGGTTCTCGGCTTTCTCTCACGCACCGCAATTGACCGTGGGCGGGCGTGTGGTGTCGGTGTCCAAAGATTTGTTGAGCGACCCCGACACCAAGCAATCGTATTACTTGGCGCGGGTGGACATCACCCCCGAGGGTTTGAAGGTGCTGGGGCAGCGCGAAATACAACCCGGCATGCTCGCCGAGGTGTTGATCAAAACCGGCGAGCGTTCTTTTTTCACTTACCTGACTTACCCCATCGTGCGCCGATTGGCGCAGTCGATGAAGGAAGAGTGATGCACATGCGCCCCCTAACTTTTTTGTTCACTGGGCTGCTCGCTGTGGCCGGTATGGCCAGCGTTGCTGCGCAGGCCATGGACTTGAAACAGGTGTATGAAAAAGCCTTGCGCAACGACCCGCAGTACCAAGCCGCCCGTCAAGACATCATCGCCTTGGCCGAGGTCTATCCGCAAGCCCTGGCGCAGCTGCTGCCCAATGTGGGGCTCAATGCCAGCCGCAACTCGGTCAACTTGACCAAGGTCGATGGCGAGGTGAGCAGCCAACTCGATTATTTGAGTTTGAACAACTCGATCGTGGTGCGCCAAGCCCTTTACCGCAAACCCCAGTTTGCGCAATTGCAGCAGGCCAGCGTGCAGCAAAAGTCCTTGGTGTTCATCGAAGAAAAAGCCGGTGCCGACTTGGTTTTGCGGGTGACCAATGCCTACTTTGACGCTTTGTATGCGGTGGACACATTTGCGCAATTGCAAGCCACATGGGACGCGGCGCAGCAGCAGTTGCGTGCTGCCCGGCGCATTTTTGAGTCGGGCCAAGGCACCCGCACCGATGTGGACGAGGCCCAAGCCCGCGCCGACCAGGCCCGTGCCCAATGGCTGATGGCCAAGCAAAACCTGACCTACACCCAGCGCCAGTTGGCCATGTTGGTGGGCGAAAAGGTCACCCCATCGGCCGCGCTGCGGGCGGACTTGCCCTGGTCATCTGACACGGGTGATAGCCCTGACAGGGTGGTTCAAGCCTTGACCCACAACCCTGAAATTCAACTGGCCAAAGTCAAACTGGAAACGGCGGAGTTGGAGGTGCGCAAAAACCATGCGGGGCATTGGCCCACCTTGGACTTGGTGGCGCAGCGCTCCATCAGCAAAAGTGAAAACACCCAGTTCCCCTTCACCGATTACTACACCAACCAAGTGGGGGTGCAACTCAACATCCCCTTGTATGCGGGCGGTGCAGTCAGTTCATCGGTGCGCCAAGCCACCGCCAACCTGGCCAAAGAGCAGCAAAACCTGCAAATGGCCCAAAATGATTTGACGCTCAAGGTGGAGAAAGAGCTCATCAACCTGCAAGACAGCCAAGAGCGCATCCAGGCCTTGCAGGTGGCACTGGCCTCGGCCGCACAGTTGGTGGTGTCGTACACCAAAGGGATATTGGCGGGTACGCGCACCCAGACCGATCGGCTCAATGCCATGCAGCGCGAGGCCGAGGCGCGCCGCGACCTGCTGCAAGCGCGCTACCAGTGGGTGCTGTCCATGGTGAAGCTCAAGCTGTTGTGCGGCGAATCCCACGCAGGTGTGATGGAGCAGGTCAATGCGTCGGTGCTGCTGAACCGCTAAATGCTCAAGGCGCTTTGATTTTTTGACGGTGGGTTTGGATCAGCCGTGCGGCACAACTGGATTTTTGTTGGGCATAAGCGGGGCTTTGCTTGTTGGCTTCGATGGTCGTTAAAGCCTCGCATTGGGCCAAGACGTACTCATCAAACCAGGTCGGATAAGTCCCGATGCTGTTGATTTCTGCGGCGCTGAGCCAGTGCATCTCGTTGGATGGCGTTTGCATGGCCACTTGGTACAAGGCCATTGGCAGGTCGAATTCGGCAAAGGACCGTTCAATGGATTGATGGATCGACTTGGTCATTTTTTCGGCATCACCCAAGGTGAGCGTGGCCAGGTATTTGGGTGAAATAAAGGCCCGGTGGATGCCGATGTTGCTGACGATGTTTTGTTTGTCGTCCAGGGCTGGGATGCGCAACAAACCTGCGGCATACAAAAAAATACAGGCACTCAAGCATTTGGCTTGGGCGGGCACATGGCTGACAAAGCCCCATTGGCGCAGGCTGCGGGCCATGCGCAAGGCTTCGCGCACCGAGCCCCCTTCCACGTCCAGCGTCAGCCACAGCGTGTTGGCTGGAAATAGCTTGGGCTGGCGCAAAAAGGCCTCTAGGTTTTCGCCGTCCCCTTCCACCATGGTCCCGCTCAAGTGCAGGGCCGATACCTCGACCCCCGTGTGCAGCTTCAGGGGTTTGACATCGATTTGCAGCGCGTGGGCTGGGCTACATGCCCACCACCACACCAAGCCCAGCCAGATGGCCAAGCCACGGGCCCAGCTTGCCAGGTTTAGGCTCACGCTCAACTTCAACCTCACCCCGCCCAAGACCCATCGACGTCCCCGGCGAGCACGCCCACCAATTTCACGTCGGTGGTGGTGTTCAGGTTGATGGGCATGTTGGGGCTCATCCAACCATTGTCTAGGGATTTGGTTTTGTCGTTGTTGTAGCTGTCCATGGTCAAGTTGGACGCAACTTTGCTGGCATCCATAAAGGTCCAGGTGGGGCTGGGGGCTGTGAGACCTACCACTGCTTTGAGCACGTCAATTGCGTCGGTCAGGCCCACTGTGCCGTCGCGGTTGAAGTCGGCTGCTACCACTTGGTAGGGAGACAGCGCGGTCGAGCCGGTGTTGACACTCAATCCCACAATCATTTTCAGGATGCTGATGGCATCGGTCAAACCCACGGCTTGTGCGGTTGCGGTTTTGTCCGCGTCGCTGCTGATGGACTTGGTGGCTGTCATGGTGGACTGGGCATTGGGCAGGCTGCTCAGCGTAGCGCTGCCCGCGCTGTTGGACTTGGCCGTGATGCTGCCCACCGCCAAGCTCACATCAGCCAAAGCTTTGCCCGTGCTGCTGGTGCTCAGCGCTTTCCAGTGATTGGTTTGTGCTGTCAAGGCAAAGGTGCTGCTGGCCGTTATGGTGGCATCAGCGCTGGTGCCCACCACGCGGTCGAGGTTGTCTGACGTGACCACATGCGCCAATTGGCCATTGAAGCCGATTTTGAAGCTGTCCACGGCTTGGTTGAGCACCATGGTCACGTCCATGGTTTTGCCGCTCACCAAGATGGGATTGCTGCTGGAGCTGTCTGCAATGGCGGCGATCTTTCCGGAGGCCGTTGAGCCGCTGAGGTTGGGTGTGATGAACTGCCAAACCGCAGTGGTGCCGCCAGCGTTGTCGTACTGAGCGCTGGTGACGCGGGCGCTGCTCACCAAGCTGGCGGTGTAATCCAAGTCAATCACCAAACCATTGATTTTTTGGTTTTCAAACTGGGCACTGCTCAGTTGAACACTGAAGGACACATTGCTTTTGTTGTTGACCGCGTCTTTGGTGAGTTTGAGGTTGCCCAAGCTGACAAAGGCGCTGGTGGGTGCGACTGCATTGGCTTGGGTGCTGAAGCTGTAGTTGGACAGGCCCGCATAAGCATTGCCCGCCATGTCTTTCACCACACCAGATGCCATCTCGAGCGTGTAGGTGGCTCCACTGGAGAGATCCGTGCTCGGGTCGAGGGTTAGGGTGCTGCCATTGATGATGATTTGGTTGTCACCGATGGCAATGGTGCGTTCGGTGGCGCCATTTTTCTTCAACATCACGTTGCCAGTGCCGGCTTGGATCGACTCGCTAAAGGTCAAGCTCAGGTTGCTGTTGGCCGCCACATTGCTGGCGTTGGCGCTGGGGGATTGGCGCTGCAAGGTGGGCGGGGTGATGTCGACAATGGGTTGGCCCGGGTTGGGGTTGATGATGTAGGCACCCGGCAGGTCGACCACCACTTGGTTGGCTTGAATCAAGTCATCATCATTGGTGTTGATCAAGCCAAAGGACAGTTTTTCAAACCCAGTGAAGCGCATGCTTTCGGTGCTGTCGCTGAGCGAGGTGATCAGGTAATCGTCGGTGGCCAATCGGCTCACAGTGAATTGGCTTTGCAACCCATGGATGGCCAGCGTGTCGGTGCCGCTGCCGCCATCGGCGCTGTCAAAGCCACCCGTGGTGATCATGGTGCCGACCCCGCCAGCGATGCCCGTGCCGCTGACGCCGCCCCAAAAGGCAATGACCCAATCGTTACCCGCACCAGCGTACATGTTGTCATTGCCGGTGCCGCCCATCAGGCCATCGTTGCCATCGTCGCCATAAAGGGTGTCGTCCCCTCCCAAGCCAATCAGGATGTCGTTGCCACCCATGCCGCGCAGCACGTTGTTGCCGCCGTTGCCAATCACCCCTTGGTCGAATTCGTTGCCGGTGAGGTTAATGGCACTTTCGCTCCACAAATCCAAGGTGATGTTGCCCGCTGCCATCAGGTCTTCCACCGCCACCCCTGAGCCCAGGGTGTAAGACACCGTGGCGATCACCACGTCGTTGTCGATACCAAAGTTGAAGGGCAGTTGCGAGGTGGTGTTGTCGCTGGTCAACTCCGAGATGACGTCGCTGCTGTCGGTGATCAGGTATTTGTCATTGCCCGCACCGCCCACCAATCTGTCGGTGCCACTGCCGCCCATCAAGATGTCGTTGCCTGTGCCACCGGTCAAGGTGTCGTTGCCGCCGCCACCCGTGAGCCAATCGTCGCCGGCTTGTCCATTCAAGGCGTCGGCGCTGGATGTGCCCACCATCCAGTCGCCCGATGTGGTACCCGCGTTGGTGCTGTCAAAGTTGAATTGCCAGTCATTGTCTGGCAGCACAAAATTGAAGAATTCCACCTTACCGGTCGTGAGTTGGTTCACCAGGCGCACAGATGATTTGGTCGCGCCGTTGCTGATCACGTTGACCAAAACGTCATTGCCTGATCGTTCAGCATCCAGCATCAAGCTGGGCAAACGCATCATCACGTAGTCGTAGCCACCGCTGTCGGCGATGCTGTCGTTGCCACCCTCAGTGATGTCCCATTGGTAGCCGTCGTTGCCCAAGCCACCTTGCAGCAAGTTGGTGCCCGCGCCGCCATACAGCAAGTCGTCGCCGTTGTCGCCGTTCAAGGTGTCATTGCCACCGGCGCCAAACATCATGTCGTCGCCAGCGCCGCCTGAGAGCAGGTTGGCTTGTGAGGTGCCCACCATCAGGTTGGCGGCATCGCTACCGGTGTCACTGATTGAAAAGGCATAACTGCGTTGAACGACACCTTTGGGGTCGATCAAGTTCAAGGTTTCAATGGTCCCCGTGGTGTATTGGTTTTTGATGTAAAGCGTGCTGTTGGCGCTGGCCATGTTGGAGGCCGAGCCTACAAACTGCAAACCATTGCCAATGCGCTCCCCCCGAGGAATCATGTCGAAGCCATCAAACAGTTGTGCCGACAAGATGTCAGAGCTGCCGCTGGCGTCGTCAATGGTGTATTTTTCGCCATTTCCGATGGGGGTGTACCAGTAGGTGTCGTTGCCTGCGCCGCCATAGGCCATGCCATTGGGGCCGTTTACCGAGACGATGTCGTCCCCAGGGCCGCCATTGATGGTGAAGTTGCCGTTGCCCAACTGAAAGCCCGTAACAATGGCCCAGATGGGGTAGGGCGCACTGATGGTGAAGCGGCTGATTTCAAAGCTGGTGCCGTCGGTGGCGGTGTTGGTGTGGCTGGCCACCACATATTCGGTCAACTGGGTGAATTGGGCGCCATTGGTGAAACTGATCAAGTCCTGCAGCGATAGGGTGTTGCCCAGGGCATAGGTGTTGCCATTGGGGTTGACCACGGTGAAATCAAACCTCGCTTTGGTATAGGCAAACTGGGTCAAATCGGCGGTGGCACCGGCTTTGTAGCTGTATGCCGGATTGCTGCCCCAAGCTGGCGCCACACAGCTGATGGTGGCGCTGGTGCCATTGACACTGGTCACCTTGGCCAATGCCCCGTCATTGAAATCGCCATCTTCACTCACGTATTTGGCCGTTCCGTCGCCAAATGTGTCGTAGCCCAACACAGCGTTGCTGTTGATGGTGCCCACAAAATCAACCGCGTCGTTTTTCACGGCCTGGATGCTGAAGCTGGGCGTGTCGTTGCCCTGCCAGTCTTCAATCACCTTGGTGGACTGGTTGCCAGCCGGGTCCGTGTAGCTGACCGTCACGTCGCGGGCGGTGCTGGGGATGGCGCTGCCCAGCAACAAAGCCACACCGTCATTCACCATCACCGCGTCCATGACAATGGCCTGTTTGCCGTCCACCGTCACCTTGAAGTGGCTTTTGTCGGGGTGGGCCTGCCAAGCGTCTAAAGAAGCGTCGGGCAAACTGGTGGGGATGTCCAAAATGTTTTTGAACGCCAAACCCACCATGCGCCCACCGTAACTGGCGGTAGCGATCAAGGGCCCTTGGTTGTCCAATCGGGCGACAAAGGTATCGGTCTGTCCGGGGCTGGCCCCCACCCAGTTTTGCAAGTCGGCCGATATGTTGACCTGCAACTTCACATCAAATTGCTCTTGCGCCGGCTGGGTGACATTGCTGCGGTAGTCCAGCCTGACCTGGCTCAAGGCATTGGACATGGCCTCGCTGTCGACCAAGCTGTTGTCGCTGGCTTTGATCAGCAGGTCGTAATGGGTCACGCCGTTGGTGACATGGCTGGTTTGCGATGCGGTGAAGGTTTTGCTGTTGCTGGTGAAGCTGGCTGTGCTCGCAGACGTTTCGCCAAAGCGCAGGGTGGGGTTGGCGGTTTGGCTGCCGACATAGCCAAACACCCAATCGAGAACCGCATTGTTTTGGATGCTGCTGGCCGATTGCGTGGTGCTGATTCGAACCGCTTGGACGCCACCAGACAAGCCCACTTCGGCGCCCCAAAAGCCAGCGCCCGCTTGCTTTTGGGGCACGTTGTTGCTGCCTGGGTAGTATTGATTTGGCCCCATCCAGTAGGTGCGCTGCAAGCTGGTGTCGCCCCAGCCATTGAGGTCGACACCGAAGCTTTGGTTTGAGGCTTGGAGCAGGCCAGGCAAAGTTTTGCTGGTGTTGGCAAACTGAAAGTTGTCGATGCTTTTGAGCACATCGGTGCCGCTGTTGGCTGCGTTGCCGCTGCGGTTGTCGGTCAAGGTGACGGTTTGCAAGCTGGGGTTGAAGGCCACGCTGTAGTCGCTTTGGTTGCCGCTGAACACCCCTCGGTCCCAACCGTTGCCGCCATCGATGGTGTCATTGCCTTGCTCGCCGTAAAGGGAGTCGTTGCCCTCGCCACCCAAAATGCTGTCGTTGCCCGCGCCGCCGTACAGGGTGTCGTCGCCGTTCAGGCCAGAAACGATGTCATCGCCGCTGCCCCCTGTGAGGAGGTTGTTTGACGAGTCGCCGGTGAAGTTGGGCATGGCTTATTCCGATGGGTAACTTAGATATTGAACGGGCCGAGGCGACTACAGCGACTAATTTACAAAAAACATTGCTTTTATTATCAATAATGTTAAACCCTTTTTTTACTTAAAAAAATTATATTTTTAGAAAAATTGTCAAATAAGTGACGCAAATCTCCTGACAGTGGTCGAGCGTGGAAAAGTGGCTGGATTAATGCCCCGATGGCGGGTGCAAGGCTCAATCCCGGCAAGTCGGGTCCATGCGGTCCAGCATGCGCGGCAGGCCAGGCCACTCCATCAGGTCATAAGGGCGACGGGTTGGTGGTTGAGGTAGGTTTCTTGCAGCACCGCGTTGGGCACGGTCTGCAGGGGGGTGTTGCAGGCCATGGCCTGCAGTTGGGCGCGGCGCGGCATCTCACGGCGGACCTGACTTGGCGCTGTTGGCCATTGGGGCAGCGCCTGGGTGCTGGTGCAAATCAAGCGCGTCAAAAAAGGGCTGCGATCGGATGGCGCATCAAACTGAATGGCCCGCGCCTTTGCTCGCCCATTGCTGTTCGTCGGCGGCGAGGTTTTCGAGCAGTTTCAGCAGCACAGCCCGGGTGGCCTGCACCTCTTGCGCGCTCAAGCCCTGGGTGCTGACGTGGTTGGTTTGCTCGGCCAAGGGCACCAAGGTTTGCTGCAAGGCGCGCCCTTGGGGCGTGAGGTAGACATACATGTTTTTTTTGTTCTCGGGCGCTTGGCGGCGTTCGATATAGCCCAGGGCTTCCATGGCCTTCATGGCGCTGAAGGTGGTGGGCTCCATCACCCCGGCCAACACGCTCAACTCGCGCTGGGTCAAGCCGTCGCTGTGCCACAGGATGCGCAAAAAAGCCCAATGCCCAAACGGCACCTGGTGCTGTGCCAAACGCGCTTGCAAGGCCCGGGTGTAGGCACGGGCGGTGTCGCGTACCAAGTGGGCCAAGCGGTCGTCGGGCACCGCCTCTTGCCAGTGGCGCAGCAGTTGCTGGGTGTCTTTTTTCATGCCACGGGGGCCACTTGGTGTTCCGGGCAGACGCTCAACCCCCCCTGGGCCGATTGCAACAAGGCCAGGCTGACGGCGGTGCTGGCGCGTGCCCAATGCCCGTTGTGCAAAGTGGCTTGGCCAGATTGGGCCGACACCATTTCATCGATGACTTCTTGGCGCGGCACCGTGCCCAAAGGCACGGCCTCAAAGTGTTGGGCGTCATGCCCATCAATCGCCACGCCGCTGGGTGTCAAGCGCAAATCGGCGTGTTC
>Ga0315899_10004152_pt1 | contig 15668 bp, 13 predicted proteins | sample LakEriMetagenome_2_FD_203518 | JGI IMG/M metagenome (GOLD analysis project Ga0315899, IMG submission 203518) | Freshwater fungal communities from buoy surface, Lake Erie, Ohio, United States - Buoy 4 MA112 | ecosystem: Environmental > Aquatic > Freshwater > Lake | place: USA: Lake Erie, Ohio... | reverse complement strand
CTGCTGAACGCACAAGACACGGTCCTGTGCTCATATTTTGCGCAAAGAATGGGTACGAAAAACGATGGCTGGGGTCAGAAGGGCAATGGGGAAGAAATTTTCAGGGACTGGAAAGATTTGAATGACAACTGGGGGAAAGCAGTGGAAGGGATCATGGACATGAAGGGGCCAGTAAACAAGTTGACGTTTGAAGGTTGAAGCAGAATGTGAGGTCTGGGGGATGGTAACCCGGGCCTTCAATGGGAGGCAGAGGGCGGGGCCAATAGCTGCTCTAAAGAAGTGACTTAGAAGAGCTTAGAGTCTGGCAAACTCTAGGAGGGTGGTGGAAGGTAAAGGATCACAGTCGGGCAAAATCTGAGATGGGGAAGGGGACTAAAGTCTGGCAAACTCTAGGACATGACAGTGGTTTATATGTATACTTATAACTATATGTATGTATATATATATATGTATATATATATATATATATATGTACCGGAAAAACACGTGACTTTTCCGCAACCTGGTTTTTTTGCGAACAGAGTCATTTTCACGAAATTAACTATTTTTGGAAACACCAAACAAGTAATTCTGTAAATTCAAGACTACGACACAGTATTTGACAATTCGATTCCCTTCCGCAAAAATGACCCTCTACGGATTACGTATTTCAGGCGTGCCGGGCCTGCACTTTGTGCCTTGGCACCGAGGCAGCGGGTGTCTCGGTGCCACCGTCCCGGTCACCGGGGCGGCCGCAGACGAGTATAACCTGAATGTTGTTGACTGTAACGCGTCTGTCACTGTCGCACGCCGGTCTTCCATCTCAGTCCGACGGTCAGTGGGGGTCTGGGGGGTACCCAGCCGCCGGAGGCAAACGTAAACTGGTTTTCCGTGGCCTCCGGGCCTGCTGGGAATTTTCTTTTTTCTTTTTTTCTTGCTTCTTTTTTTCTTGCCAATTATGCAGTGCATGACGAGGTTCCTCGCCAAGGGTGGCGGCAAAGGATGCCTTGTGGGCCTCGTGAGCAATCGCAGTCGTCATGCACATATGCCGCAGCAGGGCCCGCCGTTGGCGCGGCTCTGCTTTGAAGTGCTGCACCCGCTTGCTCGGGCGGCGGCGTCTGGAGACGTCTCTAGAAGCCGAGGTACACGATGCGGTCAGGTGCGTAGCTGGATGGCATGCTCGTCGCCTGGCAGCCATTGCTTCGTTGGTGCACAGCGCGCCTCCCATGCACTTAAACTTGCCCTCTTGCTGGGAGCGCAGCATGCCGCTGCGTTCTCCGTCGGAGCACCTGCGGGCAAGATTGTCGCATCTGCATGTTGGAATTGCGGGGCGGCTGTCACAAGCGAGTCTGGAAGCAGGACATCCATATTTTGCGGCAAGTGCGGGAGCATTCAGGTTCCACATGCGTGCACTGGGCCTATCTAGGTCATTTTAAAGTGCACTGAAGCGGTCACACTGAGGCTCGGCTGCTGTTTCTCGTGGCTGTCTTCGTGTCTGTGCCTTCCCCTTCTCGTCCTCCCGTAGCCGGCAGACATGGACGGGGACTTGTTTAACCTGTTTGGGATGACGCATCAATTTGATCTTGATCCGTCGGTGCTAGAAGCAAGGTAGGACATACAAGTGGCGAGGGCAAATTCTTTTGGTACGAATGCTGCTACCAGAGAATCAATGTGTCCCGCATCGTGTCCATGTTCATCGTACAATAGGTCTAGTATGGATGCGTTTGTTTGCGATCTTGAGCATCAACGAGAGCATCGCGAGTCAGTGTCAACCAGCAGAATTTCTGACAATGACATATACCTAACACCATAACATCACTTTCTCAGTTTTTCTATTTTGTGTGTGTGTGTGTGTGTGTGTGTGTGTGTGTGTGTGTGTGTGTGTGTGTGTGTGTGTGTGCGTGCGTGCGTGCATGCGTGCGCGCGCGTGTGTGTATGACAATGACACAACCATATAATATAACATCACTTGCTCATTTTGCGATCTTATGCTTGAGCACATCACCGAGAGCATCACATCAACTTGGTGTCTGTGTCGGCGCTTCCTCGCGTGCTAAACCTTAAACCTATGCTATGCTTACGCGTGCGCACATACACACAGATACAAGAAATTGATGGTAAATCGACAAGTATTTTTTTTCCTATTTTTTTTCAGGTACAAGCAATTGATGGTAAAGCTACACCCTGACAAGTTCATGCAAAAAAGCCTGGAGGAACGATCCTATTCATCGGTATTTTTTTGATTTTTTATTTTTTTATTTTCAGGTACAAGCAATTGATGAAGCCTACACCCTGACCAGTTCGTGCAGAAAATCCTTGGAAGAACACGCTGAAACAAGTGCGTGCACAAAAAAAAAAAAGGCACAAAGCTCAGTGGTCAACGCCGGCTACAACACGCTGAAACACCAACACGCACGTGCCGTGTACATGCTCAAGGCCCTAGGAGTCGACTTTGACGAGTCGCCTTCGGATGTTGGGGGTAACAACGACAGCAACATGGAATTTATGATGGCCGTGATGGAGGCGAGTAGTGAAATTGTGTGTGTGTGTGTGTGTGTGTGTGTGTGTGTATAGAGGCGAGTAGTGAATCAAGGACGCAGGCGCAGACCAAGAAAGACTTAGAGCCATACGTCAGTCCTCGTACCTATATACGTGTATTTATGTGTGTGTATATATATGTATGTATGTATGTATGTATGTATGTATGTATCTATGTATATACGCGTGTGTGTGTATATATAGGCGAGTAGTGAAATCGAGGAAGCAGGCGCAGACCAAGAAAGACTTAGAGCCATACGTCAGTCATTCTACCAGCCTCATCTTTCTGAGGCGAGTGCAGAAGCTGCCGCGGCGTTCCTCAAGGTACTAACTAAACCCCTTAAACCCTAAACCTGTAACTGCAACGGATAAACCCGTGACAGCTGAACCCACTATAATAGGTCTCTTTTGACACTGTAATAGGTCTCTTTTGACACCGCAAAGCTGCTGGGGCAAGGGACAGCTAATTGTATTGTATTGTTATTGTATTATGATTCTTTATGTAATGTAGGGGGACGTGAGAGCTGCAACGGATGCCACCGTAAACCTGCAGGGGGACGTGGAAGCTGATTGTATTAGATTTGACTTATTATATGTTCTTTATATAATGTAGGGGGACGTGAGAGCTGCAACGGATGCCACCGCAAAGCTGCAGTATCTGAAGCGCCTCGGTGACCTGTTGGGAGACTCGATAGATGTGACTTAAAAAACAACGGCCAGTAAACAGTAAACAGCATTAAAGAACGGCCAGCAAACACTAGTAAGTAGTGGTAGTATTGAACAGTAGTAAACAACAGTAGTAAAGAACAGTAGTAAAGAACGGCCAGCAAGCACTACAAGTAGTAGTAAGTAGTTATTAGGCGATTGTGACTGCAAATAGAGCTTGCGTTCACTGTCATTTTGCATGCTGTCCTGTCAGCACTTGAGAGATGTCACTGGTGTGATAGAAAGTCACTTGAAGAGCGGCCAGGGTTCTGCAGTCTCTAGCGGGGAGATAGAGCAAAAGGGTCACGGATGAGGAGGAGGAGGAGAGGGGCAGGAGGAGGATAATGAGGAGGAGAGAGACCAAGCGAGAGCTTTATTAGGAACTTTCGAGACCGGGGGGTCTAGGGCGTCTCCCGCGCACGGACTCCGCATCACCGGCAGTATTTGTTGACAAAAAGAAACTCTCCCAGGCCCAGATCCAGCGAGCCCATGCAAGATCACACCCGTTCTCGCACTCAACTGAAGCATGCTGCACACACCATAACGCTACCACCGTCAGTGGCAACAAGCACCTAGTATATCAAGTTGGAGCATCACCTCTTGACTTCAAGCGTCTTTTGAACCGAGCTCATCGTCGCCGCCTTGTTGGCGTCAGGTTGTATTGCTGCTGCAGGGGCAGCAGTGTCAAGCAGACAGCGCAGCTGGGACCAGCTCATGAAAAGGCTAGTCTTCATCGTCACACTCGTTGAAAGTCGTCTTATGGAGCTCGAATATACTACGCAGTTTGGTCTCCGTGTATTACTGATTTTTGTTTAATGTGTCTTGTTATGCATTTGTTCATAAAAAATTTCGTTCCATCAGACCCCTCATCCACAGCCCAATGCACCACGATTTTGCCTCTGATATAGACACTCGCAAGTCGGTGACGGGCTAAAAATGTTGATGTTTTTTTTTTAAACCCTCAAACCCATCCTCCTCCACCTACTCCTCCTCCTCCTCCTCCTTCTCCTCTGGCAGGGCGCGCAGCTCCTGGAGCAGCTGAGCAAGACGAACACTCACTGCGCTGCACGTGCCCCCATGGTACCGTGGCCACCAACCTCTCCTCGAGCGCCACTCATCGGCCTCCTCCTTAATATCAACGCAGGTCGCCGCTGCCAATTCCTCCTCCAGTGCCCTCAAGAGATGCTCGTCCCTCTGGCGCACGTCGAGCGCGTTGCCGAGCGCAACAAGCAGGCGCTTACGTGGTGCCCTGTCTCGACGCACCAGCGCACGCAGAGCGCAGAGAGCGCGAGTTGCGGCAACATCTCGCGTGAGCCACTTGTCCACGGCTAGAGGCAAAGGATACATGTCGAGGACTGCGAGCGCTTGCTCTTCCCCGCGTTTCTCCCTTTCGGTCTCTTCCATGCCTACTCTCCTCCACTCCTCTGTATCATCCATTGGCTGCGTGGCTGCCTGCGACTGCGCTTCCTCAGCGGAGATCCCCGAAGAATCCAACGTGCCATAAACAAGCTCCATAAGTGGCGGCTCCTCGAGCGCGGCGCGGAACTCGGCCAACCGCCGCCAGCCGTTGACGCTCAGCGGCTGTGCGCGAACATGAGCGAGAAGTTCGTGGGCGGCCTCCTCCCACCTCCCGGCCACGCAGTGAACGCTGACAAGGTGCCCCGATAATGCGTCTATTCGCTCAGCCTGCAGCGCGCGCGTGAGCTCCTTGCACGCACGCTCAAAATCCTCAAGCCCTCCTCCCTTGCGAATTCGCTCCATCCCACCCCTCATCCCCAGCCCAATGCACCAAGCAAAACTGCCCCTGGTCACGGCCCCCGCATCATACTTCCCCCCCTCCCCCCCCTCTCCGCCGCCACATTGGGACATTGTGTCTATCCTACCACCATCCAGCCTTTCTCCAGTGCTCACAGCGTCATCAGGGGCATCCCCGCTGCGAGAGCGGCAGGGCACAAGCATGCGGTTTTTACGCCTAAGTTGCACACGCTTAGAGAAGCTCGAAGCCTCTGCCGCAAAAGCGGTCCCCGAGCTCGCATCCTCCGCCGCTGTGGACATGTTACTCATGCTCATGTTCATTGCTGCCACCCCTGCCGCTGCTTCCCCGGCCTCCGCGTCCTCCTCCTCCTCCATCTCCCCCACGTCGTCACCTTTCCACTTCAACCGCGCCTCGCCCCGCGACCCCAACACACTGCTGTCACCCGCACCTCCTACCTCATGCTCCGCATCCAAGTGTTGCAGCAAAAGGAGGCTGGACAAGGTCCCGAGGACTCCGTGGTAGCGGACATTGCCCATATACGGGCGCCCGGCGCCCAAAATATCCTGGAGGAAACGCAACGCCTGGCCAAAGTGTCCCGTCGCAATCAAATCTGCCGCAAGCTCCTGGTGCACTTGCACGTCGCGGGGGTGCGGCACGAGCTTGATCAAGCCGCGCAGGAGAAATTGGAGTGAGGTTTGCTGCTCATCCGAGTCCTCTTCCGTCCTTTGCGCCTTGCGCGGCACCCGACGCAGCACCTGCAGGCACGCCTTGAAGGTGACGTCAGGTATGATACGGCGCTCTGGGAGCAGGGCCACCAGGGTTTCAGCAGCCGTGGCGTAGTTCCCGCGGAGCAGATCATGGCGCAGCAAGAGGCACAGGTTGCGGATGTGCAGCTGCGTGAACTCGGGGTGCTCCTGGTCGGTGATGTCGAAGGAAATGGTGCCTATAAAATTAATGTTATATTACTTATAATCAAATCGTTATTCGTTATTATCAAAGATGCCATATTTTATAATTATACAACAAATTACCTTGTCCGCCCTTGGTGATTTCGCGGTGCCTGTTAGTGCGGCCCCCCATGTAGGCACTAGAGAGACACACGGCCTGTTCAAGCGGCAGGGGCGTGCAGTTCAGATGGTCTGGTGCCAGGCTCAGTGGATGCTGCCCTGAGATGAGACGGGGATCGGCCTACAAGAAATTCTCAAAAGTCAGTGGCCTAGTATATTACTATATAATGTCACTACATAGAGGACTTGAAGATTAGAGGCCTTGATCAGGTCCAGCGAGCCCCACGACGAGTGCTGGGAGAAGAGGAGTGTCTGCATGCGGCGGCGCTCGGACTCGCGAACGTACCAAAGCGGTCGCTTCTGTTTGCGCTGCTGACGATACCGGAGGCAGTTACTGCAGAGCGGCACGGGGTCGTTCTCGCCTTCGAGTAGCATCGTGGTCCACCGATTACTCCAGCCCGTGCCGCAGTCGTGGCAGACGAGCCCGCCGATGGCCTGCGACACGGCTAGCAGCTTGCCCTTGTGATGCACAGCTCGGCTGCTGCCGTCAGTCTGCATGCGGATGGGCGCACGGTTTCTCAGCACCTTTTGCCGCTTTCTGCGCCCGCCGAGGCCCAGGCCCGCCCCGTCTTCGTCCTCGCTGTCCCCCCCGTCGTTACCCTCGTCCCCCACGTCGCCGTCCGCGTCGTCACTCCCTGCATGGTCGTCCGAGCGCTCGAAGTCGAGGTCGGCGAGGTCCGAGGACCCGGCCCCGCCCGACAGCTCTCCAGCGTCGAGAGCGGCAGACGTGCGGCTCGAGTGGGAGCTCACGCTGGAGCTGCTGGAGCTGCTGGAGCTGCTGGAGCTGCTGGAGCTGCTGGAGCTGCTGGAGCTGCTGGAGCTGCTGGAGCTGCTCGTGCTGCTCGAGCGGGAGCGCATTCCGCGTTCGTACTTGTCAGCCGGAGCGCATTCCGTTCTGCATAGAGGACATGAGAAGTATGGTTTTTAGATCGCAGCTATTTACTACACGAGTCTCGTACAAATAACTGTTGAGGAGGACCTACGTCGAGTGGAAGATCGGAAGGACATGGACGCACAGCATGCAAAGGGGCTGGAGGAGGCCTGCGCTTGGCTTCGCAAGGCGGCCCTCACCTCTTCCCACCGGTCACTAAACTGAGCAGGACTACCGTCACGGAAGGAACTCGACTTGGACGAAATAAACTGCAGTGAGTTGGTAAGCTAGTTGGTTTGGTCAACGGTCAGGGATGGCCAGGTCAGATCCTGGTGACCAGCTGGCTGCTGACTGCCGGCCGGCCGCCTGCCGCCCCCTTGGAGCTGCTCCACCGCCGCCGTAGCGTGCGCCGCAATGTCCGATGGCGGGGGGGGGCGTCGGGCCCGAACGGGGCTCGTGCTGCCCACGCTTCCCGGCGCGACCGCTTCGTCGCGGAGCGATGTGCCGCCGCCAGCGGAGGCCCCGGCCGCGACATCGTTGCTCGAGGATGTCGGGTTCGGGTCGGAGACTCCCGCTGCCAGAAGCACCCATGTGGACATGCTGGATAGGGAGATCCGCAAGCTCGAGGAGCAAATGGACCAGCTGCGCAGCGGTGGCAGGAAACTGGTTCTCATGGCGGCAGAGCGCGCGCGACTGAGCACTTTGCAGCGACAGCATCAGTCGTACCTGGCGCAGAGAAATCAATATATTCTCCATGATATACGCCAGAAATTCTCGGATGCCATCGCAGATTTTGGCCAGCGCATGCTGGCACCAGCCATGGAAAGAACCTCGTCAAGTGATATTCGCAGCGCACTTCATTCACACCCGGACCACGCAGAGCTGTGGGGTCAGCTTGCTGCGCTGTCTGATTGCGGTAGGCCTCATCTCAGGCGGGACATCGAAGACACAAAAGACGAATTGCGCAAGATTGAGAGCAAGCAGGTCGCAGAGTTGAAAAGGGAGATGGAATTAGCTGCGAAACAGCAAGCATTGCTGGACCAGGAGGATCATCTGGCTGAGGAGGATGAGGAGCCGGAAGATACAACGGCTTTGGACATGGAGCGGATGCAGCACAACATCGACAGGCTGCAGCAGCTTCTCTCAGTCGATGCGAGCTCGGCGCAGGAAAATGCAGGCGTGCGCGAAACAGCTTTGAATGCCGCGTTGTATTTGAAGAAGAAAATGAGCAAATTGTCTGCAGAGATCGAAGAAGAAGAAGAGAAAAAAGAGGAGGAGGAAGAGCTGCCTAACAAGAAGAAGCCTACGGGGCAAGGCTGGCTTGAGTTTGAGGTATCCGATGCCCGTGGCAGAGTCGAGTTTGTGGGGGAGGTCTTTCACGATTGTGAGCACGGCCTCGGTACTATGACATGGGTCGACGGTACCAAGTACAAAGGCGAGTTTTATGATGGTTACTCTCATGGGTTTGGGCATGAGATCTACAGGGACTCGACTTCGTACAAGGGCCAATTTCACAAAAACTTGCGAAACGGGATCGGCGTTCACATGTCCTCGAATGGCGAGCACTTTAGCGGTGAGTGGATGGAGGGCGAGCGGCATGGTCGCGGTATTGTGAGCAAAGTCTCGCAAGGCAAGTTGAAGGCAGTGCTGGCAGCCTTTGACCACGGTAACCTCGTAGAAATCCTACACGATGACGCAGTTTACAAGGACATCAACGACCGAGTGCAGCAAGTGGTGCGTCAAGCCATGGAAATGGTAACCATACCCATTCACCATTGTGCGTGCGAGACACGCATGGGGTACCGCTTTGCTTTGCTACTCCATTCTTTTGTGCATATCGCGTCGCCTTGGCATCTGACCAGCGAAAGCGGTTTTGCTGAAAATTGAGCGGGCGCAGGCTCAGAAGGCGCAGAGTATTGCGTCCGAAATAAGGAATCAGGCCGATCTGATTGAAGCGGGGGATGAAGCTGCGACCCTGAAAGCAATTGGGTTTTATGGACCTTTGCGTCATGGGCCTGGTGTGGAAGCTTCTCCTGAGGATGTGACATCCTGTACAACTGTGAAGCCGCATGCGGATCTGTCAACGTGGCTCGAAACGATTAATTTGGCCTCATTTGCTGATGCGTTTCGAGATCAAGGTACGAAGACAAAGTCGATCCCTGCTTTGGTCTGTCCTGTGTGCTGCGCGTGTGCTCAGTGTGCCTTGCGATGATTCTGTTTATCATTTGCGCTCTGTCTGGACTGTGTGCATTCACGGTGCGTGCAAACAGGATTTGCCGAACCAGAAACACTTTTGCCGTTCCTCATGGACACGCACGCCTTTGATCTCTTTGTGGATGCTGTTGGTCTCAAGGCCGCTGAACATCGCAACTTATGGAAAGCCCTCGGTAATCGTCAAATCCGATTCCAACCTAATGAATCCTCCAACATGTCACTATCCCTCTGTGATCACTATAGAGGGGTAGTCACAAAGCCTCCAAAATGTTACAACGTGTTACACAGTCGAATCCTTTACATTGTTACTACTCATTTAGACTTGAAAAAGCCACCTGTCCGCCCCACCAGTGCTTACCGCCGCTAAGCACCGCAAACAAGTCCTGGCGTTTCCCGCGGGCTGGCGGCTTTTCCGTGAACCGCGAGGCGGCGGTTTTCCGTGGACAGACTGATTTTTATGAGCCGGTTTTTTTTTTGTGTACCGGCGTTTACTCATGAACCTTTTTGTGAGCCGGCAGTCTTTGCAAAAGCCCAGCGATTTCGGTCATATGCCTGCGGCTTTTGTGAAACAGCGGAAGAACATGTATGAATCCACTATTTCCTCTTGACTTGGTGTGCCCGACCAGAAAATCTTGACGTCGTGATCACGCCTAGAAGTGGCACGCAAGTCCAGAAATCGAGGGAGTTGCAGACTGTAGCCGAAGAAGCTGAAGAGGACGAAGAAGCAGTGGCCGAAGCAGCAGCAGCATCCGATGCAGCCGTTGCTGCAGCGCGCGAGGTGCTGCGTATCAAAGAGGAGGAGGCAGCAAGGCTAGCGGAGCATCAAAGGCATCTGGATAAGTCGCGCAAAGTCAAGTTGGAGGAAATAGCGCAAGAGCAGGCAGCGCGAGAGCTGCTTCTTACGACCGCGGCGGCGAAAGATGCTCGAGACAGAAAGTTCGTGGAAAACAACTTGAAGCGTATTGAAAAAATGAGCAAGGCTGTCGAAAGGGAAGAGAGGCGTCTCCGCAAGGAGAGAGTGCAAAAAATAAGGAATACCATCAATCGCATGAAGAATGCGTGTCTTCTCAGGTGCCTGGCCCACTTGTCATCTTCGTTGACGCCTATGTTCATTTCTTGCCGTCGCTGACTCCAAAAGAACTCCAGGATCTTCCCTCTGTGGCGTGATTACGCACAGAAGCTCGCGGACGCCCGTTTTGCAGAAGAAGAGCGCTTGCGCCTTGAAGCCGAGGAAGTGGCCGAGCGCTTGCGCATCGAGGCAGAGGCAGAGGCCGCGCGGCTTAGAGCGGTGCAGCTAGAGAAGGAAAGACAAGAAGCTGAGCGGAGGCGAATATTACAGGAGCAAGAACGGATACGCAGGGAGGCTGAAGAGGCCCAAAGAAGGGCAGAAGAAGCCCGGCTGCAAGCTATCGCAAGGAGCAGAGAGCAGGGCGCCGTGAGATTGCAGTGCGCGATCCGGCGAGTTTTTCTTCGTCCACCGCACGTTTTTCGTTGTGGTCAAGGTGGCGCGCCCACCCTTCAGGCTTTTGTACGCAGACGAATCCCGTGTGCTGTTCCCATTGTTCTTGTGCACGCGCGACGTCTAGAATTCGAATGGAGAGAAAAGAATCAAGACTTTGAAGAGATAGTTGGGATCCAGAAGGTCTTGGATGATGACATGTCAATGCGCAAAAAAGCGAAGCGGATCGAGATCAGACCAGCGGGCGATACCAGACGCCTACTACTGAAGACGGTGGTGGCTGAATTGAAGGAAATCGATCGGTTCGATGCGCTGAGAGAAGAAAAGAGGAAAGCGATGTCAGTTGCACACAAGCTAGAAATGGTGAGGAGAGAGCGGGTGAGGCGTAAGTTGCGAGAGGAGGAGGAAAAGCAGAGAAGGCTGGAGGAAGAGCTGGAGAGGCTACGAAAGGAGGAGGAAGAAAGAGAACGGGAGCGGATGTGGCGTATGGAAGAAAGAAAACGGGAGCGGTTGTGGCGTACTGAAAGGGAGGAAGCAGCACGCAAGGCCGCAGCAGTGGCGGCACAATTGGCGAGATGGAGAGAGGAGGAAGAGAGGCAACGCCAACATGCTATTGTGCTTCAGCAAGAGAGAGAAGCTGAGCGGCTGCGCGAGCAGGAGCGTGGGCGAGAAATCGAAGAGGCCCGCATGATAGAGGAGCAGCGCCGTGAACTCGTGGTTCGTCGTAGAAAAGCCAGGCCCATGGCGCCAGGCCTAACGTGGATGCATGTCGGTTCGGAGAAGCCTCGGTTGGGTAAGGAGATAAAAAATCCTGCACTAGCTACAGCCCTGCAGCAGAAAGTTGAGTTCACTGAACAAGAGTTGGACGAATTCAAGGTTGGCAAGCTCTCCTACGGCAGCTACATCAAGGTGCAAAACAAGTATTTCAAAACAGCTGCCTTCGGCAGGGCGAGTAAGGCGCCGCTGGGCGTACGATTCAGCCAAGAGTGGCTGCAGAAAGAGCCAAAGAAGTCAAGCCGCACTCCTGCGCGCCCTCCTGTCGGTCTTATCCCGTGGGAATCGAGATTCCATATTGGTCCAATGCAAGAGAGGCCAGATCCAAAGAGATCATGCAGCGTGATGGGAGTGGGGCGGAGGGTTGACCTGGCCAAGGACCCGAAGCATATTCCAGAACGCTCTCGCAGCGAGACGAAAGGTCGCTGCAGGCTACCAGATACCAGACAGCGAACAGACAGCGATGTCGCGGGCGTGGACATGCCTGCCTCGTCACAAGGACTCTCGCGGGCAAGACTTGCGTGGCAGCCTCTCCTCGCCTCGTCCTGCATGCAGATGGCCTGCGTGACTGGCAACATTTTGCCGCCACGGCGGCAAACGCAGGAAATCGAGCTACAGCCGGGTATGCTTTGTGTCTCCGCTTGGAAAAATATGCATCCTACTGCTGCTGTCCGCCCGCGCACTGCAGTGCGCCGCCTCATGCTCATCCAGAGCGAGATCCGGCAGCGCGAAAAGAAAAAGATGGAGTCCAAAAAGCAGCGCGCGGAGGAGCGGCGGAGCGCACTAATGCAACTGGACCAAGCGCAACGTGAGGCTGCCGCCAAGGCTCAAGAGACCCAACAACTCATAGCCACCACCGTGGAAGAATTTGAGCAAACTTTGGCAGGCATCCTAGAGTTTGAGCAAGCACAACTTGATGCCAAGAGGGCAAAGCAAGCAGCGATATTTGATCAGAATGGCATGAAGGGTCAGAGTTGGCTGTGTGAGCCTCGTGCGCGCAAGGAGCTCTCGCTTGTGGAACGCATCATCAGGTAAGCAGGGCGGTGGTGTTGGGCGAAGCCGCGGCGAGTAGAAGTTCAACGGCGTGGTGCTGTTGGCTGAAAGTTGGAGGATGGAAGTTTTATTTTGTACTTAACTAAATTAATGTGAAATACGTTTTGTAAACACTTAAACAAATGACTCAAGCCAGATGAGCCAAGTGTGTGACGCTTCCTAGCTGCTGGCATCTGCCTGTCCCCGTCCCATGATTTCGATGCAAGTATCACTGATAGTCATCGTTGATGCTGTTCTCGACATAGACACACAAGGATCTTGGGGGAGATACGGGCTGGGGTTGAATTCTTGTTAAAAACTAGGTGTGCGGGGGCTCCTTTCAAAGACCACCCGTGACGTAAATCAGTCGTAATATCAGGAGGGCTGCCCCCCAAAAAGGAACAGGCGGAGGTATGGCCTTGTGTGTGTGTGTGTGTGTGCGTGCGTGTGTGTGGGCAAGTCGACGCTGGCGCTCAAGTTCGCTGCGGGACAGGCCGAGCGCTGCGGCAGGAGGCTGCGGCTGGTGATCAGGTTTCCGCTGTGCCTTCAAGTTTCCTTAGACAGCGTCACGGTCAAGTCATGGCGGTCAAAGGCCCGGGATACGCGCTTGCCCTCCTTAGAAGTCCTTTTTATAATGCTTTGATGCGGCCACCTTACGACGGAGAAGGAAGCGACGAAACACAACCACTAATGTCACGACGAGAACAACCGCAACCACAACCACACCCACAAGAACACCCACAATCGTCCCTGTTTCAGGCGACTATGCTGGCTGAGCGCCGCTGGATGTGAATCCACTCGATGAAGTGGGCGCACGCGATGCCGATGGCAGCACGATTGTAGTAGAAGTACGTGCTTCAGCGTTGTTTGAATGCCGGGGGGGATTGGGTCGAGGATGCCCATGCGCGTGAAATAGTTCGCGACCTGACGGTTGGACAGTATGTAAAGCAGGCGGAGGAAGTCGTTATGACTGCCTTCAGGAAGAAAAAGTTGCGCTCATTGTAGTCGTGTTGGTAGTTGTCGAGCTCCTTGACGGCATCCAGTGCGCCGTTGACATCGGGGTGTGAGAGCTCCCCGTTGCGTTGAATGGTGGCGCATAAGCTGTGGAATTCGTGGCGCAAGGTCACATCTATGATGACGTTCCGAACTCCTGCCAGCTGCAAGTCCTTAAATTTAAAAGCGCCTCTGCACTTTATTCGCCTTCCTGGCTCAGACCGCAGACCGCTCTCTGGTCTTGTAGACCCACGCCCTTTCGCTTTTAAAGTAATACAACAGAATTCTGAATGGAATACAAGAAAGGCATTATTTACTAGTCCGTGCCAAAGTAGCGGTCTCCGAAATCACCCAGGCCGGGAACAATGTAGGCCTTGGCATTCAGGCCTCGGTCAACCTCCCCAACCAGCACACGCACTAATGGATGCTCGGCAGCAATGGCGCGCAATCCTTCTGGTGCCGCCACAATCGAGAGCATCACAATCTGCTCCTCCGCCACCCCCGCTTTTTTCAGAACTCGAATGGCTTGATTGGCGCTCCCTCCGGTAGCTAGCATGGGGTCTACTAGGAGGACCAAGCGCTTGGCAACGTCTTTGGGCAGCTTGCTGAAGAAGAGCCTGGGGAGCGCAGTCTCCTCGTCTCTTTGAATCAGGATCTTGCCGACAGGCATGCCAGGATGGAGGTTGGAGATTGCCTGCGTCATGCTGTCTGCGGCACGGAGGATGCTCACCACGCACAAGCAACTATTCCCGTCTGCAAGCCTAAGCCCTTTGTAGCATTCACCAGGTACCGGTGTCTTTACTGTGCAAGACTCGCTTGGCAGCAGACTCATCGCCTCGCTCAAGATCAGGTTTGTCAGCGTCCGCGTCGCCTCCACAAAGTCCGCCTGCTTCGAGTCCTTGTTCCGCAGGCACGTGAAGAGCGAAACCGTGTACGGCGTGCGGCGGAGGACGTACATGTTTCCGCCAAAGCCCGGAATGCACGCGGGCGATTCGGTCTCCATCCCCTCGCTTCTGAACATTTCGCCCTCACCATACGCCTCTTTCTCCCTCCTCCCTACCACCAAAGCCGCCACTGTCCCACCGCCGACAAGCAGTCGCACGGGCGTGGCGACGCTGTGGACGAGCCGCACTCCGGTGGCTTGCCGGAGCAGCCCGCGCGCCCTAAGTGCGTGTCTCATGGCCACCCTCAGCATGGCCACCTTGTTCAATACCCACCGTGGATAGGGCTGGCTAGCCCTCCCACCGCGGTGGGTACCCATATTATAACAACAGGCGTAGCCTGCTGGTGTCGATGGACGGTGAGCGCGGACGCTCGTGCCTGCCGAGCGGCAGCGCGATGCAGACCGGGCCCTCTTCAAACGCCGACGCGCCATACGCCCCGGCTCATCCCGCTGCCGGGCTTGGCCGACCGCCGACCAAGCTCTGCGAGCTCGAGGTTGCACCTGGCGGGGAGACGTGGAGGACAACTCATCAGCTGTCAACGCCCCGTCCCGCCCCTCCACGGGGCGGGGCGGGGCGGGGAGGGCCGCCCGCGGGCGTGCGGGGCGCCCAGTCGGTGCGTGCGCGCAGGTGCGTCCACGGCGTGCAACGCCCTCCGCCCCTTGGCGTTCCTCCCACTGCTGCGCCCCGTTTGTGCTGCCGCTCGTCCGCGCGTCGCGCCTCAGCCACCCAGTGCCACCGTAAGCGCAATGTGTGGCTCTGGGTGGCTGGAAAGCTGAGGATGCCCGCAAAAAGTGCAGATTTGTTGTCAACGAAGACGCGGCGCCTGTGGTGGCTCCTGCGCCGCCGACCCTCCCGCCGCAGCCTCCGCGGCAACCTCCCATGCGGCACCCGACGCGCATGTTCGGATCCGACCGCGCGCTCCTGCCCAGTGCTGCGCACCCACCCTCCTCGCCGCAGCACCCCTGCCACCAGATTGCGCGGCTGCACGCGCTGCAGCGTGCCATTGATCGCCTGCCGCCCTGCCGTCTTCGAGCCGTCTACTCTCTGACGATCTCGCCCATCTCCCCATCGCGCTGCGCGACTTCCTCCGCCTGCCGCCCCACCGCGCACCGGCACCTTTTCATGCAGAACACCCCCAGCGCGAGGGCCCCAGAGCGGCGGAGGCAGCAGCAGCAGTGACGACGATACTAGCGATGCCTCGAGCGCGTCATCGGACGAGAGCTCGCAGGACGGCGAAGACGACGAGGAGGCACACACAACAGAACACAGGTGCGTACCTTTTCAAAAAGTCTCTGTAGTGGATATAGCTATATATATATATATATATACATATACA
>Ga0315899_10004150_pt1 | contig 15677 bp, 15 predicted proteins | sample LakEriMetagenome_2_FD_203518 | JGI IMG/M metagenome (GOLD analysis project Ga0315899, IMG submission 203518) | Freshwater fungal communities from buoy surface, Lake Erie, Ohio, United States - Buoy 4 MA112 | ecosystem: Environmental > Aquatic > Freshwater > Lake | place: USA: Lake Erie, Ohio... | reverse complement strand
AAATTTTAATATAATAAGTACTAAAACTAAAATAACTAAAAATGAAATGAAGGGTAACCAGTGAGAAGCTATCTTGGTATGTTCTTTTAAAAAATTAGCTAGCCAACCTGCAAATTGAAAAGCAAGAATTAGGCCGATCATTAAGGAGAAAAAAGAAATGACCGCTTTGATTAATCCATTTCTATAGCCTTGTAAAATAGCAATAATTAAAATAGTACCTGTGAGAATATCTAACCACATCGTATTAGGCGCTTAATAAAGTTTTGGCAATAGCAGAAATAACTTTACCATCTGCTTGACCTGCTAATTGTTTAGTGGCCATTCCCATTACCTTACCTAAGTCTCCAGGACCAGCTGCACCCACTTGCGTGATAATGGCTTGCACAGCGGCTTTCACATCCTCCTCACTCATTTGCGCTGGTAAAAATTTTTCTATCACTGCAATTTCTTCCGATTCTTTAGAAGCTAAGTCTGCTCTATTTTGTTGTTCGTATATGGCTAAAGAATCCTTACGTTGTTTCACTAATTTCTGCAATAACTTTAATTCTATTTCTGCAGATATAGCTCCATTCGCACCGGGTTCTGTTTTTGCTTTTATAATTTCTGCCTTAATGGCTCTTAATCCTCTTAACAAAGCTTCATCCTTGTTTTTCATTGCGTCTTTCATTAAAGACATCACATCGTTTTCTAAAGACATAATATTATTGATTTAGTATTGTTAATTTAGTTGATTATCTATTCTTGATTATATTTTCGTTTATTTATTATTTTCTTTTATTTATTATTTTCAGAAAGTTGACTAGCCCTGAATTTAGTATAAAATGTTTTAGCGAATTCTTTAAATTCATTTGATAAGGCTTCATCCTGGGTGGCTCTTAAATAAGCATCGCTCATGCCCATTAAATTCTGGTAAAAAAAGTCAGCCATTTCATCCACCATCATGTCCTTGGTCCAAAGGTCAATGCGAAGTGCCGTTTTATCGGTGGGATCCCAAAAAGTAAGCATCATAGCGCGTGCTTCCTGTGCTTCCGTAGCCGTACTATCGGAGGCAGACCACTTAATATTTTGAGGAATTTTTTGATCGTCTAAACCAATTTGAACCTGAATACTTGACTGATGCATATTAAAATTTTGAAACACAAAAATACAAATTAATTAAATAAGAACCTTACGAACTCTTAATGGCTAGCGGTATTTTAATAAGCCCGGCCTTCTTCTTTTCTTCATATAAAGCAGTTAACCACTGCTTACCCATTCTTGCCCTTCCTTGCAGGTATACTTCATCCTTATAATATAATTTGAAATGATTAGAGAGTCCTCCTTTTTCTTCAAAACTAAACTGCTCACCCGCTTGCTGCCAAGTGTCAGGCATTATGCTTCTTTGATTTTCTGCATTATTAAAAACTAAGGGGATATTATATTCAATAGCCATTTCTATTAAAACCGTTTTATCAAAATGAATTGTACCAAACAAAATAGTATAAGCAGCTGCTATCCATGCGGATTCAAAATCAGACATGGACTTAAGGAAAATAGAATCTTTAAACTTGTACCCCGTTAATAAAGTCTGGGCCTGCATAAGCTCTTTATCATTATCGAATATGAAAACCAGTGCCATATTGGTTTGTTGCCATTTTTTAAAAATAGAAAATTCTTTGAGCATATCCACAAAGCCGTTCAAAGGTTGAAAGGCTAAAAAATAATTAGCTCCTTCAGTTAAATTATTTTTAGCATCTGCTAAAGCCACCCATTCATAAATAGGTAAACGAGTAATAGGTAAATAAGCTTCTTGAATTTTAGTGGAGTACCTTTTATATTTATTTTTTAAAAAAATAGTTGTCCATTCATTAATAGCATAAGTAGCTATAGATTTTTTTACATAGTTTTTAAAGTTCTTTGGTAATGACCATCTATTGATCATGGAAAGTTCTCTTGTAAAAATTGGATGCGTTAAGGGAATAAAATAATGTGGGAAGGGGTCACTTCCTTTTAGATCTGCACCAAAATGAATGATGCTAGCATTGGTCACTTCCTTGATTAATTTTTCTGCAGCTATTTCTTTGATAATGGTCACCGCCTCATTATTTTGCTCCAAAAGAACTAAAGACTCGGGCAGATGATCTCCTACAATATAAAAATGAATATGTGCTGAGCTTAATCCTAGTTCTATGATATCCAATACCTTCTGACAAAGCTGGGGCCTTGGAATAGCAAATTTCGAACTAGTTAATATAAATAAGCGCATCAGCAAAAATACTGCATACTTAACAATTTATCCACCAATCATTTAGGAAGCTTAGTTCCTATTCATAGTCCCCTAACTTTGTTCTATGGCAAAACACTTGCATCAACTTGACTTATTTGGAATGGAAAGGGAGCAACCAGTGCATATTAAAGCGCCGGCTGAAAAAAAGAAACCAGTTGCTGCTAAACAAAGTCTTTCTAAACTAGAACTAGTATCAAGTGAGGAGGAAGAAACACTTCCCACTGTTTCTAGAACACCTATGTCGCTTACGCATCATCATGCAGCAAGCAAAAGAGGAAGAAAATCATTTGCTTCAATGGACGCCGATATACATACTTTAAATATTCCTGCCTCAGAAGAATTGATAAAAAAATTATACTACCCTATTGGAGAAGTGGCTAGCTGGTTTAATGTCAATACTTCTTTGATAAGATACTGGGAAAAAGAATTCAAACAATTACAACCTAGAAAAACAAGAAAGGGAGATAGATTATTTAGAGCACAGGATATTGAATTTCTACGTCAGCTCTATTTTTTACTACGTGAGAAAAAATATTCTATTGAAGGCGCTAAAACTTATTTGAAGAATAATAAAGAAAAAGCAGAAAAAGATATTGCTGTTTTAAATAGTCTTAAAAATATAAAACAGTTCTTGGTATCGTTGAAGGAATCCCTTTAAAGTTAGACTCTGTCGCTTTCTCTGTCGATTCTCTTTCAATATCTAAACACCCTAGGTATACTTCTGATTTGAATTTTACACAGTGGTTGCGAATTGAATAGTATGATCATTCGCATATTGAATAGCAGTTACATTTATTTTTTCTTTCAAGACTATAAATTCATTGTATTCCAAATCCATGCTTACTAAGCACTCAATATGTAGTACATGAAACTGCTTACCTGCTTCTGAAACATAGACCATAACATTACTTACATTGTTAAGTTGGCTAGTTTCATTTTGAATATACTTACTATAAGCCGCTAATTGGGAAGCAGTGGTGGTCACATTTAATTGTAAGTCTAATTCAATTTTACGCTGTGTTCTTAAACTAATGTTATCTACGATATTATCCACCATTTGTTTATTAGGCACCGATATATAGGTTTTATCCTGTGTGCGAATGCGGGTACTACGTAGTCCAATTTTTTCAATCGTACCAGTAAAATTATTCACTTTCACTAAATCTCCAATGGTAAAGGGTTTATCAAAGAAAATAATAAAAGAGGCTATTATATTTTCTAGGCTTTCTCTCATGGACAAGGCCACAGCGGCTCCTACGATACTTAAGCTAGTCACCAAATTGCCAACATTTTCATTAAAAACATAATGAAGTATAAATAAAAAGCCAATGATGTATAATATGACTTTAAAGAAGTCTCTAAAAAATAGAACCAGTTGGTCATCGGTTTGATCCTTGGTGAGTTTGGCCTTTTCTTCTAATATAATGGCAACAAATTCTAGTGTTCGTAAACAAACACGAATAAATAAAATAATAAAAAATAATTTTACTACTGCTTCTACTAATACTTGAAGAGTTAATTTGTATAAATGAATATTCCAGTCTATGGGAAAATTTAATTCATATAATGCTACAACAGCAACCATATAAATTAAAAACTGTTCAATAGGAACAATTAAGCGGCGAATATGCGTTTTTCTTAATTCGGAATGATTTTTTTTATCAATCCAAGTATAAATTAAACTTGCAAAAAAACGGGAGATGAACCTTTTAACAAGAAGGGTCACTATAAAAATAGCTGCAATAACTATATAACTACGTAAAGAATTATTTAAAAATTGTTGGTCTAAATTCATATTGAATATTTTTTAAGCTTCCTTCCAATGAAGTAGTTGCATATCCTGTCCATCAAATACAGCATAGCTGTCCGACCTTAACCAATCTCCTAAATTAATATAGCGACTTGTTTCATTAATGGGAATGTCTAAAGGATAATGCCTGTGGCCAAAAATAAAATAATCGGCGTTAATTTCTTTTGCTTTTTGTTTCGAGTATATAATTAACCACTCCTTGTCTTCTCCCATAAATACCTCGTCCGCACTGCCGGTCTTCGCTCTACTCTTGCTGCTAAAATAATTGGCGAGTTGAATACCCAAGTCTGGATGCAACCACCCAAATAACCATTTGCATAAAGGGTTGGTAAATATTTTTTTCATAAACTTATAGCCCTTGTCTCCTGGACCTAGTCCATCTCCATGTCCAATGAAAAATTTCTTTGCGCCAAAAGTAAATACAGCGGGTTCAAAATATATTTTAGCATTTAACTCTTTGGTTAAATAATCTTTCATCCATAAATCATGATTGCCTGTAAAAATATGCAGCTCAATGCCCGCATCAGATAAATCGGCTAAACAGCCCAGTAGTCTTACAAAACCTTTAGGGACGACGGTTTTGTATTCAAACCAAAAATCAAAAATATCGCCTACAATAAATATAGCAGCAGCATCTTTTTTAGCATTTTGTAAAAAACGTACCAGCCGCTTTTCACGCAAATGGCTTTGGGCATGATTAGGGGCTCCTAAATGGAAATCAGAAAGAAAGTAAATTTTTTTACCAGGCACCCATTGCATGTAGTCGCTCATTTAATTTATAATACTGTATCTATATACCAGTGTATCTACTAAAGTTACTAATCTAATAACTTATCTACTAAAAAACAATACACTTCTTTAGGGCCATGTACACCTACCACTAATGTTTTTTCAATATCGGCTGTACGGCTTGGTCCTGTCGCATAGCTAATCATGGAAGGAAGGGCATCCGATTCTGCTTTAAAAGCAGCCAGGCTATCACTAATATCAAATACCAATTGATGGGTATAGGCAATACAGATATGTATGGGCGCATACACACTTGAAGTTCTTCCGCTAAGTTGTTGGCTACTTAAGACAATGGTACCTGTTCTTGCTATTAAATGATCACATAAAGTAATGGCTGCATCACAGCCTGCTAAATCATCTGTGTTGACAGGATCAAAACTAAATTCTTTCATATCATCTAACCAGCCTGCTTCTCTAGAATATATCTTCTCCCATTTTTGTGAATGAATGAGTTGTGTTAATTGTTTCACCAACTCTGCTTCATCGCTGCAGTAAACAAATTTACCTAATAGCTCTGTAAATTTTTCTGCAAAGCCAATAGCCAATTCTTGTTCGGTGGGAATAAAAATAGGTGTATTCGCAATCTGATCAGGGAAGGGAATAGCAACAGGCTTTTCTAATGCCTGCCTAATTTTTTGTAAAATTTTTGCTTTCGCTCCTTGTGATTCCATTGAATAGTATTCAGTTCTTATGAAGTTGTTTCAGGACTTGCCTCACTACTATTTTGATTATTAGTAGTAGGTTCGTTTACAGTAGCTGTGTCTGCTGTACTTGCTGCAGTTGCCTCAGTTGCAGCAGGCGCTTCTGTTTTAGCTTCTTCAGATTTAGTTTCTTCTACATCAAAAGTGACCACCTTCTCTTCTTCATAAGGACGCATACCAATTAAGGCTTCCACATCACTCTTATGTAAAACTTCTTTATCTAATAATTCTTTCGCTAATTTTTCTACTTCCCCTTTTCTTAAAGTAAGTAAATCTAAAGTGCGGTGGTAAGCAGCGTCAATCATCTTGCGTACTTCTTCATCAATAATTTTTCCAGTCTCTTCACTAAATGGTTTTTGGAAAGTATTTTCTTGTGATGGGTCGTAGAAACTTACATTACCAATTTTTTCATTCATACCATAAGTCGTTACCATAGAATAAGCCATCTTGGTAATTTGTTGTAAGTCGTTAGAAGCACCTGTAGAAATTTTACCAAAGAAAATTTGTTCTGCAGCGCGACCACCCAAGGTCATACACATTTGATCGGTTAATTGTTCGATGGTATATAAGTATTGTTCTTTTGGTGTGTACTGCGCATAACCCAATGCCGCCGTACCTCTTGGGACAATAGTTACTTTTAATAAAGGATAGGCATGTTCTAAGAACCAACCACAAATAGCATGTCCTGCTTCGTGGTAAGCAATCACTTCTTTTTCTTCTTTAGAAATAATTTTATTTTTCTTTTCAAGTCCTCCAATCACTCTATCAATGGCGTCTTGGAAATCTTTCATCTCTACACCCGTCTTGCCTTTACGCGCAGCAATTAATGCAGCTTCATTACAAACATTCGCAATATCGGCACCTGCGAAACCTGGTGTTTGTTCTGCTAATTTATGTACATCTAAATTTTCAGAAACTTTAATAGGACCTAAATGCACTTTAAATATTTCTTCGCGTCCTTTTACATCCGGACGGTCAATTGAAATTTGACGATCAAAACGACCTGGTCTTAATAATGCAGAGTCTAATACATCGGGACGGTTGGTAGCCGCTAATATAATAATACCCGTATCTCCACCAAAGCCATCCATCTCTACCAACAATTGGTTCAAAGTATTTTCACGCTCGTCATTGCTCATCATGGCATTTTTTCCACGCGCACGACCAATCGCATCAATCTCATCTATGAAAATAATACAAGGCGCTTTTTCACGCGCTTGCTTAAATAAATCACGCACTCTACTTGCACCCACACCCACAAACATCTCCACAAAGTCGGAACCACTTAAACTAAAGAAAGGTACTTGCGCTTCACCTGCCATAGCTTTTGCAAGTAAAGTTTTACCTGTACCTGGAGGGCCAATTAATAAAGCACCTTTTGGAATTTTACCTCCAAGAGCTGTGTATTTTTTGGGTTGTTTTAAGAAGTCCACAATTTCCATCACTTCTTCTTTGGCTTCTTCTAAACCTGCAACATCGGCAAAAGTAATATTCACTTTAGTGCCCCCTTTTTCAAATAAAGTAGCCTTCGATTTTCCTACATTAAAAATACCACCCGGGCCACCGCCACTTCCTCCGCCGCCACCCATCTTACGCATAAGTAGTACCCACACAACAACTATAAGTACTAATGAAAATATTGTATTGGCAATAGGCCCAAACCACTCTCCTTCTTTAATAGCATTCTGTGGTACTTCTTGAATATTTTTTTGTTCGTAAAAACGTTGTAATCTTTCGTTGAAACTATTCCAATCGGTTACATTGAATTCAAATAAAGGCACATTTTTAATTTTTGCCTTATCCATTTTACGTTTTAATTTCTGAACGTAAAAGTCTTTATCAATGCTATCGGGTTTAATATAAACACGCACCAATTCTTTATTTTGAACAAGATCAATTTTTTCAACATCACCCCCTGTTAACATCACTTGCTTGAATTCAAGCTCAGAAGTGGTCATAATATCTGGAGCAGTCTGGAAGAAACGAGCAGACAATAATGAAATGGCGATTAAACCATAAATCCAATATATGTTGAACTTAGGCATTTTGGGCCCGTCTCCCAATGGGCTTTTCTTCTTGTTATTATCAGGTATCATGAGTGACTATTAATGCTTGTTGTATATAATTTGCGTTACTAGTATGTAACAATATTTTTTAAAATAAGTTTTAAAGATCATGCAGTTTAGTGTCCGCATCGCTCCACATATCTTCAATTTGATAAAAATGTCTTGCTTCCGGATGCATTACATGCACTACCACATTGATATAATCGATGAGTAACCATTGTGCAGCGTTTTTGCCTTCACTTTTATAGGGCATTTCTCCGCATTTGGTTTTCACTTCAAATTCTATATAATCGGCAATGGCCTTTAATTGAGTAGTGTTATTGGCTTCACAGATGATAAAAAAATCGCTGGTAGACTCTGGAATTTTTTTCAAATCCAAACTAATAATATTGGTACCCTTTTTATCTTGGATAGCCTGAATAATAGTTTTGAAAATTTTTGAGCTGCGGGTAAGTTGTAATACCGTAGATTTTTTACGGTTTTTGAGAGCAGAAAGAGGTTCCAATGATTCTTATATTTATTTGTTAAATGCTTATTAATTCAAACATTTTAAGGTACTAAAATGATTCTAAACTAACTTTACAAAAATAGCAATTCTTTGTTACCTGCCACACCAAATATCCTATTAGGGGAGCCGCTCATCGAACTTACTACTATCCCTAGTACCAATATCTATGCCATGGAACAAGTGCACCAGGGTTTGGCGATATCTGGCAGTTGCTATACCGCTGATTTTCAAACCAATGGAAAGGGGCAACATGGCCGTGTTTGGGAAAGTGAAAAAGGGCAAAACCTGCTTTCAAGCTATGTTTTGGAGCTAAAACAGTTAAAAACAGGTAAAATTTGGACCCCAGCCGATCAAATTGGGTTTTCAGCAGCCATTGCGCTAGGCGCCAGGGCCTTTTTTGCCTCATTTGCGGGTGTAGAAACAAAGATTAAAAAGCCTAATGATATCTATCATCGTGACAGAAAGGCAGGGGGTATACTGATAGAAAACCTAGTGAGGGGGAAGGAATGGACCTGGACCATCATTGGAATAGGTATGAATATTAACCAAGGTTCTTTTTCATCTGCGACATTGAATAGTGTATCCTCAAATCCTATTTCTTTGCAAGAGATAACGAATCAAAGTTGGGATTTGAAAAAGATGCAAAAGCATTTAAGTGAAGCATTAACGACTTCGATCCAAAATTGGTTAACAGAGGGTGATGAAAAAACCATTGAAGCATTGAACGCTTTATGTATTGAAATAAAATAGTTATAGAATAATTGTGAAAATTTGTAAAATATAAAGCGACTAAAAAAATAAAGTAAACATGAGTATAAAATTAACAGAACATTCTAAAGGGGGCGGTTGTGGTTGTAAAATTTCTCCGGCCATACTTTCTGAAATATTAGCGGCGCATAATGTAGGTGCCAAGACCAATGTCAAAAATTTATTAGTAGGTAACGATAGTAGAGATGATGCAGCTGTTTATCAAATAGATGAAAAAACGGCTATGATATGTACTACCGATTTTTTTATGCCCATTGTAGATGATGCATTTGCTTTTGGACAAATCGCTGCAGCGAATGCGATTAGCGATGTATATGCCATGGGAGGTAAGCCCATTTTTGCATTAGCAGTATTAGGTTGGCCCTTAGCCACACTTCCTGCTAGTGAAGCTGCTAAAGTAATGGAAGGTGCAAGAAAAACTTGTACCGATGCAGGCATTGTGATTGCAGGAGGACATAGTATTGATAGTCAGGATCCTATTTTTGGATTAGTAGTAAATGGACTCGTTGCTATAGAAAATTTAAAAAGAAATGATACAGCTAAAGAAGGAGATGTATTAATATTAACTAAGCCCTTAGGAGTGGGCATTATGGCTACTGCACAAAAAAGAAAAGTTTTAACGGAGGAAGATTTAAATTTTTTAGTAAAACAACTCACTACAATTAATAAGGCTGGTGAAGCTTTAGGAAAAATAAAAGAAGTACATGCCATGACCGATGTAACAGGTTTTGGTTTGCTTGGACATTTAACAGAGATGATGGAAGGAAGTAATTTATCGGCCTCTATTCAATATAATAAATTGCCCATCATACCCGCTGTAAGAAATTATATTGCTCAAAAAACGATACCTGGTGCTACTGCCCGTAATTGGAGCTCAGTTAGTGCTGGCGTGGTTTTGGGCCCTGGTGTAGATGAAACAGAAGCTAAATTATTATTACCCGATCCGCAAACCAATGGAGGTTTACTCATTGCCGTGGCACCATCTTCTTTAAAAGAAGTGCAAACTATTTTACAAGATATGGGTATTGAATATACTGCAAGCATTGGTGAATGTATAGCTGCAAAAGAAAAAAGAATTTATATCGATTAGGATATAAAATCTAGATAAATAAATTTTCGTAAAGTAAAGACTAGAAAATAAATCTAGTAAAATAAATAAAAGAAAATTAGATAATTATAAAGAGGTAACTATTGAATATTCATTATTCAAAAATAAGATGCCCTTTATTTTTGATTTGATCGGGGGTTAATTCAGCGACTAATTGCACGCCTTTGATGCCACGCACGGTTTGTAAGATATCATTCACTTTTTCATCTTCAATCCACTCCCCTCTTATCCACCAGATAAAGTCCATGTGTTTTAATTCGGGTAATAAATATTCTCCATCGAATTGATTATGGTATACAAAATGGTGAATAGAAGTATTGGGCTCATTGCCTTCATACATAGAAAAATAATAAGTTCTATTTTTTCTTTTAAGCGCAATTTCATGATTGGGATTGAACCTAAATTCAAAGCCCATATATTGATTCAGTAAAATACAGAATTGATAATTTTTAATAGGGGCTGTAATACCCAAAATACGAGAGCCCTCGAAATCGCTTTCGTTAATCGCGTCTTGGTCTAAAATTAATTTACTACTCACAAATAAATTTAATTTAAAAAATAATATCTGCTTTTAATTCTTCGGTCCCTCTTTTATATACAAGTACGGTCGCATCTCCTTTTTTAAATTTAGATAGCGCTTGCATATAACTCATCACATCTACTAATTTATAGTCTCCTACTTGTAATAATACATCGCCCCCTTTCAGTCCTATTTTTTCTCCTAATTTACCTTGACTAGCACCTTCAATTCTAACCCCTGTGCCTGTAAAAGCGTAGTCGGGCATTACACCCAAACTTACTGTAAACTTAGTGCTACGGCCCATGGCAGCCTCACGGGTTTTAAGAAAATCTAACTTCCCTACTGCATCGGTAGTTTTAATAATAGACTCTACATATCTTATTATTTGACTCTCCCCTACATAATTTATCTTATCCCAATCGTCGGTGGCTTTATGGTAATCGCTATGACTACCTGTAAACATAAATAATACAGGCATGTCTTTTCTATAAAAACTAGCATGATCGCTTGGACCAGAACCTGCACTATCATAATGGGTAATTAATGAAGTAGAAACAGCGCTTAAAATATTCGCCCACTTACTAGATGTACCAAAGCCCCCTACTGTTAATTTTCTAGAACTATCATAACGGCCCACCATATCCATATTAATCATGTAATTATAATTACCTGTATAAGTAGGATGCTCTAACCAATACTTGCTTCCAAATAAACCTAACTCTTCTCCAGAAAAATGTAAAATTAAATAGTTATTATTTTTAGGCGATTTTTTTTGTAAGGATTTTGCTAACTCAATTAATGCGGCTGTTCCACTTGCATTGTCATCGGCGCCGTTTCTAACATTACTATTTATATCAAGTGCATTGCGGTCTTCGTTATAGCCTAAATGATCTAAGTGCGCTCCTAAGATAACAGTGTTTGCAGCTTGGTTGTCTATAAAGGCAGCTACATTATGTGCAGTTCTTGAAGCGTGCTCGAACTCAATACTAGCTTCAATTTCATAAGTACTTAATTCATCATTAAAATATCTTGAGAACCCCTTTTTAGTAATATATACAACAGGAATAGGTAAGGCCTTAGCCGTATCAAATTTATAATATTGAATATTATCCACTACACTGCCGCTGTTGTATAAAAATAGAGCAGTGCCTCCTTTTTGTTTTGTTTCTTTTGCAGTAGTAAGTAACCATTCGTTGATATCGAAATGTGGATTGCTGGTATTTTCTTCCAAAACTTCACCTACATCTTTAAACCAAATTTGCTTGGCTTCATTTAAGGAAATAGAAGCATTTGATTTTATGTTCCCTGCACCACTATTTGAAATAGGAAAAAAAGAGCTGTCTAGTAATAGTGTTTGTTTATTCACCTTAATAAAAGAACCGGCCGATAATTTTTTTCCTTCATCAATAGGAAAGCTTTGCATATAACCATTAGCCCCCTTGGCTTGTATACCTGCTTTTTGATATTCTGCTATAATATAGTCCACTGCTTTTTGTTCTCCCGGTGTTCCTGCACGACGACCTTCTAATTCATCACTTGCTAAAAATTTAATATGGCTTTCTAAGTTTTGAATAAGCAGTTTGTCGGCTCTTTTAAGCTTTTGAGCATTCAATAAAAAAGGGAATAAAACCACTAAGAACAAGGCAATACGGCGCATACATATCTGATTGAGCCCCAAAGTTAAATAAAGCTATTAGCAAAACGCAGCAATCCTTAAAATTTGATATGATTTTTATCATCTTTTCCCCTTTGCTCAATTTCTAATTTCGTAAGTCTAGCCCAATCATAAAACCTAGCTTTGCGACCACATGAATGCCGGTATACATATTGCATTAGTGGGCAACCCCAATAGCGGAAAAAGTTCTCTTTTTAACGCACTTACAGGTATGCACCAAAAAGTGGGCAATTTCCCCGGCGTTACCGTAGACAAGAAAACAGGCCAAATGCAATTAGCAGGCCAGCCTACTACCCTTATTGATTTACCAGGTACGTATAGTTTTTATCCCAAAAGAGAAGATGAATGGGTGGCCTATAAAGTACTGATGGGTGTGGATGAAGAAGTGAAAACAGATTTAATATTACTGATTGCAGATGCAAGTAATTTAAAAAGAAACTTACTTTTTTGCACTCAAATTATAGATTTAAAAATTCCAGTGGTCTTAGCACTTACCATGAATGATTTGGCCGCTAAAAAAGGAATTAAAATTGATATAGCAGGACTGCAAGAAGATTTAGGTATTCCTGTGGTAGCCATTGACGCTAGAAAAAATAAAGGACTTACAGAATTAAAAACGGCTTTAACCAATATTATTCAAACTACCCGATCAAAAAATCAGGCGAGTTTTATTGATAATAAAAAATTAGCACCAGCAGCTATTGAAGCTTTTAAAAAATTATATCCTACCCATAGCGATTATGCAGCGCTCCATTATTTAATGCATCATGAAACATTTCCATTAGATAAAGAAATGCAACTGGAGATTGAGCAAATTGAAATTGATAACGATTTTAACCATACCAAAACACAGGCCCAAGAAATATTAGAACGCTATAGTCATATTAGTGAAATAATGAAAACAAGGGTAAGCACCCCCGATCCAACTGCCAATAAAAAAAGATCTGAAAAATTAGATTCCATTTTTTTACATCGTGTGGGTGGTTATGCTATTTTAGTTTCTGTATTGTTTGTTTTATTTCAATCGGTTTTTTGGATGGCGAAATTTCCCATGGATGGCATTGAATGGATATTTACCAATTTAACTTCTTATTTAAACTCAGTGCTGCCGAGTGTTTGGTGGGAGGACTTACTCGTGAATGGACTAGTGGCAGGTATTGGTGGTATTGTGGTTTTTGTGCCGCAAATCATGATCTTATTTGGGCTTATTACTTTATTAGAAGACACTGGCTATATGGCGCGTATAAGTTTTTTAAGCGATAAGTTGATGCGCAAAGCAGGTTTGAATGGGAAAAGTGTGATGCCCATGATTAGTGGTTTTGCCTGTGCAGTGCCTGCTATTATGAGTGCCAGAAATATTGAAAATAAAAAAGAACGTTTACTTACTATTATGGTAACGCCTTTTATGAGTTGCAGTGCAAGACTACCGGTGTATACTATTTTAATATCGCTAGTGATAGATGATAGAATGTACTTTGGTTTTTTAAGTTTACAAGGACTAGTGATGATGGGATTATACTTAATGGGAATTGTAATGGCTTTGCTCGCAAGTACAGTTTTAAAATGGTTTATCAATATTAAAGAGAAAAGTTATTTTATATTAGAGCTACCTGTCTACCGTGCACCTCGTTGGAAAAATATAGGTACCACCATGATACAGAAAGCAGGCATATTTGTAAGAGATGCTGGTAAGGTTATTATAGTAATTAGTATACTCCTGTGGTTTTTGAGTAGTTATGGGCCTTCTGCTCCTATGCAAAAAGTAAATGAAAATTATGCCGCACAAAAATTAATGCTTGCAAATAATGAAGCCCTTCTAACTAATACTGAAAACACAAAGACGCTAAAACAAATAGAGAAGCAGTACAGTAGTGAAAAACTAGAAAATTCTTATGCAGGTATTTTAGGAAAAAAATTAGAACCATTGATTGAGCCTATGGGCTTTGATTGGAAAATAGGAATTGCCTTAGTGACTTCTTTTGCAGCTAGAGAAGTATTTGTGGGCACCATGGCCACTTTATATAGTGTGGAGGAATCGGACAATAGTTCACTTAGAGAAAAACTGAAAGCGGCTGTAAGACCCGATGGCACATCGGTATATAGTTTAGCAGCGGCTTTATCCCTCATGGTATTTTATGTATTAGCCATGCAGTGTATGAGTACCCTGGCTGTAGTGAAAAGAGAAACCCAGTCTTGGAAATGGCCCACCATTCAATTTTTTATGATGACCGGACTTGCTTATTTAATGAGTTGGGCAGTGTATGTTATTGCAAAATAATTGCTTGAAATAATTACCTGCTAAAATCTAAATCTAAAAAAGATAATTTTTTTATCTGCTTTTCACTTCTTCAAAAGCTTCATCGTAGTCGGCACGAATGGTACCCATCACTCTATCCCAAAAAAGAAAGTACAAACCATAATTACCTTTGAAATATTTATGGTGTTGATTATGATTGACAGAAGTGTTTATCCATTTGCCTACTAGACTTTTACTAAAACCTTTTGGATATAATTCCCAACCCAAGTGGCCGTAAATATTATACATAATAGAAAGTAAAAAGAAAATAATAATATGCGTTGTGTGCACTGGAATGGTAAATAAGAAAACGACAAAAATACCTATTTCTACAATAGACTCTAAAGGATGAAAAGCATAAGCCGCCCAGGGAGAAGGGTTGGTGGACTTATGATGCACTAAATGCATTGTATTAAATAAAGTTTTATGATGCATAATACGGTGTGTCCAATAAAAATAAGTATCGTGCATGATAAACATAATAGGATAAGCTAAAAAATAATAGGCCCAGCCATAATCGCTAACATTATCGTATAAAGTAGTGTGAGGCCTCATTGCAGGATTCGCTATAAAAAATAGTGGAATGAACCCAAAAATTAAAATAGTAATAGTACTGTAAAATATTTCACGCAGGTAATCGGAATTCTTAGGAAAAAGGGATTGTATTTTATGGTGTACTATTTTATTTTTAAGTACTACATAAAATAAAAAGAAAATAGCACCAGCTATTAAATAATACCTGCTGCCAATTCTTTGTAAAAAGAAAAAATATTTTTCGAAATCAAAAGGCATAACTAATAGTAAATATAGGACTGCAAATTAGCTAAAGATTTGAATGATTACCAACCGCTGATGGCTAAAATTTCTTTAGTATGGTCCTTGGTATCAGGCTTTTCAATAATATGTCTAACCATTCCCGCTTCATCAATTAAAAATGTTGTACGGGTAGTGCCCATATAGGTACGGCCCATGAATTTCTTCTGGCCCCATAAATTGTATTTGTCCACTATTTTCTTGTCCTCATCGGCAATCAATGAAAAAGGCAGGTCGTATTTAGCAATAAACTTCTCATGCGACTTCACCGAGTCCACGCTAATGCCTAAAATTTGTAAGCCTTTCTTTTGCAAGGCTTTATAATTATCACGCAAGTTGCATGCCTGAGCAGTACAT
>Ga0315899_10004148_pt1 | contig 15685 bp, 14 predicted proteins | sample LakEriMetagenome_2_FD_203518 | JGI IMG/M metagenome (GOLD analysis project Ga0315899, IMG submission 203518) | Freshwater fungal communities from buoy surface, Lake Erie, Ohio, United States - Buoy 4 MA112 | ecosystem: Environmental > Aquatic > Freshwater > Lake | place: USA: Lake Erie, Ohio... | reverse complement strand
TCTTTGAACACCTCATGTTCCAAGGCTCAGAGAACGTCACAAAGGCAGAGCACCTCACCCTCGTGGAGTCGATCGGCGGAGAGGGGAACGCCACCACGTGGCTTGACCGAACCAACTACTTCGCCACTGTGCCAGCGGAGTGGGCTGAGCTGATCCTGTGGATGGAGGCCGACCGACTCGGCACACTCCTGTCGGCGCTTGACCAAGCGAATCTCGACAACCAGCGCGACGTAGTAAAGAATGAGAAGCGCTCCAGTTACGACAATCAGCCGTACGGCAGCGCCTACATTGAACTCTTCGCCCTCGCCTATCCGAAGGGGCATCCGTACCATCACCCCACGATCGGCTCAATGGAAGACCTTGATGCCGCCTCACTTGAAGATGTGCGTAGTTTCTTCACCACGTGGTACGCACCGAACAACGCCGTGCTCACCGTTGTCGGCGATATTGATGAAGAAGAGATCATCGCCGCCGTAGAGCGACACTTCGGTCCGATCCCAGCAAACCCTGCGCTGCCAGCACACCCTGACCTCACACTGAGCGCGCCGCTTGGCGGTGAGATCCGCAAGACGATCCACGACAAGGTTCCTGAGGCGCGCGTGCACTTCGCCTTCCGCGCTCCAGTGTTGAGTGCACCGCTCCTTCCCGCGATTGAGATCGCCACACAGATCCTCGCCGGTGGGAAGGGGAGTCGCCTCTACCGTCGCCTCGTTCGCGATGAGCAGGTAGCGCAAGATGTGAGCCTCTCGCTCCTTCCATTCGTTGGTGGCGCATCAATCATCGTTGGTGCGGCTACGGTTCGGCCAGGTGCGTCAAACGAGGCGGCAGAGCGTGCCTTTGTGGAAGAGTTGGAGCGCCTCGCCGCCGAGGGGCCAACGTCAGCAGAGCTTGAGCGCGCAAAGGCGCTGACCGAGTCCGAGGAGTTGCTGGCGCGATCCGATCCCGAGGAGCTCGCCGATGCGGTGGGCATGTACGCCACTTTGCTGAATGATCCGGGTCGCATCAATCGCGACCTCGACCTTGCCCTTGCGGTGTCGGTGGACCAGGTGCAAACGGCGGCGAAACTCTTCGCCAAAGAGAATCGGGTCGTGCTCTGGTACGTGCCAGAGGAGAAGTCATGAGCAAGGCCGCGGTACGGCCAGGGCCTGGCGCCCCGCGCGACTGGCGCTTTCCACGTGCCGTTGAGCATGTAACCCGCGCTGGGATGCGCGTGATCCTGCTCCCGATGCCTTCACGCCCAATCGCATCAATTCAGATGCTCTTCGGCGGTGGCGCAGCAGGGGAGCGCCCAGAAGAGTCGGGACTCTCCGCCCTGTTGGCGCGCCTTCTCACGGAGGGGACAGAGCACCACGACGCCGATGGACTCATTGAGGCTGGCGAGCTGCTCGGTGCATCGATTGGCGCAGAGTCGGGCTGGGAGAGCCTCACCGTGGGCGCTGGTGCTCCTGTCTCGCGCCTCGCTGGTGTCTTTGATCTGATGGCCGAGATCGCACTGACGCCGCGCATCCCAGAGGCGGATGTGGAACGGCTGAAGGCGCTACGACTCGCCGCCATCAAGCAGGCGCATGCGAGCCCACGAAGTCGCGCCGTTGATGCGCTCTCTGCGGCGCTCTACGCGCCAGAGGCGGCCTACAGTCGACCCTTCGCTGGAACCGCTGACGGTGTCGCACGCCTGACCCGCGAACAGATTGTTGCGCGACACCAGGAGATCTTGCGCACGGGCACGCCAACGCTCGTGCTCGCAGGTGACATTGATCCCGACGCAGCCTTCGCTTTGATTGAGGCGAGCCGCCTGAGTGAGATCAGCGCAGGTGGCGGCACCTGGGGTCGCGGCGAACCAGATCGCGCGGCGCCTGTTTTGGCTACACCTGGTGCTGCCCCACTTGTCAACGTGCTCGATCGCCCAGGCTCGGTGCAATCAGAGATTCGCATCGGTCGTATCGGCCGCTCGCGACTCGACGCGAATCACCACGCCGCACTTGTGTACGCCGAGATCATCGGCGGACTCTTCGGCTCGCGGCTCAATCGCGTGCTGCGCGAAGAGAAGGGCTACACGTACGGCGCCGGCGCACGGTTTGATCTGCGTCGCGGGCGTGGACCCTTCATGGCGGGAACAGCGGTTGAGACGGGAGTTACCGCCCCAGCGCTCGCCGAGGCACGCCGACAGCTCGCGACAATGCAGAGCGCACCACCTACCGACGAAGAGTTGACCGAGGCGCGCGACTATCTCTGCGGAACCTTCCCGCTGCGCTTCGGCACCGCCACGCCAGTGGCCAGCATGGCGGCGGCCCTTACGGTGCTCGGACTCTCGCCAAATGAGCCAGATCACTTCCGCGAACGAGTCGCCGCCGTCGACCGCGCAGCGATAGCGCTGATTGCCGATGAGTTGGCCGCCTCTGCGGAAAAGATTGTGATTGTTGGCGATGCCGCTGCGATCACCGGGCCACTTGAGGCTGAAGGATTTACCGTGCAGGTCGAAGCCGATAGCGCAGCCTCGGCATGATCGTTGTCATCGGCACCCTCAGCGCGCGCACCGAAGGTGCGACCTATGGTCTTAGCGGCTATGCCGCCACGGCGGCACTCGCAATTGCAGCTACTGGCGAGCCTGTTGAGATGGTGAGCAAGGTTGGCTCTGACGCAGCGGGTGAGTCACTCATCACGAAGCTTGCAGCGGCAGGAATTGGCCATGTGGCCCTCATTCGTGACGGCGCGCTGCCAACTTCGGTTGACGGAGTAGGTTCGCTACAAATGGATGCTGCCGACCTGCAGTTGGCATTGCGCTACCTCACGAGTTTTGATGCGGTGCTCCTGGTGGACCCAGCCGACGACTCGGTGGTCGCTACCGTGCTCGATGCGTGCACCTATGTCGGCGCACGCCTCGTAGTGACGAGACCGGCGGGGTCGACCCCTGCGGGAGTCCCGAGCGGCGAGCGCGGCGACGCTCCGCCGCCGCTCGAGGTTGAGCGCCCAGCTGGGGACCCAGCCGCCGTTACTGACCTCTTGGTAGCCCTCCTTGCTCCTGATCGCGAGTCGCCTGCCGCCGAATAGCGCATCGCGTACGCTGCAGCAGATGAGTGAAGTGCAGCGCCCACCCTCTGAAGCGACCGACCTTGCCAGCAGAATGGAGCTCGGCGTGGACGCCCTTGACCGCGGCGACGCTGAGGGGGCCGCACTCGCCTTCGCCGCAGCGGTGGCTGGCGCAACACCGAGTGATGATCGAGTCCTCGCGGAGCGCGCCGCCTATGGTGCCGCCGAGGCCCTGCTGCGACTAGAGCGCGACGACGAGGCGGCGGAGTATCTCGAGATCGCCGCCAATTCCGCAGATCAAGAGCTGCGCTTCCTCGCCCTTCGCCGCCGCGCGATGGAGGAGGTTCGCCGCGGCGACCTCGCCGTCGCCCTCGCCACCTACCGCCAGGCCGAGGGGAGCGCCCCAAACAGCGATGCCCGCGCTGAGATCGCCTCGCGCATCGGCTGGCTCACCAAAGAGACGGGCGGCTCGTCGCTCCGTGCCCAGGCGGCATTCCGCCGCGCGCGTGGCGTCTCTGCAAGTGCATGGGTGCCGCGTGCCCTGCTCGCAGTCACGATCGTCCTTTCTGTGCTGACAAAGCTTGACCCGACCCTTGCCGAGCTCTTTGCGCTCACCAAAATTGACCTCAACGGCTCTGACTTTCTTTCAGGGTATCCATGGCGTCTCGTCACCGTCGCATTCGTGCACGGAGGGATCAATCCAGACTGGCAGTCGTGGGCGCTTCACCTCGGCTTCAACGCCATCGCGCTCGACATTGCCGCACAGATTGTCTATCGCCTGTACGGGGCGAAACGACTCATCGGCTGGTATGTCATCGGAGTTGTCGGTGCATCTCTTGCCAGTGCAATCTGGCTACCTGCTGGGTATTCGGTTGGCGCATCGGGTGGTGTATTCGCCCTCTTCGGTGTCGCCCTTGGAGCAGAGTGGGCTCATCGGCCCCTTGTTGAGCGAGGTTTACGCGAAGCGCTCGGTCGCGTTGGGGGCCTCCTCCTCCTCAACATCGTGCTCGGGTTTGGCATTGGGTTCGTTGGTGGTGGCATTGATAACTCGGCACATCTTGGCGGGCTCCTTACGGGGCTGATCTTTGGTGTGCTTGTGCAGCCAACGCGAGCAGAGTCAATGCGTCGTCGCTGGTCTGTCGCGGTATCACATTGGCGGGGTGGCGAGGTTGCGTTGAGCCTTGTGATGCTCATCGCCGGCCTGGCGTTGTACGCCAATTGGCGCGAACTTGCAATGCTGCGACAGATGCTCCCCTTCTGAGTGTGTTCGCAACACTGCTGAACCCTCGTGCCTTCGCCCCGTCACTTGAGGGGCAAATCGCCTTGGTTGACCAGCTTGGTGGACCATTTCTCTCCGAGCGCGTTGACGACCTTCGGGCCGCGCGAGCGCATGGGCTCTCAACTGGACTGATTCTTCGCGACCAACCAGGCACATCACTCGCTGCGCAAATGAACGAGAGGCTAGAGGAGTCGGAGGCGGAGATCGTTGCGATCTGCACCCATGCGTTGAACGTCGAGATTGACCAGGATGCAGCACCAGTCGCCGCGCTGCGAACAGCGCTTGCTAGCGCTGAGGGTCGGCATCGCATGGTGATCACACTCGACTCAACGCTGGCAGCGCAATCTGCGAGCGCTTGGCGGTCGCTGCCGATGGAGAGCCTCCTCTTTGACCCCATCGCTGATCCTGATGGTTGGCGCGCTGCGGCCACACTCCCAGGAGAGTGTGGATTAGTCCTCGCCTTGATCGCTGGGAGCGACACGCCTCCGGTGGCGCGCGAAGCCCTGCTCTGGGGCTTGAGGTACGCCGCCTCATTGGGGGGGCGGGGTGGTCACCGCGTTGGGTTCACGGAGCGTCCTGCTCCTGGGTGGGTGGATGGTGTGCAGCAGGATCGCCCCGAGGAGAGCGCGCTCACCTTCGCGGCAGTAGGCGACCTATTGCGCTTGACGTTGGCAGATCGCGAAACGCTCGAGCGCGAGCTTGATCCACGTTCCATTAGTCCAGCTGCCCAGCGCCTGCGCGGCCAATCTGGGCGAGAGCAGACATGAGCGCCGTGGTCATCGTGCAGCCGAGCGGTCCTCTGCGGACGAATGTGGTGCTCGTCGGCGATCCTGAGCGCCGCGAAGCCATCGCCATCGACCCCGCAATCCCATCCCTATCCACGATCGTTGGTGCGGCGGCAGAGCAGGGATGGCGCATCGTCCTTGCCGTTGTGACCCATGGGCATTGGGATCACATGGGCGAGCTTGCGGCACTCTCTGAACATGTCTGGCGTCATGAACAGCGCGAACTCCCCATCGGCGTACATCCCCTCGATCAAGATCGCCTCTTGCACCCCCGACCGATCGCGGCGCCATTCCCGATCCCAGAGGTTGTGCCCTCACGAGAACTCCGCGACGGAGAGACCATTCATGCCGGGCGTGTCGCACTCCGAGTGCTGCACACCCCAGGGCACACCGAGGGGTCCGTCTCATTCCACGATCAAGCAGCGGGAGTGCTCTTTAGCGGTGACACCCTCTTCCGAGGGGCGTGGGGCCGGACAGATCTCCCAGGTGGCGATGAGCGAGCACTGCTGGAGTCGCTGCAGCGACTTGCCATCCTCGACCCTGCAACTCGTGTGATCCCTGGACATGGAGCGGAGACAACGATTGCTGCCGAGTCTGTGTGGATCCAGCGCGCCGCGCGACGGGGCAGCCTCGCCTAACGTACGAGGATGACGGAAGTGAGCGCGCCCCTTCATGAACTCGTCCTCGACGGCGCGCTAGAGGCGCCGCTCGCGGCGCATATCTCGATCCTGCTTGATGCTGGCCTTCCGCTCACGATCCTCGCGATCGAGTCGCCCCTACGCCAGCGAGTTGCCGATGCATTCGCGGCGACGCTGCGGCATGCCTCCTCGGTGGGCCATCGCGACGAAATCTTTGTCGAGAGCGACCATCACTTCGAATGGCTGGGCGATCCTGTTGGTATCGGCTGTATGGACCCGCTCGCCGGCACAAATCCTCGCAGCGTACGGAGCGTTCTTCTGCGAGTCTCAGGCCTCGTCGGGGGACTCGAGCCCAGCTGTGCGCGCATCGCACTTCGATCACTCGCCCGCGGATATCAGGCCATCATCGAGGCGCAGGCGCCCGATCTCCCTGCGCTCTTTGATGCGCTCCGCGCCACGCCATTGCGCCTTCCAGAGGACGATCTACAGCAGTTAGGAGTGGTACTTCGTGTCGACACTACGCGTGTACTCGCTGCGCACCTGCTGCACCCTTCAGTCGGCACCACGCGGCGACCGCCAACACTGCTGACCAACTGGGACGCTAGTGCAGGTCGGTGGGATGATTTCACCTGGGCAGCCCTCCCCGCGTTCGCGGAGCGAAGTCGCATGAACCAGGCTAAATACGATGCCATTCATCAGGCACGCATGACGATCTTGGGCGCCCCAGCAAGCCGCTAATCGTTTCGTCTATTCTGGTGCCATGAGCACCGTTGCAACCTCGCCCGCACACCTTCTGCAACTTCTGCGCCCATACCTTGGCGTGTCGGAGGACGGTGGTCTAGTGGTGACAGATCCAAAGGGTCTGCGTAGCAGCGGTGCATCGATCCTCGCCTGGACCGCCGCATTTGCTTCCGATCCGGCAACGATCCAATCCGCCCAGTGGTTAACTCGGGCCGGCGCATGGGAGCTCGGTATCTATAGCGCGAGCATTGCACCTCTGTACGCCGCTCGCGCACGCGGTGCGTACGAGGGGCTCAGCGTCCCTGCGCTCAACCTTCGAACGCAAGTGTTCTCTTCCACGCGCGTCGCGCTGGAGACGGCAGCCGAAATGCGAGGAGCAGCCGTCATCTTTGAACTTGCTCGTTCGGAGCAGACCTATACGTTTCAGCGCCCAGCCGACTATGCAACGAGCGTGCTCGCCGGCGCGATGGCAGCTGGCTGGACTGGACCCGTCTTTATCCAAGGAGACCATTATCAATTTGTCGCCAAGAAATATGCGGTAGACGCCGAGGGTGTCACTGCCGAGATCACTCGCGCGTGCACCATGGCGGTTGATGCGGGGTATCGCAACATCGATATTGACGCATCCACACTCGTAGATCTCGGGTATCAAAATGTACGCGATCAACAGGCCGAGAACGTGCGTCGAAGTGCCGAGATGGCGGCGCACATCCGCACCATAGAGCCGCGCGGTGTCTCAATTAGCATCGGCGGTGAGATTGGTGAGGTCGGCACAAACAACTCGACGGTCGAAGAGTTGAGTGCCTACCTCGATGGGTTTGATGCGAGCTTCTCGCGCCTGGCCCCAGGGGCCCAAGGGCTCAGCAAGGTTTCGGTCCAGACGGGGACCAGCCACGGCGGGGTTCCGCTCCCGGGAGGGGGCGTTGCCGAGGTGGCCCTTGACTTTGACGTGTTGCAGCGACTTGGAGAGGTCGCGCGCTCGCGCGGGCTCGCTGGCGCAGTCCAACACGGGGCCTCAACTCTTCCCGATGAGCTCTTTCATCGTTTCCCCGAAGTTGGGACCGCTGAGGTGCATCTTGCAACCGGGTTCCAAAATCTCCTCTTGGATCACTCCGCCTTCCCCAGTGCGCTGCGCGCCGAGATGATCGCGTGGCTGCACGAGCACGCTGCGGATGAGGCGAAACCCGGGGATACCGAAGAGCAGTTCATCTATCGAACACGGAAGAAGGCACTCGGACCCTTTAAGCGGCAGTTATGGGACCTCGCACGCATGCCAGAGATCCTTCAGGCTCAGCGGGAACGGTTCCACACTCTGTTCAGCCAACTCGGTGTCGGAGGCTCTCGCTCGCTGGTAGAGCAGCAGATCCAGCGGCCCGAGGATCCACCGCCACCCCCACCCGCGGAACTGCTCGCGGCCCGTCGCGAGGTGGTTTAGTTTCGGTTGACCCCTGCGGCGTCAAGCGACGCTGAAATGATCTCCAGCGCGTGATCAACTTCGGCGGCGGTCGTGACTAGCGGTGGAATGATTCGGATCACCTGGCCGTACGATCCCGCGGAGAGCAGTAGAAGTCGACGATCCGCAGCTTCGCCGATGACGCGCTTCACTGCGTCAGGATTAGGTACGCGTCCATCGCCCTCGTCGGGTTTGACAAACTCAAGGGCAAGCATCAAGCCAATCCCACGGACGTCACCAACTTCGCGACGGCCCGCAGTGATGGCACAGAGCCCGGAGAGCATCTGCAATCCACGCGCGGCGGCGTTCTCCACAAGCCCCTCCTGCTCAATGACATCAAGCGTTGCGAGCGCTGCAGCACAGGCGACGACGTTGCCGCCATAGGTGCCACCGTGCGTGCCGGGCGCCCACGTGGCGAGGAGTTCGCGACGCGCAATGATCCCAGAGAGGGGGAGCCCTGAGGCGATTCCCTTCGCCATGACCAAGATGTCGGGCTCAACCTGACTGTGCTGCACGGCGAACATCTGGCCAGTTCGACCGAAGCCCGTCTGGACCTCATCGGCAATGAGGAGGATGCCGAGATCGCGCGTGAGTTCACGAAGGCGGGGGAGGAAGCCTGCGGGTGGAATGATGTATCCACCTTCACCGAGGACGGGTTCGATGATCACTGCGGCCACATCTTCGGCGCTGACGAGCGTCTGCAGCGTGAGCTGCCACTCTTCCTCCCATCGACAGCTGCAATTCGCGCATGAACCCGAGGCCCCAGGGAGGGCGGGATCGCGGGGGGCTACGGGGGCGCGATAGCAGTACGGGTAGGCGGTGCTGTAGACGGATCCTGGCAGCGGCTCAAAATGACCGCGGTAGACGTTCTTGGCGGTGGTCAACGCCATGGTCTGTGCGGTTCGACCATGGTACCCGCCACGAAACACCAGGATGTTGCGGCGTTTAGTTGCACGCCGAGCCAGCTTTACCGCGGCCTCAACCGCCTCTGCGCCGGAGTTTGAGAGGAAGGCGCCCCAGGGACCGCCCGGCAGGAGGTGTTGGAGTCGGTCATGCAGCCGCAGTCCCGGCTCGTGATAGACAATGTTTTGCTGCCCGTGCAGCAGTTTTGTCGCCTGCTCGGCGATCGCTGCGGCAACTCGAGGATGGGCATGTCCCGTGTTGGTTACACCGATGCCAGAGGTGTAGTCCAGCCAGCGCTCTCCTGCACGGTCAATCAGCCACGAACCCTCGCCACGATCGACTTCGACGTTTCCAGCGCGACCCCACACGGGGGCGATGACATCGTGACTGGGCAGGGTACCGTCCACGGGCTTGCTCATGACTTCAGGGTAGCGCGGCGTCGCTGCAGCAGCGCACCGAGCGCCACGAGGGTGACGGTCGCCATGAAGAAGAGGGTGGCGAACGCGTTGACCTGCGGCGGGATCCCCTTCTGCACCTTGAGGTAGATGTAGACGGGGAAGGTTTGCACCTGGCCCGCGTTGAAACGAGTGATCACGAAGTCGTCAAGGGAGAGCCCAAAGGCAAGGATGGCACTGGCAGCGATGCCAGGGAGGATCAGGGGAAAGGTGACGCGCCAAAACGTCTGCCATGGCGTCGCGCCAAGATCGGCCGCGGCCTCCTCGAGGCGAAGGTCGAATCCTGCAAGGCGCGCCTTCATGGTCACCACTACGTAGCTGACGTTGAACATCACGTGGGCGAGGATCAGGGTGATCTCGCCCAACGGAATCTGGAGCGTAACGAAGAGGGTGAGGAGCGAGGCTCCAAGCACGATCTCGGGTGTGGCCAAGGGGAGGAACACGAAGAGATCTATTGCCTTGCGAAGGCGGAAGCGGTATCGCACGAGAGCCATTGCCATGAGTGTCCCGATCGTCGTGGCGATCAGAGTTGAGAAAAGGGCGATCCGGAGTGAGGTCCCCACCGCCTTTACGAGCGTCGGATCACGGAAGAGGGTCAACCAGTTATCAAACGTAAACGATGCCCAGGAGTAATTGGATCGCCCCACAGGATCATTAAAGCTAAAGATCGCGATCGTGATGATTGGCAGTAGGAGGTACAACAACGCAAGTGAGGCATAGATTGCAAGTGCTCGTGATGCGATTGCACTGACGATGCCCGCTAGTCGGCTACTCATATGGCCTTCGAGGTGAGTTCTTCAGTGCCGAGAAGTCGCCCATAAATGGTGACGCCCGCCAGGATCAACACCATCAACATGAAGCTCAGTGCCGCTGCGGTCGGGTAGTCTCGAACGACGAGGAATTGCCGCTGAATGACATTGCCGATCATGGTCGTTCCTGGGTTGCCGAGGAGTTCAGCGTTCACAAAATCCCCGATGGCCGGGATAAACGTCAAGAGTGAACCGGCAAAGATTCCTGGTGCAGCAAGTGGCAGCGTTACCTTTCGGAACGCGGCCCAGCTTGATGCGTAAAGATCCTGCGCGGCCTCCAGCAGGCGCCGATCGATTTTCTCAAGGGAGACGTAGATCGGAAGGATCATGAACGGGACGAAGTTATAGGCGATGCCTGCAACCACCGAGAAGGGTGTGTCCAAGATTCGGGCATTCGCGTCAACTAGGCCGATGGACTTTAGCGGCCCAAGGACAATTGAGTCGTCGCCAAGAATTGTCCGCCAGCCAATCGTCCGCAGAAGATACGAGGTGAAGAAGGGGGCTACTACGAGGAAGAGCAACACGCCTCGCGCGCGACCCGATTTGAACGCGATGTAGTAGGCCAAGGGAAAAGCGATGGCAAAGCAGATCAGCGTCGCCGCGAATCCAAACTGGATCGAACGGAGATACTGCTCCTGGTACGTGGCGAGGGCGTTGGGGTAGTTGACCCAGTTGCTGAGGCTAAAAGTGAACCCAGCCTCCAGCGATCCGCTCCAAAAGCTGGAGGCGAACATTTGTAGATTGGGCGCAACATAAAACGAGCTGAGCCATGCGAGTCCTGGGAAGAGCAACAGGATCGGGACGAGCGCAGGGTGACGTCGAATCAGTCCCACACGCTCGCCCCTCTCCCTAGGCGCGAATTAGGCGCCGACGCCTTCAACGATGGCGCTGAAGCGCTCATCGAAGTAGGCCTGGTCTTCTGCGCTGACGTCACCCCACACCTTGAGGCGCGCCTTGGTCGCCGCATCAGGGAAGATCAGCGGATTCGAACCAAGTGACGCATCAATCTTGGTGATCTCCTCGGCGGCCCCCTTCACCGGGCAGATGTACTGAACATAGGCCTCGACGACCGCCGCGATCTCTGGGCGGTAGTAGAAGTCGATCCAGAGTTCCGCCGTGTACTTGTGTTGCGCCCCCTTGGGAATCAGCATGTTGTCGGTTGCGTACATCCCCCCCTCATCGGGGACGATGAACTCCAGTTCCGGCTTATCCGCCTGAATGATGCCGACGTCGCCAGACCAGGCAATTGCGGCATAGGCGGCCTCACTGATCAGCAGCTCGGTGTACCCATTGCCCGCAAGCTTTCGGACCTGCTCCGATGCGATTGCGTCCTGGAGCGTGTCAATGGCAGCGTCAAAGGTTGCCCGAGTCGGCGCAGACGGATCCGCCCCATTGCCGAGCATCACCAGACCAACGGTGTCCCGCAACTCTGTCAGCAGGACGACCTTCCCCTTCAGGGCACTGGCCCACAGACCGTTGACATTCGTAAACCGCGTGGTCTTGGCTGTATTCACGCCGAGTCCGGTCATCAAGGACTGCCAAGGGGCGAGATAATCGTTTGAGGGATCAGCTGCACGTCCCTTGAACTCATCGGCCAGGTTGGCGACGAAGTTTGGCATGTTTGCCTTATCGAATTTCTCGGCCCACCCGAGATCGATGATCTTCTTTGCCATCCAGGTCGTGGGCACGACGATGTCCCAGCCGGTGTCTTGACCCGCCTCAAGGGGTGCCTTGATGGTGCCGAAGAACTCGTCGTTGTCGAGGAGTACTTCTTGGTAGTTCACGGAGGTGCCGTACTCCGCCTTGAATCGTCTGAGGCTCTCCGACGTCTCGGCGGTAGCGGTATCTACCCCCTCGTCAACGTCGATGTAGTAAGTCCAATTGGCAAAATTTAAGACGTCGCTGGGGCTCTGCTCGGCACCCTCGCTCGGACTAGGGCTCGCTGATGAACCTGATGTGCCACATGCGGCGAGAAACGCCGCCGCGCCCGCGACTGCGCCCACCTTCAATACGGTGCGACGATCTACCGGTTGTGCCAGTCGTTCCTCGGTTCCCATACCATCCTCCTCCGCTTTACGCGCTTGCGGCATCGCCAACGACGAAGCCGTGTTCTGGACGCCAGGTGAGTGTCACCCGCTCACCGGGTCGCCACGTATCGTTCCGCGTGGTCCGATCCACGTTCTGTTCGCTCACCAAGAGCCGCAATCCACCCTTCCCCTCCACCACGTATTGCGTTATCACGCCAAGGTAACTGGTGTCGACGACCGTCCCCTCAAGCGCATTCCCCTTCGACTCTCGTCCCGGCTCAAGCAGGCTCAACTTCTCAGGTCGTACCCCGATCGCACCCGATGTGCCGATGTCGCCAAGACTCTTCGGTGCACGCACGACCGCACCCGATGAGAGCGTGATCGTCCAGTGATCTCCCTCGCTGCCGACGGTTCCTTCGAGGAGATTGCTTGCGCCGACGAATCCAGCAACAAACCGAGTGGCGGGGCGCTCGTAGAGCGTCTCTGGGCCCGCCAACTGTTCGTACCGACCTTTGTTCATCACTGCGATGCGGTCTGACATCGTCATCGCCTCCTCTTGATCATGCGTGACATAGATGAACGTAATACCGACTTCGCGCTGGATGCGCTTCAACTCAATGCCCATCTGCTTTCGCAGCTTTAGGTCTAAGGCACCGAGTGGCTCATCTAGCAGCAGCACTGCAGGACGGTTCACCAGGGCCCGCGCAAGGGCGACGCGCTGCGCCTGTCCACCGGAAAGTTGCGCCGGATATCGCTTCTCAAAGCCAACGAGTTGGACGAGTTCGAGTGCCTCGCCGACACGACGCGTGACCTCCGCGCCTTTGACTCCCGAGCGCCGCAGGCCGAAGGCAACATTTTCAAAGATGGTGAGATGCGGGAAGAGCGCGTAGCTCTGGAAGACGGTGTTGACATCGCGCTTGTGCGCTGGGAGATAGGTAACGTCCTCACCCTTCAACTCAATGAGGCCGCTCGTCGGCTGCTCGAAGCCGCCAATCATGCGCAGGGTTGTGGTCTTGCCACAGCCAGATGGGCCGAGGAGGGTGAAGAATTCGCCGTCGGAGACATCAAGTGTGATGCCGTCTACCGCGGTCTGATCTCCGAACATCTTGGTCACATTGACCAGGCGAACGTCGACTTCTGCCACCCTCGGTTTCACCTCCGCGGACACCGGTCCTATGCCTGCCCCTCAACTGAGGACTTGCGAAGACTATGACCCACGGGGGGTGGGGTCAAACGCCGTTGCGGGTAGGATGGGGGGGATGCGCCCGTGGGGCGCCGCCGCGAGCGCCCGAACGGGGCGAAGGGGGATCAGTGGCCACTACCGAAGCAGCCGTCCTACAGGCCCTCTCCGGCGTTCAGGAGCCCGAGCTCGGTCGCGACATTGTTACATTGGATATGGTCAAGGAGATCACGCTGGACGGTGACCGGGCCAGCTTTATGATCGAGTTGACCACTCCCGCCTGCCCCTTGAAGGATGTGATTGAGCGCGATATTCGCGCCGCCCTCGATGGGATCGGTGTAACAGTGGCCGAACTCCGCTGGGGCTCCAAGGTCCGCCGCGCCTCCTCCTCGACCCAGGAGCGGCTACTCCCAGGCATTCGTAACATTGTGGCCGTCGCCTCAGGGAAGGGCGGGGTCGGCAAGAGCACCGTCTCGGTCAACCTCGCTGTGGCCCTGGCCCAGAGCGGCGCGCGCGTCGGCCTTCTCGACGCTGACATCACTGGCCCGAACATTCCCCAGATGATGGGGGCAACCGGCACCCCGAAGTCGAGCGCGGGCGGCAAGATCGAGCCGGTTGAGCGCCACGGCGTCAAGGTCATCTCCATTCAATTCTTCGTCCCCGAGGGTCAGCCGATCGTGTGGCGCGGCCCCCTCATCGGCGGCGCCATTCAGCAGTTCCTACGCGACGTGGAGTGGGGAGACCTCGACTACCTCGTGGTCGACTTACCGCCGGGAACATCTGACGCACAGCTCACGCTGGCGCAGGCTGTGCCGATTGCTGGATGCGTCCTTGTGACCACGCCACAAGATGTGGCCCTCTCCGATGTGACCAAGGCGCTGGCAATGTTCCGGCGCATGAGCGTGCCAATTCTTGGCATCGTCGAAAACATGTCGGCGTTTGCCTGCCCACACTGCGGTGAGCTCACCGAAATCTTCGGACGCGGTGGCGCGGAGCGTCTCGCCAAAGAGGAGGGGCTCGACAACCTCGGCCGCATTCCGCTGGAGATGGCGGTGCGACAGGGTGGCGATGCAGGGATCCCTGCTGTTGCACAACGCGAAGTGGGCCCGGCCGCTGTAGCGCTCAAGGAGTTGGCCGGCCAAGTTGCCGCACGACTTGCAGTGCGCGCCGCAAGCGAGACGGCACCAACGCTGACGGTCGCCTAACTCCATGAACGAAACACCTGGGGGCTCGACAGAGCGCGAGGGATTCAGCGACGACATTGCGCAACTGATTGTTGCGGTGCGTGCACTGATCGGTGGGCACTGGGATCTCTTCCGCGCCGAGCTCGGTGCAATTTCTCGCGATGCCGTTGGCGTGTTACTCGGCGCAATCGCGGTCGTCACGCTCGTCACCGCGGCGCTGCTTGCGCTGCTCATCGCCATCTTTATGTTGCTCGGTGCCGCCTTCTTCGGTTCAATGATCTGGGGCGCAGCACATGTCACGCTGCTCTTGCTCGTCGTTGCGGCGGCGATTGCGTCGGGAATCCTGCAGATCACCGCACCACGTCGCGCGCGATCGTTCCTTCTCGCCATCGTCGGTGGCGCACTTGGTGCACTGCTCGTCCTCGTCGTATTTGACGGATCAGCCGGCCCCGCAACTGCTGCCTCGCTCCTCTTCGCGTTGAGTTTCTTGCTGCTGGATCTGCTGGTTGGGCTTGCAACGTTTGACATGCAACGCTTCACCGATCGCTTCCGCCCGCTCGCGACTGAGCATGAACTCCGTGCCACGTTTGATGCGGTCGATGAGCTGCGCGAAGAAGCGGCATCCGCCTTTGCCGAAGAGGTTGGTGGCGCAGTGGGCGCCGCCGATGCCGCCATTGCACCAGTCCGCAAGATGGTCCGCGCCGCCGCTGATACGTTGCGCGGCATCGCCGATCGACTGCGCGACCGGCGAGGGGCTGGTGACGGGGGTGACAATGCCTGACCAGACGAACGAGCGCGATCAGCGCGCCAAGCGGGTGGAAGTTCTCGCCGCAAGCCGCCCCGCGGTCGCTGCGCGCCTCTCAGCCGTCCGTCAATCGCGGGAGACATCCCTCCTGCGCATGCGATCAATCGGTGGTCGACTCCGTCCGAGCGGCGGGCTGGCTCAGGAGTTGCGTGACCGCCCCCTGCGAGCCCTCGGCCTCCTCGGCATCCTGGCCCTCCTCCTCGTGCGATGGTTCGGCTCTCGCTCGGGTAGCTCTGGCGGCTCGGCGAGCCGCGGCGGTGGAGCGGGGAGCGCCTTTGTGAGCGGGGTAGTGGCAGCCGCGGCCCAGCGCGGCGGGCGCGCAGTAATTGATGCGTTGATCGATGGACGACCGGCGGTGGACGGAACCCCCGTGGGCGACGATGATGCTCGGGGGCGAGT
>Ga0315899_10004145_pt1 | contig 15687 bp, 15 predicted proteins | sample LakEriMetagenome_2_FD_203518 | JGI IMG/M metagenome (GOLD analysis project Ga0315899, IMG submission 203518) | Freshwater fungal communities from buoy surface, Lake Erie, Ohio, United States - Buoy 4 MA112 | ecosystem: Environmental > Aquatic > Freshwater > Lake | place: USA: Lake Erie, Ohio... | reverse complement strand
CATCCTCCTCCTCATATGTTACACACCTTTGGTACACGGTACGCACTCGCCAGGAGACTCTTTACTACTTCGGCCTCATATATGACACTTGCCTTGCATCCTCCTCCTCATACTATTGCTCACAGCTATCAACCACTTGGTAACCGCTATCAACCACACACAGATTTCCATTCACGAACTTTTTGTGCTTAGGTTTGAGGGTTTATTATGTGGGATTTGGGGTGTAGGGTTTAGCCCCATATACCACTGTAAAGAGGCGGTCCTTTAAAGCACCCGACTCTTTCCCTGATTCGGGGTCAGGCGGTGCCCAGAACGGGGCCACAAACGACGCGGCATCTTCAGTTGATCGTCGAATTTGCGCATATTGCTCGCGATCTAGGTGTCTGGTTTTGTTGTTTAGTTTAGTTCAGTCAAGTTGAGCGTGCTGCTCGCGATCTTGGTGTCTGCTGCAAGGGTTTAGTCAGGTTAGGTATCTTAGGTGTTTAGGATTTAGGGTTTAGGGTTTAGGGTTTAGTTAGATTAGGTATCTTATAAGCTGTACTATGGACTCCTGGAGGGGTTTAGGGTTTAGGGTTTAGGGTTTAGGGTTTAGGGTTTAGGGTTTAGGGTTTAGGGTTAGGAGTTAGGAGTTAGTTAGGGTTTAGGGTTTAGGGTTTAGAGTCCATAGTACGGCCTGTCTTAGGTGTTTATTTGTTTTTCGTTTAGGTATCTAGGTATCTGCTTCAAGGGTTTAGGACTCAAGGTTTAGGGTTTAGCGTTTAGGGTTTAGAGTTTAGGGTTTAGGGTTTAGGGTTTAGAGTTTAGGGTTTGTGCGCGATCTGGGTGTTTTGTGGTTGAGCATCAGGAGGAGGATGCATGTCATGTGACACTTGATATCATGTGTTTTGTAGTACTGAGTAGGTCTCTTTTGACACTGATTAGGTCTCTTCTACCTATACAATAGGTCTCTTTTGACACTGAGGAGGATGCATGTTATGTGACACTTGATATCATGTGTTTTGTAGTTGAGCGTGTTCCTCGCCATCAGGTGTCTCGAAGGGTTTGGTTTGTGGTTTACCTAAGCCACAAAACTAAGTGTAGGGTTCAGTTTGAGGTTTACCTAAACCTTAGGTCACAAAACTAGGTTCACCTTGTCACGTCACAGATGCCCAATGGCTTTCTGAGGTGCAATTCTGACAACCATTTAGTGACACGTGTGACGTGACGAGGTGCGTGAACCTTGTGACGTGACGAGGTTCGTGAACCTAGTTACGTGGCACATGGTTTTCTGAGGCACAATAGGAACACCAACGCAGTCACACGGTCTTCTCTCTCGCTTCCCTGCTCACTCGCGTACCTTGACGCCCGCTTCAGCTCTGTCAGCAAGCTGGCGAACGTGTTTTTGTTTTTCCCCCCAGAGAGTTTGCTGCTTGGCCCTGGAGCGGCTGGAGATTGGTTTTTTTTTTGCGCTGGAGTGGTTGGATTCATGCCCGAGCGCTGACCGATGATTGTCAGGGTTTAGGGTTTAGTAGTTAGGGTTTGGTGCTTAGGGCTGAGGCTGAGGGCTGAGGGTTTAGAGGTTTGGATTGATGTCCGAACGCTGCCTATGCTTGCCGCCGTGGTGCCATAGCCTGCTTAATCCAACAAATCCCATGACACACTTTTGGGAATGAGCTGCATATACACTGCCCAGTTCGTGGTTTAGGGTTTAGCTCTGTATACTGGCATCCATGCATAGGGAGAGGGGAGCAGTGATGCACACATATGCACATATACAAACACACACGCACATAAACACCCTGGTCATGATAGCTTTGTCTGTGTCACAGTCTGAGGCTTGCCGGGACTCTGTCTACTCGTACTGTAGACACACACACATACACAAACACAAACACTAACACGGGAGCGGGGAGCAGTGACACACCCTGGTCGAGAAGGCATGATCCTTGCTTGCACTGTGTCTACTGCTGCTCATCAATTTCAACCCCGCTGTATCAGTCATCCGACCAGGGTCGCATCGCTCACCAACAGGCGCCTAAAAACCTAAATCCTAAACTCCGATCATAAACCACTCTTCTTGAGCGTGCCTGTTACGTCAGCGATCGCCGCGAGAGAAAGATCGCCGCGAGAGAAAGAATGAGAGCGAAGGAGAGGGAGTGTGTGTGCGAGAAAGAAAGTATAGATGAGCGTGTTTGAGCATTCAGTCGGACAACAGCGTCAGCTGGGCGTTGGTGTCCGCAGGCTTGCAGCCACAGTACGTGGTGCTGACATGATACACGCTGACGCACTTGTATTTGGCGTGCTCCATTGTTGATTCGACTGATGCAGCGAGGAAGAGCAAGTACGAAAAACACAAGCATCTCCGCGGCTGCATGACTCCAAAAGGTGTCGGTTTCACTAATTAGAATATTGGGTGATCATCGACTTTGGCAGGGTGACGATGCTCACGAGTTGAGAACCACACACCGCCCGCAGCGAGGGCCATGATGCGGTTCATCATGCGGCGCGCCAACACGCGGAGTCGCACTGGACCCAAAAAGCACGAGACCACCGCTCCCGCGGCTGCCACGGACCCGCCAGAACCAGCCGAGGCGCACGTGATGCCGGCCCACGTCGTCCTTTCAACTCTCGGAGGTGCACCGACCAGCTTCACGCTCCGTGAGGCATGCCACGACGAAAGCAGACAGAGAACAGATATTAAAGGAGCAATCGAAGCTGAGGCAAAAGGCGCATCGTGCCCGCGGAAAAGAACGTTTCCGAAACACGCTAATCGCTACTACTTTGAATGCTGACCGGGCGTGGTTCAATCTATTCGAGCGGCACAATATTCCTGAGGGGATTATCGAGACTGGCGAAATGCGTGCAGCTGTGCGCTTGACCGCCCTCGCGGGTCAAGACTATGTGCCCTCATCTCTGAGGCAATTGAGAGGCTCGGATGCTACTTTGTCCGAGGCGGTCAATACTCAAGGATACAACGAGGATGAAGAAGATGAAACAAATACAAGCACGACGTTGTGACGCTGACGAGTTGGAGGGGACGGGGACGGAAACTGTGGATGTCTGCGCTGGACCTTCAACTTTGCTCGCAGACTGGACGGAGTTGCGGGTAAAGTACAATCATATGAATATCGCAATAATTTAATTTTACACATCTTTCTTAACAAAACATCGAGCGGCTCCTTCGGGGCCACCTCGCGAAATTTGGTTCTGTGTTGATTCATCACACCCACAACCGCTGCAAGCCGCGTACACAAGTTCTTATCCACTCCTCCATGCCATGCCTGCATTGTAGGAGCGAGACGGGCACTGCCCCTGTGATGACCTCCGCACTGACCGGCGCCCACCCTCATGTATACCCTCTGGTCTTGCGGGTGGCCACGTGTTCAGTAATTTCCAAGTTACAAAGTGCAAAGTGGCGGGCGGACTCGGGCCCTGTAGATGATTACGTTACCACGAACTAAACACTCACAAAGACTCCGGGCAAGACGGTGGTTCCGCAGTGGGGGCACATGAATGAGGGGCAAGTACCTTCAGACGAGTTCCGGCATCAGACAAGTTCAGGCACGCTCGTAGCCGCAGCCCGGGGGGCAGAGGAGGGGAAGAACAGGTATTTGTACGACGCTCTGAGAGCCCGCACTGGCTCCGGTCACAACAACAAGGAGCGAGGAAATGGACGAGAAGATACCGAGACGCAGACAGAAACATGGATGCTGACGAGGGGAGGGATAGGGACAGACAGAAGAGGGGTGGGGGCCGAGACAGAGACACAAAGCATCAAGGACGAGCTGTAACACTCTGAAACGAAACACTGATATCAATAAGCAGATAATGGGGCTCAAGGCGCAAGCAAGCTGTACACCCTGCGGACCTACGGACGATTGACACATTCGGAGCTCAACATGTCTCTAACACACTGCATATCATGGCCAAATCTTACCACCGCCCATGGGACCAGACTCTTGTGCCTGAGCGAGATGGCCGGGCGGAGGCGGTGGCGGGCACGTTAAAGGCGCAGGACGTGGCAAACACGCTGATGCGACGATGGGGCGGGAGCCCGGGGCAGGGGTGATGAGGAAGCTGGAGGGGCGAGCGGAGGCGGTGGCGGGCACGTTCAGCGCGCAGAACGTGGCAAGCACGCTGTGGGCGTATGCAACGATGGGGCGGGAGCCTGGGGCGGACTTGATGAGGGTGCTGGAGGGGCGGGGGATGGGAGGCGAGAGGAGCAGCAGCATGCGCACGTGGGCAGTGGAGTTTGATGGTCCTTCGCACTTGCTCACGAGCACGGCGCCAACTGGTGCCACCTTGCTCAAGCGACGGCATCTGAGCTGAGCTGCTGGGCCACGCTCTCGTCACCGTGCCCTACTGGGAGTGGGAAGGGTGTAAGGGGGCAGGCGAGAGGGAGCAGTGCCTGAGGGTAAAGCTTGCACACAGTGTGAGGGTTGGAAAGCTGCCATGAATAAAATAAAAATAATTTTTTTCTCAAAATCTCATGACGCTGTGCTGTAAGCGTCACCAGAGTTGCCTTCCAAGTGTGTGTGTCTGTGTGTGTGTGTGTGTGTGTATGAGTGCGTGTGTGTGAGTGAGTGAGTGAGTGAGGTTGTGTGTGTGTGTGTGTGTTTGTGCTGCGTAATACTAGGGCACTGACGGTAAATATACTAGGGCACTTACTTTTGAGAATTTGAATTTGTGTCGTAGTGCGTTTTATATAGTAAGTATACTAGGGCACTGACTTTGTCAGCCAAATATTTTACATAGTAATAATCATTCTATATCGAGACATGAAACATCCACCCTTTTTTTCGAGCTGAAGACATGGAGGAGACAGTGACACAGATCTTTGACAACTGTACCAACGACTTGTTCTGGGGCTACAACAAAAGGTTAAAGGGGGCCTAGTGATGGAGCTTGACGGAGATGCGGCTGTCAAAAGAGACCTAGTACAGTGTCAAAAGAGACCTACTACAGTGATGGAGCTTGACGGAGATGCGGCTGTCAATTGTCAATCAGCGCTTTCGCCCGCTGGCGTTTGTCGATTCGTTCCTTAGAGGAGGAGGCCTGCCCGTTGTGGATAGTTTGTAACAAAGCTCTCTCTCTTTCAGCGGCGGTGTTACCCTGAAGAGGCGTTGTACTTACCGACCTTCAGTCATCTTTGATTGTCATTAAACTTCTCTCTCTCTCTCGCTCTCTCTCTCTCTCTCTTTGCCACGCCACCACCGAAAAGGCTGTTGACCAAGTAGCTGCTCTGGGGGGCCCAGAGGCATTCATGAGGGACGTGACCGCACTCATAAAGGGGCGTGACGTTCGGTCACGAACTGGACTTTGATAGGACGCGTTTGTCGATATTATAAGAAGTACTTTGGCACGCCACGCACCGGATCAAATTGAAACTAAATTGCATTCGATCTTACTTACGCAAAAGAGATCCACAAAAGAGGCAAAAGAAACCTACTAAGGAGCAATGATGCCTACAAGTGCTTGCCATACCTGGCAAGGGGTTTCTAGCTCGATTTTTTCGAAAACATATCAGCAACGCGAGCCCTTAAATGGAGGCCGCTCATGCTGTTGGCCTTGGACCTAACTAGCTCCTGAGAAAGTTCTGCGAGCAGCTCTGCTGCTGCACATGCTGTAGGACGTTTCTCGACGTTCCCCTCCCACCTGTGTGTGTGTGTGTGTGTGTGTGTGTGTGCGCGCGCGCGCGCGCTCGTATGCGTGCGTATGGATGCATTAACGCATGCATCGATAGATGCCCGTGTGTATGGAACACACATGGGTTTAGGCCTAAAGCTCATCCTAAACCCTCAACCTACACCCTAAACCCTCAACCTACACCCTAAACCCTCAACCCTCAACCCCAAGACGCACTACCCCTCTTCCATGACTTTTTTCAAAGCCCTACACCCTAAACCCTAAACCCTGAACCTAAACCTGGACGCAGGACCCCTCCCTCATGACTTTGCGATGCTTTAATTTAGTTTAACTAAACTAAACTAAACTAAACTAAACGCACTGCCCCTCTCTCATGTCTGTGCGGATGCCTTGAAGGAATTAGTCAATTAATCAATCAATTGGTTGATGAAGGAATGACTTTGCGGATTGCTTCTCGGAATTTGTGCGGAAGCCCCTTCTCTATGACTTTGCAGATGCTTTAATTTAGTTTAACTAAACTAACGCACTACCCCTCCTTGATGACTTTGCGGATTCCTTCTTGGAATTTGTGCGGAAGCCCCTTCACCGCTATGTCCAACTCCTTCAACTGCGGCCGCTGTTTAGGGTTCAAATTATTATTGTTATTATTATTATTATTATTGAATTTGTACGGAAGCCCCTTCACCGCTATGTCCAACTCCATCAACTGCGGCCGCTGTTTAGGGTTTAATTACATATTTATATTTGAACTGTGTGGGAGCCCCTTAAACCGCCACGTCCTAACTCTTCACTGCGGCCGCTGTATAGGGTTTAAATTATTATTGTTATTATTATTATTATTCGGAAGTCCCAGACACTGACCGCCACGAATTACATAATAATAATAATAATAATAGGTCCCTCAAACCGACCGCCACGTCTAACTCCTTCAACTGTCAACGCTGTTTAGGGGTTTAGGGCTCAGTAGGTCTCTTTTGCCTATATACTAGGTCTCTTTTGACCGCCACGCCTAACTCCTTCAACTGCCAACGCTGTTTAGGGGTTTAGGGCTCAGTAGGTCTTTTTTGCCTGTATACTAGGTCTCTTTTGACCGCCACGCCTAACTGCTTCAACTGTCAACGCTGTTTAGGGGTTAGGGTTTAGGGCTCAGTAGGTCTCTTTTGCCTATATACTAGGTCTCTTTTGCCTATATACTAGGGTTTATGCGTGTGTGTGTGTGCGCGCGCATGCACGTGAGTGTGGGTGTGAGTATGGGCGTGCGTATGGGTGTGCTCATTGGTGTGCATAAACGTACTTACAGCTGCTTGTGCATTTGTATGTGTGTATTTCTCTCTCTCTCTCTCTCTCTCTCTCTCTCTCTCTGTGTGTGCGAGGCAGTGACCATCTAAGGATTCTTTCCATACACAAATTGAAAAAAGGCGGAAAAAACAAACAAAAAGACCTGGCCCTCGAAAGCAAACTGCGCTATCAGGTATGGGGGTATCCGCTCGAATGGCAATTGGCCGGTGATGATGTAAAACAACTATGTGTGTCAGTGTGTTTAGTTGTCAGGGTTTAGGGTTTAGGGTTTAGGGTTTAGGGTTTAGGGTTTGGGGTTTAGGGTTTAGGGTTTAGGGTTTAGGGTTTAGGTCTAGGGGTTAGTGGTTATTTGGGTTTCGGGTTTGCGATTTGCGGTTTAGGTTTAGGTTTCAGGGTTTAGGGTTTCGGGTTTAGGGTTTGGGATTTAGGGGGTTTAGGGTTTGGGTTTAGGGTTGTTCACCGTGATTGAGGCAGAGTAGATATCTGCTGGGTATGCGTGGAGTTCGTGGATGCTTCATTAACCTAAAGGGTTTAGGGTTGTTCACCGTGATTGAGGCAGAGTAGATATCTGCTGGGCAGCCGTAGTCCTTGGCCCCTATGAACACCTCCGGTGCCATGTATCTGTGTGCGTGTTGTGTGTGTTTTGGGTTTAGGCTTTATGGTTTAGGGGTTTGGGTTAAGGGCTTAGCAGCCGTAGTCCTTGGCCCTCATCAATACCTCTGGTGCCATGGATCGGTGTTGTTTAGGGTTTATGTATCTGTGTGTGTCGTGTGTGTTTTTGATTTAGGGTTTATGGTTTAGGGTTTAGGCTTTAGGGTTTAGCTGCCGTAGTGCTTTTTGCTCCTCTGAACACCTCTGGTGACATGGACCGGTGTGTGTTGGTGTCTGGGGTCTAGGGTCTAGGGTTGAGGGTTTAGGGGGTCTAGGGTTGAGGGTTTAGGGTTTAGGCGCTCCCATGAACATCTCTGGAGCCATGTGTCTGTGTGCGTTGTGTGTGCGTTGTGTGTGTGCTGTGTGTTGTTTTGTGTGTGTGTGTGTGTGTGTGTGACATGCATATGTACATACCACAAACTGGATCAGAGAGGGGGAGGGAGGGAGAGAGAGAGACATAGAGAGAGACAGACAGTGACATACATCTTTACCGCGCGGCAGCGCACACAGGGTTTAACTAAACCTTAGGGTTTAGGTTTCAGGGTTTAGGTTCCGGGTTGGCACCGGTAAGTGCCGGTCTTTAGTATCATTTCGTCTTCCCTGTTGAGGAGGAGGATACATGTCATATGAGGAGGAGGATACATGGAAGGAGGCTGCCATTGGTATGTGCCGGTCTTTAATGTCATTTTGTCTTCCCGCTCCCTTGGTCGCCCCATATTTTTTATTTTTATTATATTTTATTTTTATTTTTTATTTTTATTTTGGCACCGGTAAGTGCCGGTCTTTAATGTCATTTCGTCTTCTCCGCTCCCTTGGTCGCCTATGAAGCGGTTGCCTATGAAGCGGTTGCCTATGAAGCGGTTGCCTCCGTCGGCCTGCAGCACCTCGCGAGCCAACCCGAAGTCGATGAGCTTGATCTGCCGTTGTGCGTGTGTTTGTGTGTGTCTTTGTGTGTGTATTTGTGTGTGTGTTTGTTGTATGTGTGTTTGTGTCTGTGTGACCTGTGCTTTTGCACACGTGTGTGTGTGTGTGTGTGTGTGTGTGTGTGTGTGTGTGAGTGTGAGTGTGTGACCTGTGCTTGCTTATGTGCATTCGTGCATGCGTATGGACACATACATACAAGTCAGAATTCAGCATCCAACACATCAGCAACACATTAGCAACACATTAGCAACACATTCGCAACACATTCGCAACACATTCGCAACACATTCGCAACACATTCGCAACACATTCGCAACACATTCGCAACACATTAGCAACACATTAGCAACACATTAGCAACACATTAGCAACACATTAGCAACACATTCGCAACACATTCGCAACACACATGCAACACATTCGTAACACACATTCGCAACACATTCGCAACACACATTCGCAACACACGGAGTATAGATATTTACATCGAAGTGCTTTTCTCCATGGACGGCGGCGGAGCGAGAGAGCATGAGGTTGGCAGGTTTCACGTCTCGGTGGACGACGGGGATGCGTGCGCTGTGCAGGACGTTGAGCGCCGTGAACATCTGCCAGACATTCTCTAAAGCGCCCTTAGCATATCCACTCAGATGATATGAAGGCACTATCAAGCTGACATTTCAGATTTTACCACGAGTGTGGGGGGCTCCGGCGAATGACCTTTATAAGGTTTTTCAATACTAAAACCGCCAGTACGGATGAAGGCACTATCAAGCTGACATTTCAGATTTTGTTTTGTGCCTGCTCGCCCCACTTGAGCGCGTGTTTGAACTTGGGTTTCCAGCTGGCCTTTTTGCTCTTCTGGGCGTTAAAGTAGTCGTCCAGGTTGATGCCATCGATGAGCTCGTACACGAGAACCAAGCCGAAGGCGTTGTGTTGCGCGGCGCCCACGAACTCGACGATGTTTTCATGCGCCTTTATCTTGTAGCCCATGATCATCTCGTGCAGCATCGCGTCCAAGAGCTCTGATTCTGAGAAGTCGCCCCCTTTGAGCATGTGCTTGACAGCCACGGTTCGCCGGCCGTGCGAAGTCACATACTCGACCTTGAAGATCATGCCCATCGCACCCTTACCAATCTCCCCACTCGGCGTGCCGATCTCTCCACCTGGCGTATTATCATAATGAAGGTCTTCGGGCTTTAGCCAAAGGCCTCTGGAAGCTAGGTCGGCGCGCATTGAGTCGACGCTCACGACTAAATTCTCTCCTTTCTTTTGTGTGTAGGGCGTCAAAGTGCTACGTCTTCGCAGTGCTCGCTTCCCCGGAGACTCTTCCGGAGAGCTAAAAGAGTCTGGAGGTCTGCCGACCGCGACCGTTCCACGGATCGAGGGAGTCTTTGGGCAGGCGAGGATCGAGTCTTTCCTCGCCAGCCCCCCGCGGACCGCTTCCCCCCTAATCTCGGGGGATGCAGGTGGCACCATTTTCGCTAATGTGATGCTAAACGCACCCCCCTCTCTAAACGCATTAGATGTGACGGTGCTACCCGCGCCCTCTAACTCGTCGTCTGAATTGTTCAACAGAGCACCGTTATCGCCGACGTCGTCCCCTCTGCAGCTCACGCCGAGCTGCTGGGGTCTTTTGGTTCTGAATGAGCCTGATGTTGGTCTCGCCGAGTCATCACCGAGGTCTTGCAGGCCCGATACGGGATCTTTGATTCTCAACTGGTCCCCCGGACCGACCGCTTCGTACTCCTCCATCGTGGTTCGCCGTCCTTCGTCCGATCTGAGAGTGAGAGAGACTTTATTAAGAAAATCACGCCACGGGCACTGTCCGAGAATGTTTGTTGAAAGAACTCACTCGCGATGCGAGCACCAACAAAACCAAGCACGCAGCACACATACATGCAGAGCGCGACGCGAGCCCCCATATCCGCGACGCGAGCCCCATGCGTGACGCAAGCCCCCATATAGCCTCTTACACCTGCCCGAAACACGTCCCCCGTAGAGTACGTCTTAAGTCCTGGGGAGAGAGTATACGTCTCCAGACGGATTCTCTGTGTTCAACTTTTTTGTACCAACTTTTTCTCATGACAGGTCTTTTCTCATGGGGTTCAACTTTTTTACCAACTTCTCACGAAAAGTTGTTTTTTCGTGTGAAAAGTTTAAATCGATTCCTTTCGACTTTCGAACAATCTCGTGTGAACACACGAGATTGTTCGAAAGCAATCGATTTCGCAAGTTCGTTTCAGATTTTCTGAAACGAAAAATCGATTTTATTTTCTGCAGAAAATAAAACACACTGAAATGAACTTTGGCAAGTCGCCCATGCAGCAAGAGCTGGAGCGCAGAGAGCGACAGGAACGAGTGCAGAATGCAAGGCTGAGAGCCAGTCAGACGAGGCGAATGGGGTCTAAAGCATGTGAATACGTAGAGTCATGGAATCTGCAAGCCCACACTACTTTCGGTGAGAATCTTTGCCTACGCTGCATAACGCACAATTCGGGTCATCGGCCAGATACTAGTGACGGGCACTATGACGTCCCCCCAGGAATGTAAAGGTTGTTTATTACGAAACGTAAAGGGAACATTCATGGGAATGTCCGAGTTGCACAGGGGCATCACAAGCGGCGCTGAAACAGCTACCAACAGTAGTATGGCACGTTGGGTTCTCCGAAGATCCAAGGGTGCCGATAGAATCCGATGTCCCCCCAACCCATATCAACATGACAGATTGCAACCCTAAACCTTCAACCCTAAACCCTAAACCCTAACGGGCAGATACGGGCACTATGACGTCCCCTCAGAGCTCTGTCCACGTGAGATCAAAGTCAACGTCACCAACGATGCACCAGCAACAGGGCGGACACGCTACAGCCATCAGCAGCTTACACCCAGGTGAGCGCAGAAGACGACGGGCCTTGACAATTACATTGACAAACTTTGGCACGCCCATGCGAGTGGCTAAATGACTGACTGACTGACTCAGTGAGTGAGTGAGTGAGTGTGCTTGTATGCGTGCATGTGTGTGTGTGCAGGCAAACAAAAGGGCATCACCTCTCCAAACAGGTGCACGAGACGTGTTGATGATGCATGGGTGCTGATCTTGTATCATTGTAATGATGATCCTGTGTTATGGGGTGTCGTTCCCAATAAATTCTGTAATTCTGTAAATAAATACATTATGAGTCTGGGTCTAGGCTATCGATTCGATCCCCCGGAACCATGGTATCTTCGTTTGAAACTCAAACACATATCCTGAAATTCACAAGTATATATATTCAAAAATATATTCAAATATATATATATATATTTTTTGATTCTCCGGACCATGGTTTCGAAACACTTTTTTGATCCTATCTTAATGCGTATCGTTCCCAATAATCACTCTCTTCCCCCCCCCCATTGGGGAAAGAAGTCAAATCAAGTATCGCTGATTGTCCTTTACACACAGAATCCATCGCCGCTCCCTCAATGCTACCCTTGTTCCTCTCAGGCAAGCATCCACGAACTCTCTTGTAATCTAAACCCCAATTACTAAACCCACCCTAAAACCTAAACAATAAACCCCTGAAACCCTAAACCCTAAACCCTAAACCCTAAACCCTAAACTCTAAACCCTGAATCGCTCCCTCAGTGCTCTGTTGACTTAGGGTTTAGGGTTTTGTTACAGGTTTACTGTTTAGAGTTCAGGCTGGCCCCTACCAGCTCTCTCTCTCTTTCTTTCGTGTTAGTCTGTGTCTCATAGACACAGACACACATACAAAGGCACTTCCTTTCTATCGACTAATGTGAGCACTGTACCTCGCAGCTCTCTCTCTCCTCCGTGTGTGTCTGTGTCGCTGATCTGTGTCTGTGTCTTTATCTACAATCTGTGTCGTGTCTGCCGGTCATCCATGTCTGTGTTTACTTTTCCCTCCTCTCTCTCTCTCTCTCTCTCTCTCTCTCACTCACTCCCTCTCTCGCTCTCTCTCTCTCTCTCGCGCGCGCGCGCGCGCGCTCTCTCTCTCAGCGACATGGAAGAAACAAAAGTCACGGGCAAAGTGGTGATGGGAACCATCTGTCTCAATGCCAACTTGACTTGTGACCACCTCAGCCTCTCACCCAACCACCTCAATCTCACCCAAACACATATGCGTTTGCGAGACCACGTGATCGTGCTCCAAAACGCTCAACGTCGCTTTCGGGCAGATTCTCGAAATACTACTGCGGGCACTATGCCATGTCACGTCACGTCCCCCGAGACCTCTGTGAACTTTGTTCCGGCCGCGCTAGAAATACGCAGACACTGGCCCCCCACCCCCCCTTCACCTTTCAACTCTCCGACGTCCTTATCTGCCGGCAAGGAGGGGGAGGGGCGGCCCGGGGGGCTTCAACGGGTGGAGGAGGATGCATTGCTGTCGCGCGCACCTCAGAGCCAAACTTTTTATATATGTGCAGAAGAAGCGGAGACAGGCACGTGGATGCTAGAAATTGTTCTGCAGGCCACCCCGCTGCTCGAAATGATGCAACGGGAGTACGACGTCGCCGCGTCTCTCTCCAGTGAGTTGCACAAGCAAAAGGATGGCAACATTGCTCTGCAGGCTTCGCTCGCGCAAACACAGCGGGAGCTTGCTGCTGTGCACAAGACACAACGGGAGCTTGCTGCTGCGCACGAGCGACACCTAGATGAGGCCAAGTCTGCAACTCTGGAGCAGGTTCAAGGAATCCAGTCCGAGTCGGACTCCCGCCTCAAGACTGCGCACAACCTCGAGGAAATCATCGCAGACATGCAGCGCTTGCACAAAGAGCAAACCTCACGCCACGCCCGACAATCACAACGCAGAATCAGTACCCGCCTGCAGTTCATGTGTATACGGAGCTGGGCAGGGGCAGTCTCCTGGAGCAATCGCCTTTGTGCTGCGGTTGACCTCGTTGCTGCTCGCTATGAAAGCAGGTACGCGAAACAGAAAGGGTTCTTCTTGTGGCGCGAGTCTGCAACTCTGGAGCAGGTTCAAGGAATCCAGTCCGAGTCGGACTCCCGCCTCAAGACTGCGCACAACCTCGAGGAAATCATCGCAAGCATGCAGCGCTTGCACAAAGAGCAAACCTTAGCAAACGCACTGCGCTCCACCCAAGCTGCTCAGCAATTGCAGGAGCAGGAAGAAAAGACGGCTCGTCTCGCGGCGCAGCTGCTGGAATCACAGAACCGCCAGCATGATCTCCAGCTGGCGCTCGAAAAACTGGAAATTTCGTTCCAGTGCCTGGTGAAATACAGCGAAGACCTCAAACTCCAAGATCAAATCCGTGACTGCACTCCCCTTGGCAATTTAGGAATAGAGCAGATGTCCCTGATTAGAAACCCCGAGACACTGTACCCCAGAGAGCTGGAGGCTCCGTATGTAACACCGTATTCTTATTCTTGCACAGGGACGCCAACTTACTTTCAGTATCAGGAAGACGAGAAGCGTGCAGCAGCCATCGCTGCAAGCAAAGACGTATCAGAAATGGAGCGAGCGACTATGAGGGCGGCACACTTCCTGAAACACACTGCTGCGCTTGATGTTCTTGGTGAGGGACCATCGCCAAGGCGAGAGGTGCCGGCGTCGCATGAAATTCGGCAGGAACGGGATAGAGAGGCAAAGATGGGCTGGGAGAGGGACGTCGAAAGGGAGCGGGAGAATTGTGCCGCATCGGAAAGAAACGCACAGAGACACGAGGACATCATCACGGAGAGGGAGAAAAGGGGGGGGGGAGACAGGGAGAGACAGGGGGAGGGAGAGAGGGAGAGAGAGAAAGAGAGAGAGAAGGAGAGGGAGAGGGAGAGGGAGAGGGAGAGGGAGAGGGATAGGGCGTGTGCGAAACTGGGCGAACAGCAACGGCAAGAGGAGAGGCGCGCGGCACAGACTGCCCTCACTGAGCTTTGGCATGGCTCTTTTGACTCTCCCCCCGCGTATCAGGCGTACAACTTAGTATCTCTTGCGTCTCCACCCTCCAGCTCCGCCTCGATCCGGACTCGAGCCATACTGGAAATCTCCGGTGGTGGCGGATTGAGGGGCGGAAGTCCTTCGCCGGGTTTGTATCCGCGAACGACCGTAAGCGGGATGCATGCTACTCACAGAGGGATGTATGCTCGGGAACTGGGAAGCGGACGCTCGCTGTCTCAGGTTAAGCGCACAGGAAGAGATGAGGACGGAGGTTTAGGTGGGGCCAGTGGACTGTGGGGCGCGGAGCTGTCCCCCGCGGTCAGGCATCTCCAGGCCTCAGAGCCCTACGTCTTGCAACAGGTGACGGATGAAAGAATGTCTGTATGTTTTTTGTATGTATATTGGTATGTATGCCGTATGCATGTGTGCATGAATGAGTGCATGTATTTCGCGACACCCGCTTCGTCAAGGGCACACACCGTACAAGACTACCTAAAGGCCCACGAACTAAACCCACAATAGAGACTACTTTTGACCATGCATTGAATTTGGTGGATGCGACCACTACCGGATCGTCAGGTGCGGCGGGTCAACCAGCAGCTCGGACTCGCAACAGAATACATGTAACATTTCTCATCAGATGAGGGGGATAGACTGGTAGCGCTTGCGCCTTCACGTCTCAGAGGAGAAGGTGGGGAGAAGCGAGAGTGAATCACTAAAGGCCCACGAACTGAACCCACAATAGAGACTACGTCTCAGAAGAGAAGGTGGGGAGAAGCGAGAGTGAATCACAATAGATCGTCGAGGAAGTGTCTAGAATGCGTGGAGGCTGAGGAGAGAGAGAGAGAGAGTGAGAGAGAGAGAGGGGTTTTAGAGGAGAGATGGAGCGCGTCTGCGCGATATGAGGCCAGAAGCACTCAGGGCGCCGTATACAGCTCTTTCATCGAATAGCCTGTAGCTCTTTGACACTTATCTATTTCTATTTGCACTTCTATGTACACGTGTGAGTCATCATGGTCGCAGCGTGAAATGCTGCTTCTGGTGATGGAAAAGATTATAAAAAAAGCCCTCGGGGTCAGACAACAGCTCGTCAGGCTTTCCTATCTCAACCACCTTGCCCGCATGCAGGACGGCAATGAGATCGGCGTTGGCAATTGTGTTGAGCCTGTGCGCGATCTTAACTAGGTTAGTTGTAATAGGCGTAGTTAGTAGGCGTAGTTAGTAGTGATTGGTATTATTAGCTAGCAGTAGTTAGTTGTAATAGGCTTTAGTAGTAGTAGTACCTGTGCGC
>Ga0315899_10004144_pt1 | contig 15687 bp, 13 predicted proteins | sample LakEriMetagenome_2_FD_203518 | JGI IMG/M metagenome (GOLD analysis project Ga0315899, IMG submission 203518) | Freshwater fungal communities from buoy surface, Lake Erie, Ohio, United States - Buoy 4 MA112 | ecosystem: Environmental > Aquatic > Freshwater > Lake | place: USA: Lake Erie, Ohio... | reverse complement strand
TCAAAATGTTTCTCTCAGAATTAAAAATCATGACTAACTTTGTTTCTACTCGCTTACTCTCCACCGTGCTGGCCGCTGCTTTGTTGTCAGGGCTGTTCCTTGGCCTGCCAGCTCAAGCACAAGAAGTCGGCAACGTCATTAGCCGCACCGCCGTTTACCAACAAGTCTCGGTGCCACGCCAGGTTTGCACCCAAACGCAAATCAATGTGCCAGGCCAAACCTCAGGTGCAGGCGCGGCCATGGGAGCCATTGCAGGCGGCGCCATTGGCAATGCGATCGGCAAAGGCGAAGGCCGTGCCATTGCAACCATGATTGGCGTGATTGGTGGTGCCATTGCGGGCGACAAGGTAGAAGGCCCCCAAGCTGCTCAGACTCAAACCCAGCAAACCTGCACCACACAGCAAGTCTTTGAAAATCGACTGACGGGCTACAACGTGGTCTATGAGTTTGCTGGCAAACAATACAACGTTCAACTGCCCAAGGACCCCGGCCCCACCATCAAATTGCAGATTACACCCGTCCTTTAAAGCGACCCAGCTTTTCTGAGGGCTATAGACAAGGCCCGCAATCGCCTAAAATAGTGGGTTTATTTCAATTCTTTGTGCCGCCCTCGGGTGGCCAGGACGCCCGACCCATGACCACCGAAAAAATCGACCACGTATCTGTTACCACCCAAGCCAATGTCTACTTTGACGGCAAATGCGTCAGCCACAACATCACATTAGCCGATGGCACCAAAAAATCGGTGGGTGTGGTACTACCGTCATCCCTTACTTTCAATACCGGCGCACCTGAAATCATGGAGTGCGTGGGCGGAGCTTGCGAATACAAACTCAAAGATAGCACTGATTGGCTCACCTCCAAAGCGGGCGAGAAATTCAAGGTTCCCGGCCAATCCAGTTTTGAAATTCGAGTTACCGATGCCTACCACTACATCTGCCATTTCGGTTGATTCAACTCGCATTTGAAAGCACATCCATGGCAACCATTCTTCAACACATCCCCGCAGGCCAAAAAGTAGGCATTGCGTTCTCTGGCGGTTTGGACACCAGCGCAGCTTTGCTTTGGATGCGCCAAAAAGGCGCAGTGCCCTACGCATATACCGCCAACCTGGGACAGCCTGACGAGCCAGACTACGAAGAGATTCCTCGCAAAGCCAAAGAATACGGCGCCGAACTGGCCCGCCTGATTGACTGCCGCAAGCAACTGGCACACGAAGGCATTGCAGCATTGCAGTGCGGTGCATTCCACATCTCTACGGCTGGCATCACTTACTTCAACACCACGCCCATCGGTCGGGCCGTGACAGGCACCATGTTGGTGGCCGCCATGAAAGAAGACGATGTCAACATCTGGGGTGATGGCAGTACTTTCAAAGGCAATGACATCGAGCGTTTCTACCGCTATGGTTTGCTCACCAACCCTTCGCTCAAAATTTACAAACCCTGGCTTGATCAACTCTTCATCGATGAGTTGGGCGGTCGCGCAGAAATGTCAGCTTTCATGACGCAACACGGTTTTGGCTACAAGATGTCAGCCGAAAAAGCTTACTCCACCGACTCGAACATGTTGGGCGCTACCCATGAGGCCAAAGACCTCGAGCAACTCAACAGCGGCATGAAAATTGTTCAGCCCATCATGGGTGTCCCTTTCTGGCGTGAAGACTGCGTGGTCAAGCACGAAGAAGTGACTGTGCGCTTTGAAGAAGGCCAACCTGTGGCTTTGAATGGCGTCAGTTTTTCAGATCCTGTTGAACTCATTCTGGAAGCCAACCGCATTGGTGGCCGCCATGGCTTAGGCATGAGCGATCAAATTGAAAACCGCATCATTGAAGCCAAGAGCCGCGGCATTTACGAAGCTCCGGGTCTGGCCTTGTTGTTCATTGCCTACGAGCGCTTGGTCACCGGCATTCACAACGAAGACACCATCGAACAATACCGCGATAACGGCCGAAAACTGGGCCGCTTGTTGTACCAAGGCCGCTGGTTTGATTCACAAGCTTTGATGCTGCGTGAAACAGCACAGCGTTGGGTTGCTCGCGCCATCACAGGCGAGGTGACCATCGAATTGCGTCGTGGTAATGACTACTCCATATTGAACACCGTATCGCCCAACCTCACTTATCACCCTGAGCGTTTAACGATGGAAAAGGGCGAGTCCGTGTTCACACCGCTAGACCGAATTGGCCAACTCACCATGCGCAATTTGGACATCGTAGACACTCGCGCCAAATTGGGCATCTATGCAAAAACAGGTTTATTGTCTTTGGGCGAAGGCGCAGAAATGCTCAAGCTCGAGGGCGGCAAATAAGCCTTAAAGCACAACCGGTTCGGGCTCTAAGCGAATGCCAAATCGTTCGTAGACGCTGGTCTGTATGGCTTTGGCAAGCGTGACCACTTCGCCACCCGTCGCACCACCGCGGTTGACCAAGACCAAGGCCTGCTTTTCATAGACAGCTGCATTGCCCACACTCTTACCCTTCCAGCCGCAGGCATCAATCAGCCAACCTGCGGCCAATTTGATGCTGCCGTCGGGCATCGGGTAATGCACCACCTTGGGGTCTCGCGCAATGATATCGGCGCACTGCTCAGGCGTGACCGTTGGATTTTTAAAGAAACTTCCTGCATTGCCCAAGACTTTAGGATCCGGCAACTTATGGCGGCGAATTTCGCAAACCCAATCAAATATTTGTTGGGCGTTTGGGTTCGCAATGCCCGTCTCGGCCATTTTGCGCTCCAAGTCCAAATAGCCAACCACCGGCTTCCATGCTTTAGGCAAATGAAAGCGCACTCGCAAAATCAAGCTTCGACCGGCCAGACCAATGCCGTTCGGTCCGCTGCTTTGATGCTTAAAAACAGAATCACGGTAACCAAAAGCGCACTGCGCAGCGTTGAGTGTGAATATTTGACCCGTGACCAAATCGAGTGCATCCAAAGAGTCAAACCGATCTTGAAGCTCAACGCCATATGCACCAATGTTTTGCACGGGTGAAGCACCCACAGAGCCAGGAATCAGGGCCATGTTTTCAAGGCCAGGCCATGCTTGTGACAAAGTCCAAGCTACAAACTCGTGCCAGTCTTCACCCGCACCCGCCTCCACAATCCAGGCCTTGTCGGTTTCTGAAACCAGTTGCTTACCCAGAATTTCGACTTTAAGAACCAGAGGCTTCACATCGCCGGTTAATACAATGTTGCTGCCGCCCCCCAACACACAATGCTCTTCTTGGCTATTTTTCAGGTGTTCTTGCACCTCTAGGGCGTCTGCCTCAGACCGAATTCGCACCAAAGAATAGGCCTTGGCCACTATGCCAAAGCTGTTGTAAGTCTGAAGGGGTACGTTTTGGGTCACGTTCATGGGAGAATTGTCGCATTCTCTGACTTGATTGTTAAACCCTATGCCATCTTTCGACACCGTTTGCGAACCTAACATGGTTGAAGTAAAAAATGCGGTTGACACCACCGCCAAAGAGATTGCCACTCGCTTTGACTTCAAAGGCACTTCTGCAGCCATCGAGCTGAAAGACAAAGAAATTACTTTGTTTGGCGATGCCGACTTTCAACTCACACAAATTGACGAAGTTTTGCTTAACAAAATGGCCAAGCGCGGTGTCGATGTCCGCTTCCTTGACAAAGGCGACGTGCAAAAAATGGGCGGCGATAAAGTCAAGCAAGTTTTAAAAGTCCGCAATGGCATTGCCACTGAAGACAGCAAGAAGATTCAAAAAGCCTTGAAAGAGAGCAAGCTAAAGGTGCAGGCTTCAATTCAAGGAGACGCTGTTCGAGTGACGGGTGCAAAGCGCGATGACTTGCAAGGGGCCATGGCCTTGCTGCGCAAAGAGATCACCGAGATTCCCATCAGCTTCAACAACTTCCGCGATTGATGAATAAAGCGCCTTAGGGCGCTTTATTCATGGCGAAAAGAAATCAATTAAGCCTGATCATGCTGCCTCTTTCTTAGCACCCAACTTGGATTCAGTGCCCGCGAGCAATCGGTTTAAATTGTCTCTGTGGCGCCAGACCAGAAAGATGCCCATCAAACACAGCAAGCCCAGCAGAGGACTCTGCAATGGCCACAAAATATCGCCACCCAAAGTGTAATAAACAGGCGCAAGGATGGCAGCCAACAAAGCGGCCAGAGAAGAATATCTGAAGAACCATGCCACAGCAATCCAAGTCAGAGCAATGGCCAATCCCAACCAAGGATTGACACCCATCAAAACACCGAGCGCTGTTGCGACACCTTTGCCGCCTTGGAATTTAAAAAACACGGGGTACAAATGTCCCAGGAAAGCAGCAACACCCGCTAATGCGGCGGTACTCTCACCCACACCAAAAGCTGCACCATACTGAGCCACCCAGAAAACAGGGAGCCATCCCTTGAGAGCATCAAACAACAAGGTCAAGATGGCTGCTTTTTTGTTCCCTGACCGAAGCACATTGGTTGCGCCAGGATTTTGACTGCCATAAGAACGGGGATCAGAAAGTCCCATGAAGCGGCTCACAATGACAGCAAAGCTCAAAGAGCCCAGCAAGTAAGACCCGATCACAATAGACAGCGGATGAAGCAAGACGGAAAGGATATGTTCAGGCATTGGCAGTTATTCTAGGGCGATCATTGCAGTCGATCTATTTCAGGCCTGAATCAAGTTGCGGGGTCGCGGTGAACCAAGCGAATGGCATCAATTGCAGCCAAAACATCGGCAGACAATTCTGTTCCCCAAGCCTTCACGTCTTCTTCCAATTGCGCCACAGAAGTCACCCCAATGATGGTGCTGGCCACCGACCACCGGGTGTAGCAGAATGCCAATGCCATTTGTGTGGGCGTCATGCCATTGTCCCGCGCCAATTGGTTGTACAAACGCGCAGCCTCCAAGGCACTTGGGCGTGCCCAGCGCTGTTTTCGCACAGACTCATATTTGGCCAAGCGCCCCATCGGTGCACCAGCTCCCTCTAAGCCCGTTTGATCGTATTTACCGGTTAAAGAACCAAAACCCAAGGGTGAGTAAGCCAACAAAGAAACACCCAAACGGTGGCAAGTTTCGTCCATCGCATTGTCAAACGTGCGATTGACCAAGCAATATGGATTTTGAACCGTCATGACGCGGGGTAAGCCATGCTGCTCGGCCAGTCGGATGAATTCGTGTGTACCGTAGGGTGTCTCGTTGGAAAGGCCAATGTGCCGAACCTTACCTGCCTTGACCAACTTGGCCATGGCCTCGAGTTGCTCATGAAGGGTGGTTTCAATAGCCGCCTTGGTGGGATCGAAATACATCATGCCAAAAGCAGGAACATGGCGCTCAGGCCAGTGAATTTGATACAGATCGATCACGTCTGTTTGCAAGCGTTTTAGGCTGGCATCGCAAGACTTCAAAATATCTTGGGCCGTCATGCCCGCACCTTCACGAACCCAAGGCATGCCCCTTGAAGGACCTGCCACTTTGGTGGCCAAAATCACTTTTTGGCGTGCGCCAGAATTGTTGGCAAACCAATTACCCAGAATGCTTTCAGTCGCACCGCAGGTTTCGGCTTTGGCTGGCACAGAATACATTTCTGCCGTGTCCAAGAAGTTGACCCCCAATTCAAGAGAGCGGTCCAAAATGGTGTGCGCTTCTTTTTCTGCCACTTGCTCACCAAAGGTCATGGTGCCCAAACAGATGGGCGTGACCTGAAGATCTGACGTGCCGAGATTGATTTTTTTCATCTTGATTTAAAACTGCTGGTAAAAATTGGATTGGGACAGAGTGTAAAACCTATTTCAACTGGGTTGTTCCATGTTGCACAAGCACTTGACTGAAATTTACACGTTGGTATTTGCGCGAGCCCGTTCTTCCTCTTGTAAACGCAAGAAACGGCGTTGCACCTTGCCAGTTGTGGTCATGGGTAACTGCTCGATGAACTCGATTTCTTTGGGATATTCATAGGGCGCCAGTAAGCCGCGAACGTGTCGCTGCAAATCCTCGATCACTTGACTTTCAAAATGTTGCACATTGATGGCAGCGGCCCGTTGCGACACAAAATCTGGCGACAAGACCACATAGGCTTTGACCAAGGCACCCCGATCGGCATCTGGTTTGGGCACGACAGCTGCATTCATCACGGCGGGATGCTTGACCAAACAGTTTTCAATCTCCCCTGGGCCAATGCGATAGCCGGCGGATTTGAACATGTCATCGGTTCTGCCTTGGTACCATAGGTAGCCCTCTTCGTCCTCAATGGCTACATCCCCAGTTCGGCACCAATGGCCAGTGAACTTGGCTTGTGTTGCAGCAGGATTTTTCCAATAACCCAAAAAGAAAACAGGGTCTGCTTGGCCATGCCGATCAAAGCGGTTGACAGCCACTTCGCCTGCCTCACCAGGCTTGCAGATTTTGCCTTGCTCATCGATCACAGCCACTTGATGACCAGGATAGCCACGGCCCATGCTACCAGCCTTAGAGGGCCAGAAAACTTGGCAATTGCCCACCACATAATTGATCTCTGTTTGGCCAAACATTTCGTTCACCACCACCCCCAACTCATCACGACAGTAAGCGAACACTGCGTCACCCACAGCCTCCCCCGCACTCATCAAGCCTTGCAACATAATTTTGTAATTCTGACGCGGATGCGATTGCGCCTTCATCATGGCTTTCAAGGCAGTGGGAAATAAAAAACTGTGCGTGATGCCATGGGTATGCAAAATTTCAAAAGCGAGTTCCGGACTAAAGCGACCTTTGAAAGCCACAATGGGCCGCCCAAAATAAAGTGAGGGTAACAAGGCATCCATCAAGCCCCCGGTCCAGGCCCAATCGGCAGGCGACCAAAAAATAGCTTGCGACCCCAACGGCAAGGATGGCTTGGGTGGCCTCAACTCTGAAGATGCATGGGGGTCAAAACCAAACCAATTTTGACTGCAAACGAAACCCGTTAAATTGCCAATCAAGGCTTTGTGCGGAATGAGGGCCCCCTTGGGATTACCCGTGGTACCGCTGGTGTAAATCAAGATCGCTGGATCGTCTGCTTTGGTTTGAACGGGCTTGAATTCCGTTGGGTCCAATTTGGTTTTTTGGGAGCTCAAAACCTTGGGCACATCCAAAACTGTTTTCAGCCCAGAGCACTCTTTTTTCAATCGCATCAAGACAGGCGCAGAAACCTCATCGCAAAGCGCGACGGCAGCACCGCTGTCCGCCACTCGAAATGACAAAGCTTCAGGCCCAAACAACATGGACAATGGCATGGCCACTGCGCCCATCTGCAAAACCGCCACATAGGCCGCAGCCGTTTCAAACCGTTGGGGCATCACAATGGCAACACGGTCCCCTTTTTGAACACCCAAGGCCAACAACTGTGAACTCAGCTGATTGGCTGCATTTTGCAATTGTGCAAAAGTCCAACTCAGTGGTGCTAGACCGTCAGTCTGATGCTCCAAAATAGCCGTTGCATCTTGGTGCTGGATTGAGCGCGCCCAGCGGCCACAGCAAACCTCTGCCATATTGAAAACTGCGGGCACCTGCCAAGCAAATTGGCGATGAACCGTCTTGTAAGCGTCGTTCGGGTGACTGACACGCATTCCCTGCCTCCTTATGATTCTGCAGTATGTACCAAGTTAAACGCCACTCTACTAGCCATTTTGTCCCTTTGCGAGGGTATCAATACCATGTTCGTGAATGGGGTAACCCCCAATCTAGCCTGCCCCCCCTGATCTTGTCCCATGGCTGGATGGATGTGGCGGCCTCATGGCAGTTCATGGTGGACTCCTTTAGCGATTCTTTTTCCCAGAGTCGACGCATTTTGGCGGCGGACTGGCGTGGCTATGGCCACACCCGAGGCCCTGTCACCGACAGTTTCTGGTTGCCCGATTACTTGGGCGATTTGGACGCCTTGATTCACCAACTGTGCCCCGACCAGTGCATCGATTTGGTGGGCCACAGCATGGGAGGCAATGTGGTCATGATGTACGCAGGCGCTCGCCCCGATCGCATCAGGCGTCTGATCAATCTAGAGGGCTTTGGCATGTCAAGCACACGCCCTTCCCAAGCCCCTGGCCGGCTGGGCCAATGGCTTGATGAACTTCAAGCTTTCAAAAAAGGTGATTTAGACCTCAAGCCTTACCCAGACGCTGCTGCAGTCGCTCAAAGACTGATGAAAACCAACCAACGTTTGTCTCGGGACAAAGCCGATTGGCTGACTCAGCATTGGGCCCAACCTGATGCGCAAGGGCAATGGCGAATTTTGGGTGATTCCGCCCACAAAGTGGTCAATCCCTACCTTTACCGAGTTGATGAAGTGCTTGAAATTTACAAAAGAATCACAGCACCGACCTTGGTTGTAGAAGCCTCAGACGACTCTTTGACACAATGGTGGAAGGGAAAATTCACGCTAGAAGAGTTTCATGAGCGCCTGAAATCAGTCACGGATTTGAAGATTGCCACCCTGCAAGATGCGGGTCACATGCTGCATCACGACCAAGCAGCGGCATTGGCCAAGCTTCTAGAGGACTTTTTGGCCTGACTTGACTCCCAAGATGCCCCTAAGCATGAGAAAATCCAATCTTTAATAGATTCGGACACTTTGACTCATGGACGCAGAACACATCAATCAAATTGGCGCGAAATTGGCCGACCTGGCCGCCCGCACTGAAGATTTACGGAGGTATCTTTGACTACGATGCGAAATCAGAACGCCTAAGAACCGTTAACGCATCCCTTGAAGATCCCACGGTCTGGAACGACCCCAAAAAAGCACAAGAATTAGGCAAAGAGAAAAAGGCTTTAGATGGTGTGGTCGTCACACTGAACACCCTCACATCCGAGCTCTCAGACAACAGCGAACTTTTTGACATGAGCAAAGAGGAAGGCGACGACGCTGGCTTGCTCACCATTGAAGTCGAAGGCAATAAGCTGTCAGCCATTGTGGAGCAGCTCGAATTCAGGCGCATGTTCAACAATGAGGCTGACTCATGCAATGCCTTCGTCGATATTCAAGCTGGCGCAGGCGGTACCGAGGCTTGCGATTGGGCCAGCATGCTCATGCGGCAGTACTTGAAATATGCTGAACGCAAAGGTTTCAAAGTGACTGTGGAAGATGAGTCCGCTGGCGACGTCGCAGGCATCAAAGGCGCCACCCTCAAATTTGAAGGCGATTATGCATTTGGTTTGATGCGCACTGAAACAGGCGTTCACCGCTTGGTTAGAAAGTCACCTTTCGACTCGTCGGGAGGCCGTCACACCAGCTTCGCCAGTATTTTTGTGTACCCTGAAGTCGATGATTCCATTGAGATTGACATCAACCCTGCCGACGTTCGCACCGACACCTTTCGGGCCAGTGGTGCTGGGGGACAGCACATTAACAAAACAGATTCTGCTGTTCGTTTGACGCACATCCCCACAGGCATTGTGGTGCAGTGCCAAGACGGCCGCAGCCAGCACAGCAACCGCGATGTTGCATGGAAACGTTTGCGCTCACGCTTGTATGACTTTGAAATGCGCAAGCGCATGGAAGCCCAACAAAAATTGGAAGACACCAAAACGGACGTGGGATGGGGTCATCAAATCCGCAGTTATGTGCTCGACCAAAGTCGCATCAAAGATTTACGCACCAATGTTGAAACCTCCAACACTCAAAAAGTATTAGACGGTGACTTGGACGCATTCATTGAAGCCTCGCTCAAACAAGGTGTTTGAAAGCGCAGGCCTTACCAGCGCATCAACACAACCCATGGAGATTTTTAAGTGATGCTTGAAGAACAATCAAAAGCAATACGGCGTGTTGATTACACATCCCCTGCATTTTGGATCGATACCGTTGATCTCACATTTGACTTAGACCCCTCAAAAACGCGCGTCCTCAACAAGATGCGCGTACGCCGCAATTCCGATGTGGCTGCGCAAGCACTGCGTTTGGATGGCGAAGATTTGAATTTGGCACGCGTCATGGTCAACGGTGCGGGCACTTCCTTCAAAATGGACGGTAAGCAACTGGTTCTTGAAAATTTACCCGAAGGCGACGAAGCCTTTGATTTGGAAATTTTTACCACATGCAACCCCTCCAAAAATACTCAACTGTCTGGCTTGTACGTCAGCAATGATTCTTTCTTCACGCAATGTGAAGCTGAAGGCTTTCGGCGAATCACCTATTTCCTAGACCGGCCCGATGTCATGGCCAGTTACACAGTCACTTTGCGTGCAGATGCGCAGCTGTATCCCGTGCTCCTGTCAAATGGTAATTTAGTGGAACAAGGTGCCTTGGAAGAAGGTCGACACTTCGCCAAATGGACAGACCCTCACAAAAAGCCATGCTATCTGTTTGCTTTGGTCGCTGGCAAATTGGTAGCGCGCGAGCAGCGCATTGTTTCTCGTTCAGGCAAAGAACACTTGCTTCAGGTTTTTGTTCGCCCCGGCGATTTGGACAAAACAGAACATGCCATGAATTCTCTGATGGCCAGTGTGGCCTGGGATGAAGCCCGATTTGGGCTGCCGCTTGATCTCGAGCGATTCATGATTGTGGCCACCAGCGACTTCAACATGGGTGCGATGGAAAACAAAGGCCTCAACATCTTCAACACCAAATATGTATTGGCTAACCCTGCTACAGCAACCGACTCTGACTATGCCAACATTGAGAGCGTCGTTGGCCATGAGTATTTTCACAATTGGACTGGCAATCGAATCACCTGCCAAGATTGGTTCCAACTTTCCCTGAAAGAGGGTTTGACTGTTTTCCGCGACCAAGAGTTTAGCCAAGACATGGCGGGCATCCAAAGTGCACGCGCCGTGAAGCGCATTGAAGATGTTAGGGTGCTGCGAACCGTTCAGTTTCCTGAAGATGCAGGCCCCATGGCACATCCCGTCAGACCCGACAGCTACGTTGAAATCAACAACTTCTACACCGTCACCATTTACGAAAAAGGTGCCGAAGTCGTCCGCATGATGCAAACTTTGGTCAGCGCTCCTGGCGATGAAGAAGGCAAGCAAGGGTTTGCCCAAGGTATGACGCTTTACTTCCAACGGCATGACGGTCAAGCCGTGACTTGCGACGATTTTGCACAAGCCATCGCCGATGCCAACCCGAAGTCTCCTTTGGCGCATCTGCTCCCGCAATTCAAGCGTTGGTACAGCCAAGCAGGTACGCCTAGGTTGAAAGCAGAAGGTATTTTCAACAATGACGCCCAAACCTTCACACTCACATTATCCCAGTCTTGTGCCGCCACAGCCGACCAGGCACACAAAGAACCTTTTGTCATTCCCGTTTCTTTGGGCCTCCTTGATGCAGCCGGTCGCCCCCTTGCCGTTCAGTTGCAAGGCGAATCTCAGTCGCAAAGCGTTCAATTCAGCAAAACTTTGGTTTTGAGTGAAGCGACAAAGTCCTTTGTGTTTGAAAATGTAACGTCAGCACCTACCCCATCTCTTTTGCGAAACTTCAGCGCGCCAGTCAATCTGGACTGTGAGCTCACAGAAGAACAGTGGCTCACACTTTTGGCAAATGACACAGATGCCTTCAACCGATGGGAAGCTGGCCAACGATTGGCTGTTCAAGCCGCTTTGCGTTTCATTCGGGGTCAACACAACCCTAAAACAGAAGCTGTTTTAGGCAGCGATTACCTGCAAGCTATGCGCTTGGTTTTAAACCATCCCGGTTTAGATTCGGCCTTCAAAGAGTTGGTCCTCACCCTGCCCTCAGAAACGTATATATCTGAGCAGCTTGAGTCTGTAGATCCACAGCAAGTGCATGCTGTCCGAGAAGCCATGAAGCTTCAGCTGGCACTTTCATTGAATGCAGAGTGGCAAACTTGCTATGAACTCAATCGAGTCATGGGCGCTTACTCACCCGATGCCAACTCAAGCGCCAAGCGCGCATTGTCGGGCATGGCTCTAAGCATGTTGTGCCTGGCAGCCGTGCACGAAGGTACCGCCTTATGGCCCAGCAAAGCCCTGCAAGCATTCAAAGATGCTCACAACATGACTGACCGCTTCAATGCTCTCACTGCATTAGTAGGCAGTGGACATGAATTGGCCACCCAAGCTTTGACACACTTCCATGCCTTGTTCAAGCACGAGGCCTTGGTGATTGACAAATGGTTTGGCCTGCAAGCCAGCGCGCCTGACCGTGAAGGTCATATTTTGCCCATTGTGCGTCAACTCATGCAGCATCCCGACTTCAACCTGCGCAATCCAAACCGTGCGCGCAGCTTGATCTTTAGTTATTGCAGCGCCAATCCTGGCGGCTTTCATCGGAGCGATGCGGCAGGCTATGTCTACTGGAGTGAGCGCGTGATGGAACTTGATGCCATCAACCCGCAAGTCGCTGCCCGCCTTGCACGCGCCTTAGACCGCTGGAAAAAATTAGCAGAGCCTTATCGCCAAGCTGCAAAGGCCGCCATCGAACGTGTAGCCGCAAAATCAGACCTGAGCAATGATGTGCGAGAAGTTGTCATGCGCGCTTTGGCCGAATAAATGGAGAAATTGATGACCCAGAAAATATCACTGTCTCGCTATTTGGTTGAACAGCAACGCAGCAAGGGCCGCATCCCTGCACAACTTCGACTCTTGTTAGAAGTGGTTGCGCGCGCCTGCAAAAGCATCAGCCATGCCGTCAACAAAGGCGCTCTGGGGGGTGTTTTAGGCAGCGCAGACATTGAAAATGTTCAAGGTGAAATTCAAAAAAAATTGGACATCATTGCCAACGAGGTTTTGATTGAAGCCAATGAATGGGGCGGTCATTTAGCGGCCATGGCCTCTGAAGAAATGGAGTCCATTCACTTGGTACCCAACCGTTATCCACAAGGCGAATACCTTTTGCTGTTCGACCCCCTAGATGGCTCTAGCAACATTGACGTCAATGTGAGCATTGGCACGATCTTCAGCGTACTTCAAAAACCAGAAGGCAGCGATGGCATCACCGAACATGATTTTCTTCAGACTGGTCACCATCAAGTGGCTGCTGGTTATTGTGTGTACGGCCCCCAAACCACTTTGGTTTTGACGGTGGGCGACGGAGTCGCCATGTTTACCTTAGACCGAGAACAAGGCTCTTTTGTTTTAACCCAAGAGAACGTCAAAGTTCCCGAAGACACTCAAGAATTCGCCATCAACATGAGTAACATGCGCCACTGGGACACTCCGGTCAAACGCTATGTTGACGAGTGCTTGCTTGGCAAAGAAGGTGTGCGTGGAAAAGATTTCAACATGCGTTGGATTGCCAGCATGGTGGCCGATGTACACCGCATCCTCACACGAGGCGGCGTTTTCATGTACCCCTGGGACAAAAGAGAACCGCATAAAGCCGGAAAGTTGCGTTTGATGTACGAAGCCAACCCCATGAGTTGGTTGATCGAGCAAGCAGGTGGTGCATCCACCAATGGCCGAGAACGAATCTTGAACATCCAACCCAAGCAATTGCATGAACGAGTCAGCGTCATTTTGGGCTCTAAAAATGAAGTAGAACGCGTCACGCGTTATCACCTAGAGGCATGAAGTCCTTGGGTCACGCAAATCAGATTCGATGCCTTGCTTTCTCAGCGATGGCGGCCCTGTTACCGATGGTTTGCGCGGCCGAGTCACAGGTCAAGTCCATCTCTGAGTTTGAGGTATCCCGTTACATGGGGACTTGGTATGAAATTGCCAAGCTTCCCAATTGGTTTCAGCGCAAGTGTGTGCAAGGCACTCAAGCCCGGTACAAGATTTTGGGGCCTACTCAAATCGAAGTGAATAACAAGTGCACCACCTCGTCGGGTGAAGAGATTCAAGCCACCGGACTGGCAAGGCCCAATGGCAGTGGTCGGCCTGCGCAACTTGAGGTCCGCTTCGCGCCAGAGTGGACTGCCTGGTTGCCCATGGTTTGGGGTGCTTATTGGGTTTTAGACTTGGATGCAGACTACCAACTTGCAGCCGTAGGCGACCCGTCTAGGTCCTACCTTTGGATTTTGTCAAGAACACCCGTTGTTTCTGCTGAACGCTACGACGCCGTACTGAAGCGCTTGAAGTTGATGGGTTTTGACATCACAAAATTAGAAAAAACGCGACACAATTGAATTTGCGCAACAGGTGCGATTGCATGCCGCGTCCAAAGTGGCGGCACGCTTTCAAAGAAATAAAGATTTTTGACTCAGCCAGTTGTACCAAGGGCTTAGATGACAGGTCTTTAACGGACCAATTGGCAAGGCGCTTTGATCTGCCTTGCCACTCTTTGCTCATCACAATGTTGAATGGCTTTGCGCTCTGCAACGGCAGTTAACTTGACATAAATAGAACACGCGAAAGCCATTTTGGCATCCTCTGTTCTGCTGTCAAATGCAGCAGCACACTGACCAAACTTGCCCAAACTAGGTTTGTTGACTTGCCAACTGAGTTGAAGTGACTTGGGCAGCAATTCTGGCGCGATGTGCTTGCGCTCTTCTTCAGCATGCGCCAAAAACGGCAAGTGCAACATGCAAGCTAACCCCACAGAAAACAGCTTGAACAAGATCTTTGTGTACATGAGGTCATGCTAACAAGACTGCTGGGGAACCACAAGGCCGTCTAGCACTTGACTTGACGCATATCAACCCACAATACCCCGTTTTTTCATTTCACTGATTTGATCTTCAGTGATACCAAGGTCTAACAGCACTGCGTTTGTATCTTGCCCCAAGCTTGGGGCATTTCGCCGGTGCTGCCCTGGTGTTCTAGACAACTTAGGCACCATCCCAGGGACCTTCAAGATACTGCCATCGCTCATGCTGACTTCAGCCAACATACCCCGAGCCAAATAATGCGGATCGGCCGCGATATCTTCCACGGTGTAAATGCGCCCTGCAGGCACAGCGGCTTGATCAAGAACAGCCAGTACCTCAGCCACATTGAGTTTAGAAGTCCATGCACCGATGGCAGCGTCAATTTCTTCAACCCTTTTCACTCGACCCGCATTGTCTGTCAGAGTAGGGTCGACTGCCAAATCATCGCGTCCAATGGCCATCATGAGGCGCTTGAAAATGCTGTCGCCGTTTCCTGCAATCAAGGCGCATTTGCCATCTTTGCAAAGGTAGGCATTGCTAGGTGCAATGCCAGGCAGAGCACTTCCTGCAGGGCCGCGCACTGCGCCAAAAGCACTGTATTCAGGCAACAAACTTTCCATGCAATTGAAAACGGCTTCATACAGCGCAACGTCAATCACTTGTCCAAGCCCGCTTCTTTGTTTTTCATGGAGCGCCATCAGAATTCCGATCACACCATGAAGTGAGGCCAAGGTATCACCAATACTCACGCCCACTCGAACCGGCAAACGTCCCGGCTCTGCACTAAGATGACGCAACCCCCCCATGGCTTCAGCCACAACGCCAAATCCAGGCTTGTCTTTGTAAGGGCCTGTCTGACCATAACCACTGATGCGCAGGATGATCAAACCAGGATTGAGTTCAAGCAAGGCATCAGGGCCTAAGCCCCAAGACTCCATGGCGCCCGGCCTGAAATTTTCAATCAAGACATCGGCTTCAATGATCAACTTGCGCACAACGGCTTGTGCCTCCGACTGGCGTAAATCGAGTGCCAAGGAGCGCTTGTTTCGCGATTGAACTTGCCACCAAACCGATGTACCCTCTTTGAGCAAGCGCCATTGCCTCAAGGGGTCGCCAGCACCTGGGGGCTCAATTTTGATGATATCTGCACCAAAATCAGCCAATGTTTTGGCGGCAAAAGGGCCTGCAATGAGTTGTCCCAACTCCACCACCTTGAGC
>Ga0315899_10004143_pt1 | contig 15688 bp, 10 predicted proteins | sample LakEriMetagenome_2_FD_203518 | JGI IMG/M metagenome (GOLD analysis project Ga0315899, IMG submission 203518) | Freshwater fungal communities from buoy surface, Lake Erie, Ohio, United States - Buoy 4 MA112 | ecosystem: Environmental > Aquatic > Freshwater > Lake | place: USA: Lake Erie, Ohio... | reverse complement strand
GTAATGATCGCCATGCATGTGCGATACAAACACCTCATGAATGCGCTGCATTTTGACTTTGAACTTCCGCATTTGCATTTGAGTGCCTTCACCACAATCAACCAAAAAAAGCTTATCATGGATGTTTAGCACCTGCGCCGAAGGGCTGTGCTTTCCGGTTGGGGCAGCAGCGCCGCACCCTAATATGGTTACCTCGAACGTCATAAAAAAAAACCGTCCCGAAGGTACGGGACGGCTTTCATATTCGAAATGATTAACTTATCAATGTTCTACCACCAATTTGCGGGTGGTCTTGTAGCTACCAGCTTCTACCGAATACAAATAAATACCGGCAGGCAGATCGTTTACATCGAGCGTAACGATGTTGTCGCCGCGCTTTCCTTGAATGCTCTTCACCAACACTTGCTCTCCAACCATATTCACCAAGCGCACTGTTGCTGTTTCATTGGCAGATAGCGCCACGTTTATGCGTGTAGCGTTATTCGCCGGGTTCGGTGTTGCTGGTTGAATCGAGATTTGCGCTTCAGCTGACTGAGAAACCGAAGCCGTGGCAGTCACATTGAAGGTATAGCCGTCGAAGTCGAAAGGACTATTTACAGGAGCATTGAATGCAACACCTTGAATTTCCGTTTGAATAACAATTGGGAATGATCCTACCTGATTAGGTACTCCAGAGATAACACCACAATATTGCTCACCAGGCAGAAAAACACAATTTGCAGGGTTGCACTCTAAGGTCAAGCCTAAATTGCTGATATCGGATAAATTACCAGTACCATCAACATAACTTATTCCTACTAAAGAAACCTCTTCCAACGTAAGCAATGCAAATAGAGGTGAAATTACGGATGGGTCAGATGGTACAAGAATGTAAATTGTTTGCTCATAAGGCTCATTTAAGACACCATCAGCTATACCTACAGTTGTGTCAGGATAAACTCCATACTCAACAGCACCAAAGTCATGAGAACTTGCATCACAATCGGCCTGCGCAAAAGAAAGAGTGGAAACAAATAAGGATAAGAAAAGTAAAAATTTATTCATTTGGTAAAGGTTTAGACGTCGCGTTCAACTTCTTCCATGTAAACGAGGTCAACAGCCTCATTCTGGGTTGGTGTAATTTTCAAAACGCTTTCGAGCTGAGAGATAGCAATCAACTTTTTCACCGCGTCTTGAAGTCCGCACAAAACAAAAGTACCATTGGAGTCGCGGCACAGACGGTTACCAACCAACAACGCGCTCAAACCCGATGAGTCGATGTAGCGTGTTTCAGAAAGGTCAATGATGAGGTTCTTGTGGCCTTCCTTATTCATCATGACAATTTCACTTTTCAATTCAGGGGCGTGCAGTGCATCTAGCTTCTCTACCTTGGAAGCAATCACGGCTACCTTATCTTTTTGGATAACTTCAAATTTCATTGTTTTCGGGTTTGGGTCAAATGTAAACGCTTTTTTTCAAAAGCCATCAAATTGCATTCTGAAAGTCTTCAACCGACTCAGGTTTATTTTATCAGTGCTCCACCACAAACTTTTGAGTAAGGTGCGTGCCGTTTTCCGCGATAAACGTGATGAAATAGACACCCGGAGCGAACGTGTCGCAAGCCAGTTCTTCACGCTCCGAACGAATCGGGGCCGAGGTTATCCAAGCGCCATGCGCGTTAAAAACTCGATATTCTTTCAATCGACGGAACTCGGAACATCGAACATTCAACACCTCATCTGCAATGCTCGGAAAAATCTGAACATCTGAAAATGCAATCTCGCGTTCCTCCACACTCAATGGCATGCAAGGCTGGGCAGCATTGTTGGCATCTTCATAAGATCCATTCATGAACAATTCACCGCTATCAATCGGATCGAGCCATTCCTTCAGCTTTTGATCCGCCGAGTTCGGATTGTCATCCCAATTCTTATCCATCTTACCGTAATAGTCCGGTGCCGTGGGAGAACTGCAATAAGAACTCCCTCCTGTCAGCTGACCTACTATTCGCTTGTCCTCGTTAAAAATTGGCGATCCGGATGAACCTCCTTCCGTAACACCATGATTAGTCTCAGTAGCCATCCAGCTTACTCTCCAATGATGGCCAGGAGCAATGTATGTACCTGATACAATGTTAGTCGCTGTCGAAATTTTCTTCACGTCGCCGGCCGGGTGGTGTATCCCAACCACATCAGCGGGTGTAGCACTCCTCGAATCCCAGCCTGCGTAGTACACATTGTAGTTCGAAGGCAAATCATCCTCTACCGCAAGCAACAGAAAATCAGAACCACTGTTTCCTCCACCGTCATTGCTATCAGCCAAATGATATACCCCTACTCTATTATTGGTGGTCGTGGTTCCTGTTCCGCAGCCAGTCCTTTGGTACTTGAAGCGAACGGTACATTGCAACCATTCAGAGTCAGAAACTCCAATACCACAGTGTAGTGCTGTCAGCAAATACTTCCGGCAGTCACGAGCGGTGGTGTTGACGATAGAACCTGAGCATAACCCTGAGCCATTTCCATCATTGATCAGCAGGCGAACTACAGCATCGCGTTGAGCAGTCCATTCAGCTCCTTCCGGACAATTCACGTCGACTTCGCAGACATCTGATTCACGCGTATTATCTTCAACGGCATAATCGGAATAATCATAAACATACCGATACATATGACAAACCGATTGTATTCCAATATTGGGCACTCCCACTACCGAGGCTGGCTCATAATATTCGAGTATTGCCTCATCACCCAACACCTCTCCCATCATAAAATAGCCGTGTGCATTGCAATCGTCGACGGTAAATGGTCCTACAAATGTTTTACGATCCATTGCGTATAAAAACATGACCGCACCCTGCGGAATGTAAAGCCCGTCAAAATAAACAGCTACGCCTTTAGCTCCCTCGCTTTTGAACCGATACTGCCAAACGCGATCGCCGTTGGAAAGCGAGGTCCAAACACCCAGATTTTGCTCGTCGAGGCCAATGGGGATGATTCGGCCATTGTTCGTGCGACCACCGGCCTTTTCCAATCGAGTGTCTTCTTCCAATAATTGCTCGTGATTGAATGTCGCGAGCTCGGCTAAGGGCAATTGTTCAAGTTGCTCGGTCGACCATTGGTAACCAAATGGCTGCAATTGACCATTTACGTTTAATGCCAAAACTGCAAAAAATGCCAAGGTAAAAATTCTCATAATCAACGTTTACGTGGTTTCAAAATGGAGGTGCAAAGTACGAGACTTTAGACTTAATACGATCGGAAACGGAATCTCCCTACCCTCCTGAGGGCTATATCAAGCTTTGACTATCCGGAGGCCTGTTTGAACAATGATTGATATGTCTCCCCAAAATGTATGTGAACGAACATACTCGAGGTTGAGAGCCAATTTGGTGGGCATCACCTCACGGATATAAGTATCCTCGGCATTATCCGATTTTGCCAACAACTCACTTTCCTCGAAATAACGCAACGAAGCATAATCCGTAATTCCCGGACGAATTCTCAGCACCTGTTTCTGCTCCTCCGTATACAAAGCCACGTAACGCGGAACCTCCGGTCTTGGGCCAACAACACTCATATCGCCCAACACCACATTCCACAATTGGGGCAACTCATCGACTTTGAACTTGCGCAAGTAATAACCGGCCCCTGTGATGCGCGAATCGGTTGATCCAACCGTAAGCTGGCCCGCCTTTTCCGAATGCGGACGCATGGTCCGGAACTTCCAAAGCCGGAAATATTTACCTTCTTTTCCAACCCTTTCCTGACCAAAAAAAACACCACCCTTACTATCAAACAATATCCAACATGAAATACCTGCAAACAACGGCAGGAAAAGAACAAGCATCAATAAAGAAAAAACGATATCAAACGCTCTTTTCATCATGCATTCAGCGCTGTATTTACCGCTTCAATAACTGCTGTGGCAACCCGGTCCACGTCTTCATCACTTAAATTGTAATAGACAGGCAATGAAATTTCTGCTGAATACTGATGCCATGCATTGGGATAATCTTCCATTCGATATCCTATCCCTTTGTACAAAGACAATAAAGGCAAGGGTTGAAAGTGAACATTGAGCGCTATACCCTGCTCTGCAACGAGGCGAATAACCTCATCACGCTGTGCCTCCGACATATTGGCCACATGCAACATATAAAGGTGATAACAACTTTCTGCATCTGATGTCTCAAACAACGGTTCATTAAACCATGTCTGTGCAGCAAACCGCTGGTTGTACTGCAGGCAAATGGCCTTTCTGCGAACGAGCGTGTCATTATCATAGCGATCCAATTCTACGAGACCGATAGCAGCCTGAATATCCGTCATGTTGCACTTGTAGCCCGCCTCCACAATATCATAGCGCCACTGACCTGCCTGTGTCTTGGTGAGCGCATCCTTCGTCTGTCCGTGCAATGCAGATATGTTGATTGACCTCCACACATCGTCATTATTGAAAGGTGCCGGCAAGTTCAACGTAATGGCACCGCCCTCTGCTGTTGTCAAATTCTTTACTGCATGAAAGGAAAACCCCATCACATCTGCCTGACCGCCTACCTTCTTACCTTTATACGTGGCTCCGAAACTGTGTGCGGCATCCGAAATAACAAGTATTCGCCCCAGCTCTTGTTGGCGCTCATTGGCAGGCTTAAATGTGGATTTCACTTCAGTGCTGTTTACCAACTCCATAATGAAGTCATAGTCGCATGGCATGCCGCCAATATCAACAGGCATAATAACCTTGGTAGCGCTTGTAATGTGCTTGGCAATTTGTGCTGCGTCGATCGTGAACTTTCCCTTCTCTACATCCACCATTACAGGCTTGGCGCCTACGTGCAAAACAATGTTCGCTGTGGCTGAATACGTGTAGGCCGGAACAATCACTTCATCACCGGGGCCCACGCCATACCAGCGCAATACCAGTTCTACAGCGTTGGTCCACGCATTCAAGCACAAGGTGCGCTTCGACTCACAGTATTCGTTAATGCGACTCTCTAATTCACGTGTTTTCGGTCCGGTGGTAATCCATCCGGAAAGGAGAACTTCAGTAACTGCATCAATCGTTTTTTGATCAATACGCGGCGGAGAAAATGGAATTGGTTTCATACGATTGCGAAATAAAATAAAATTATCATTCGCAACGTATCCAAGAGCTTGAGTTATCCAACCGAATTGTTTATTGTACTCCCGTTCCATTCGGCAAATATCTTCTGCCAGCTTCCTGAGGCGGTTGGTTGTTGTATACCATTTTCGACCGTATCCAGAAAATAGTCGCGATGCCAAACCACGGCCCCCATGCTTACTAAATGATCATTCGGGACCTGGCAATCGATAAGGTTAATATCCAGCCGCGGCAAAAAGCGACACAAGGTGATCAACGCCGCCTTCGAGGTATTGGGTTGCCGGGAAAACATACTCTCACCGAAAAATAAATTCCCAAGCGATACTCCATAGAGGCCTCCCACTAACACTTGCTTATTCCACACCTCCAGCGAATGAGCCACGCCGAGCTTATGCAGAGCAACATAGGAATCCACGATCTCATCGTGAATCCATGTCTGTCCTTCGCGTTCTCCTTCGCGACATGCTTCAATGACTTGGCGAAAAGCTGTATCCATGCTGAATGTGAGCTCTCCCTTCCGAAAGATAGAACGCATGGAATGCGAAACCTCCACCGACTCGACAGGCAAAACACAACGCTCTTCAGGGCTATACCAATGCAACTGGCCCGGCTCATTATACCAAGGGAAAATTCCACGAGAATAGGCTTCCAGCAAACGCTCTGTGCGCAAGTCGCCTCCCACCGCCACCATATCCTGATCAAATTCTGACCGCGGCGGGAAGCCAACAAAATCGGGATGGAGTTGATAAACGGGCATGCAATGGTTGCAAAGGTAACGGGCTAATGAACTCAATCAACCACCATAAAGCGGGCACGCAAATGATCAGACGCCGACGAAACATCCAACGTATAGAATCCTGATTCAAGATTGCTTACATTCAACGAAAACCGATGCGAAGCAGGATATACCTTTAAGACGAGCGAACCTTTAGAGTTATAGACATTGCATTCTTCAGCAATGATGGGAGTGTCCACAATGAGAATGTCTTCACCCACCATCGGATTCGGAAACAGAAGCAACGGTCGGTCGATTGTGGTTTCAACTCCATTGACTGACTCAACTTGAACATCAAGCAAGATAGTGCACCCAGAACCATCTGCTATCCATAGCTCATATTGGCCCGCCGAAAGATTCAGCCAGCTGCCGTTTGCGGCGTATGTGCTATCGAGATAGAACGAATACGGTGCTGTCCCTCCGCTTGCTGCGCAAATGACAGCTCCGTTGGAGCTTCCATCTGTTTCCGGGAATAGCGTAATTTCTGGTATCAAAGGCTCAGGCTCAGCAATGGTAGCCGATACGATTGCCATACATCCGTTGGCATCCGAGAGAGCATAGATATAAACACCTGGACCAAGTTCTGTTGTCAAACTATTTTCGCCCAACAGAACATAATCAGGCGTCCCGCCTACAAAGGAAAACCCTACACTTCCATCATTTGCTCCGTGGCAAGTAACATTCTGTGAGACTATATCTACTTGAAACTCTTCGGGCTCATTCACTTGAACATCGATAAATCCGCTGCATCCCGCAGTGTCAACCCATGTGATTGAATACATGCCTGAGGTCAACCCATCCAAATTAGACTGAAAAAACGGTTGCCCGTCCACCGTATAAAACAATCCTTCCACATCCGTCAACAATTCAATGGATCCATTTGAATTACCGAAACAAGAAACATCCTGCACGATAGGCGTAACGAAGGGCGAAGGACTTTGGGTCACTATCAGTGTGTCGCTCACGAATTGGTTTCCCCACCCATCCGTTGCCAAAACCCAAACGGGCCCCGCCTCACCGACACTCACCTCTGCATTGCTGCTACCAGTGCTCCAGAGCAAATCATCCCAGTCATTTATAGAAAGTAACACGGCTCCATCTGCGCAAAATAGCAATCCTTCGGAGGCTGTTATTTCCACTCGACGCGATGTTCCTTCCACCAAAAATAGCTGCTGATTTGCCGGAATATTAAACCAGCGATCTACTACTCCTGATGGCCAGCTAACCACGAGTGAATCGACCATGGCAGTTGCACCCAACCCGAAAAACTCACTAAAACTGTTCTGCCCCAAATAACCTTCACCACAATAAGTATATCTGGATTGTCGGTTGTCACCGGTGTAACAATCGATCCAAGATGATACTCCGTCACGGTTCGACGCTGCGCCTTCCAGCGTTACCTTCAACCAGTGATTAGAATTTGGAACTGCACTCCATACGCTTGAAATACTCGGTGCCGATTTACAGATAGCCATATCTGCCAAACCATCACCATTAAAATCAGCTACAGCACTGGCTCGACTCCAACCTCCGTCCGTTTCAATGCCGGTGGAATCAGTGGCCGGCATAAAAACTTCTCCATAGTTGCGATAGAGAAAATTCTGTCCCGGTAAATTGATGTGTGGCGTACTACAAATGTGCAAATCCTGCAAACCATCTCTGTCAGCATCGATAAACTGTGCCGCCCAGCAGAATCTATTCAGTGTAGTTCCCAATTGCTCATCCGCATCGGTAAAAGTGCCGTCCCCGTTATTAATCTTATGCTTGTTGCCCGATGTTCCATTAGTAACGTAAATATCCAAATCACCATCGTTATCAAAGTCATCGGCGGTAGCAGTCATACCAAATATGTAATCATCAAGATTGGCTTGCGCGCCTATCTCTGTGAATGTGCCATCACCGTTGTTGTGATAGAAATAGTTGGGAACTTCATATCGATCGTTTATGACTAATAAATCGGGAAACAAATCACGGTTGTAATCCATCCACAAAGCCATGAACGTGTAATTCACCATTGGTGCGAACCCTGCTTCAAGACTCACATCGGTAAAAAAACCGTTCCCTTCATTTCGATAGAGTTGGTTATCAGAATTGACATACTCCATGAATGCAGCGTCGTAATTACACACAAACAAATCCAAATCTCCATCTCGATCATAATCACCCCAGCTATGACCGTAAGAAACAATGGAATCACCCGATATACCCGAGTTTACCGGCAAGGGAGTGAGCGAAACTGAATCGCGACGAAAAAGCTGAACGGGCATATCCAAACCCGTCATCGACAAATCTCGATCTCCGTCATTATCGAAATCTACCCATGTAAACTGTTTAATCTCTCCGATATTCTGCAGCTGAAAAAGCGATGTCTCCAGAAGTTCCTGTGAGCCTTTAAGCAGTAGCGCATTTGAACCTCGCTGACAAAACAGCAAATCATCTATTCCATCCTTATCATAATCAGCCGCCGATAATCCACCACCCAGAAATCCTCCTTGATACTGATGAGTAATTTGACCTTCGATGTCCGCGGCTTGCCAATACTGTGCCTTCACAATACCAGACCCAATCAAGGTTAGGCATAGCATAACAATGACAGGTAAAGAAAAACAGCATGGCGTATGAGGCACACGAGCTGGCATGAACGTTCTAATTAAGGTAGAACGAATATAGCGCTTCGAATTATTCCACTTTTCGGAATTAATTGGCAAAAGCAAAAAAAATGGCCAGTGACAAACACTGACCATTTTTATATCATAATAGCATGCTCGTTTTATCGCACCACCATTAGCCTGCGTTCTATAACCGCATTTTCATTTCGAACACGCAACATATAACTTCCGGAAGCCCAACCGGAAACATCCAAGCGAGTTAATCGTGTATAGGTAACGATGTGCTTACCTGTTACATCGAACACTTCAATCACTTCAGGCGAAACTCCGTTTATGGTTACCTGCACTTCCTGATTAGCCGGGTTGGGCCAAACTGCTAATGAATAGCCATCCAATTCCAGAACAGAAGTGATGGTGAGATCCAGAATAACCACGCTATCACATCCGGCTGCACTTTCATAGCTGAATTCATAGATACCACTTTCGGTATATACGGTTCCATTCCACTCATATAAATTACCGGCAGCAACTTCAATGGTCTCCTCAGTATCGAATCCGCATGAGCCATCATCGAATGTAGCAGCTGGATTATAGTTGCAAGCATCTGCATTGGTGCAGCCTGTGATCTCGTACAAATCACACTGACCATTGTTATTTACATCGATGTATTCGCAGCTTCCCTCCAACAAACAACCTGCGTCCGCATCATAATTACATGCCGACAAATCATTACATCCAGGGAAAGTACACGTATTATTATCTGTAGTTGCCTCCGGGTTGTAATTGCAAGCTGCAGGATAGGTGCAACCCAACACCTGATAGATACAAGTCCCATCATCTTCATTGGCTTGTGCATTGAAGTTAATCGCAAATGGATCCATGCATCCAAGTACACAAGAGCCGTCAAACTCAGTTGCAAGAGGATTGTAGTTCACCGAAGCTGGGTTTGTGCAGCCCTCAATCTCCAGACAATCGCACGTACCGTCCGAGTCATTGTCTTCTATACAAGCACCTGCACAATCAAAGCAGGCTTCGCTTGGATAGGTGCATGATGCATCGTCCGTAGTAGCTGTAGCATCGTAATTACACGCCAATACATCCGTACATCCTAAATAGAAACAAGTGCCATCGTCCTCGATTGCATTTGGATTGAAATTGTCCGCATTCGGATCAGTGCAACCCTGGTTGTCAAATTCATCGCATATACCATTGTCGTTACTGTCATTTATACAATCACCATTGCAATCATATGCTAACTCAGGATAGGTGCAAGATCCATCTTCCAAACAGCCTGCCGCTGCGTCATAGTTACATGCAGCTGAATCATTACATCCTGGATATGCACAGCTGCCATCATCGCATGCCGCGTTTGAATCGTAATTACAGGCTGTCACATCCGTGCACCCTGATGCTGTGCATGATCCATCATCACAGCCGGCTGCTGCATTATAGTTGCAAGCTTCTGCATCTGTGCAACCGGGATAAGAGCAAGAACCATCATCATCAAGAGCTGTCGGATCAAAATTGCACGCCGTAACATCCGTGCATCCAACATAAATGCAAGAACCATCTTCAATGGTAGCATTCGGATTGTAGTTATCTGCAGTCGGATCTAAACAACCTTCAGAATCAAATTCATCGCATACGCCATTGTTGTTACCATCGTTGTTACAGTTTCCATCACAATCCAGATAATTAGCCGCTGGATAAGTACAACTACCCGCCTGCTGACAACCGGCAGATGCATCATAGTTGCACGCGTTTGCATCAATACATCCGGGGTAGGTGCATGAACCATCGTCTACATCAGCCGTGTTATCATAGTTGCACGCTTCAATATCAGTGCAACCTCCATAAAGACAGCTTCCGTCATCCGACGTAGCATCGCCATTGTAGTTGATGGCATTCTCGTCCGTGCAACCATATTCCTCATACTCATCACAAATTCCGTTGCTGTTAGAATCATTCAGGCAGTTTCCGTTGCAATCATAATTGTTGAACGGATAGTCACAATTTCCATCATAACAACCTGCTGTTGCATCATAATTACATGCTTCAGGGTCATTGCAGCCCGGGAACGTGCAAGAACCATCATCGGTATTCGCTGCGGCATTGAAGTTACATGCGTCTGATTCTGTGCAACCAAGAACAGGGAAAATACAAGTGCCATTATCTATGATGGCGATTGGATCATAATTCAAGGCAGAAGCGTCTGTGCATCCCTGCGGATCAAGCTCATCACAAACACCATTGCTGTTTTCGTCGTTCAAGCAATTACCGGAGCAATCCAGATAATCCTCAATCGGGTATTCGCATGAATTATCAGGGCAAGCAGCTGATTCGTTGTAGTTGCAAGCCGCCAAATCTGTGCAGCCCGGATAGGTGCAAGTTCCATTTTCAATATTAGCAGCCGGGTTGAAGTTACATGCCGTAAGATCGGTGCAACCCTCCAGCGGATAGATGCAGGAACCGTCATCAGCCAAGGCCGCCGGATCGTAATTCAGCGCCGTCGGGTCTGTGCAACCTTCGTTATCAAACTCACAAGAACCATCATCGATTACTGCATTCGGATTGTAGTTTGACGCTACAGGTACCGTGCATCCTGCAAGCAATCCTTCACAAACGCAATCAGCGCCATAGGTATCTTGCTGCGTTGAAGCATTGCCATCATCGCAAGCGTCACCAGGGAAAAGACATGAGTCATCTTCAAGGGTAGCCTCTGCATTGAAGTTACAAGCATTGATATCGGTGCAGCCTAAAACTCCATAAACACATGACCCATCATCGATGTTAGCAGCAGCATCATAATTCGCTGCCAAAGGATCCGTGCAACCGAAAATATTAAACTCACATGAACCGTCATCTATGATTGCTGCAGGATTGTAGTTGACAGCATCAGGGAATGTGCAACCTAGCAACAATCCGGAGCAAATACAATCAGCTCCAAATTCGTCTTGGTCAGTTGCGTCATCGTTATCATTACATACATCTCCGGGGAAAATACATGAACCATCTTCCACATTAGCCAACTCATTGAAGTTACATGCGTCGAATGCTGTGCAACCTTCAATCAACTCTGTAGGCTCTCCTGCGCAATCGCAATTCGAGTCGAAAATATCGTTCGTGGTAAATACATCACCATCATCACACGAATCGCCGGGGAAGTAACAGCTGCCATTATCGGCAGTAGCGCTAGCATCAAAGTTACAAGCGGTAGAGCTAGTGCATCCGAATACGTCTACAATAACACCTTCGCATGAACAGTCGGAAACAATTACATCGTCTGATGTCTCTGCCAATCCATCATCGCAAGCATCTCCAATAAAGAAGCAGCTACCGTTTTCCAAGGTGGCCAAAACGTCATAATTACAAGCATTCTCGTCCGTGCAACCTTCAATCTCGAGAGCATCACCGAGGCACTCGCAGTTTAAATTGTAAGAGTCATTAATCGTAGAAGGGTTGCCATCGCTGCACACGTCACCGGGATAGATACAAGAACCATCTTCAATAGAAGCAGCAGGGTTATAACTGCAAGAAACAGGGTCTGTGCAACCTTCTACCTCATTCAATGGTGTGCCTGCACAAACGCAGTCGGCGCCAAAAACATCATCAACTGTAGTGGCATCACCATCGTTGCAAAAGTCACCTGGAAAAATACACGACGCATCATCGACATTCGCGTTCTCATTAAAATTACACGCCGAAATAGCTACACATCCTTGCACCACAAGCTGACCTTCACAAACACAATCAACATTTACTTCATCCAAAATAGTTGAGCTGCTACCGTCATCACAAGCATCACCCGGGAAAAGGCAACTTGCATCTTCAATAACTGCTGCCGGATTGTAATTACAGGCAACAGGAAAAGTGCAACCTGCTATAGTTCCCTCGCACTCGCAGTTCGCGTTCAAGATGTCATCGAGCGAAACAGGATTGCCATCATCGCATGGCTCACCCGGAAAGACGCATGAGCCATCCTCAATGTTTGCCTGTTGATTGAAGTTACATGCCTCCTGTGCCGTGCAACCTTCTACATCTGGAACGACTTCACCTGTGCATCCGCAATTGGGATCTACCGTGTCATTAATGGTGGACGCTTGGCCATCGTCGCAGGCATCGCCCGGAAAAAAGCAAGTGCCATCTTCGACGGTAGCATCTATGTTGTAATTGCATGCCTCTACAGCGGTGCATCCCTCAACAATTACACCTGCCTGAGGCTGATGAAAACCTTGTGTCAAAACATTTGAGCCATTACTCAATGTGGCAACGAAAGTCTCACCCAATGTATAATCGAGACTGAACTCAGATGATTGGAAAGATGAACCGGACGTTGCAATGACCGATGGTGTTAATTGCTGAGCTGTTAATGCGCAGAAAGCAACAACCGATAATAAAGTCGTGTAGAATAACTTCATAGGGTTTGGTTAAAAGGCCCGTAAAAGTGGGCGTGGTAAAAGTACAAAAACATCCACTAAAAACAGTCGAAACTAGTTGGATCTTTTACCCGAAAAGTACTTCATGTATCTCAAACCATCTGACACATAGTAAGGGTCGTGCGTTCGCGAATGCCCCGTCAAAGGAAAGCGTTTACCGGTATTATGAATATGAAAGGCATCCTTCCATTTGTTCTTATCAAGGAAACGGCCGTAATGCTTCTTAATCCAGCGTGCTCCGTGGTAGCAGGCATCGTCATCATTGCTCAAGTCTTCAATCGATAAGTCAAGTTCGAAAACTTTGTACCCCATCAACTGAAAAGGTCCCCAACTAGTTGCCAACGCGCGAATCTCTTCTTCGCCCATCGGCTCGAGCTTCTCGCGAGTAGCCAGCTCATACTTCTTGCGCTTCCCTGCTTTCACCTTCATCAGCTCATTGAAAACATGTCGCTCAAAACGTTGTCCGGCAGGCTTCTCACCGCTGCACTCCAACACGGCCAAAGCCATTAAATAGGAATAGGGCAAATCCATTTCAGTGGAAATCTCCTGAATCTGTTCTCCATAATTCTGCTCACACCATTCCAGGGAAGTAACACCCAGAGGTCGCGGATTTTCAGGCAGTACAATACCCAAGGCCTTGCGCGTCCATTCTGCCACATCGTATCGGAAATAGAAAAGAACTCCGAACACCACAACCAATGGCAGGAGCCATTTCCAGTGCCCGCGTATCCAATCAACAATCTTCTTCATAGAATGGCAACGCGTGTGTTCATTAAAAATTGGAGAGTCCGAATCAATGCGCAAAGCGCTCTACCTTGTCGTTGGGCGATTTAAACATAATGGCAAACAAGATCGCAACTACCAACGCATAGCCGGCAAAACTGAGCCAGATGCCTGTCCACTCTTTCTCGCCGTCGACTGTGAAATAGGCGTCGATGATGGTTCCGCTTATCTTACTTCCCAGGTAGGCTCCTACCCCATTGGTCATCATCATGAAAAGCCCTTGCGCGCTGGAACGTATTGACGGGTCTGCTGTGGTTTCCACAAACAAAGAGCCCGAGATATTGAAGAAATCGAAGGCCATACCGTACACAATGCACGAGAGAATAATCATCCAAAGTCCTCCCGCAGGATCACCATACGCAAACAATCCAAAGCGCAATACCCAAGCAAACATAGACATGAGCATCACTTGTTTGATACCAAAACGCTTGAGGAAGAATGGAATGGTCAAGATAAACAACGTCTCGGATATCTGCGAAATCGAAAGAATAATCGTAGAATACTTCACCACAATCGAGTCGGCATACTCCGGGAATCGCTTGAAGTCATCCAAAAACGAATCACCAAACATGTTCGTCAACTGCAAGGCTCCGCCCAAAAACATAGAAAAAACAAAGAACAATGCCATGCGTGAATTGCTCAACAAACGAAATGCTCCAAAACCCAACTGATCCATCAGAGATGCGTTCGGCGACATACTTCGCTGCGGCTTGCATGCCGGCAATGTGAACGAATAGATTCCTAAGCCAATAGCGGCAACGCCGGCAATGATGAACTGATTGGCGTTGGCCTTACTGCCTGTGATATTCGTAACCCACATCGCCACGATAAACCCAATCGTTCCCCAAACCCGAATAGGCGGAAACGCCTTAACCACATCGTAATTCTGATCTTTCAGAATCCGAAAACTGATGGAGTTCGAAAGCGAAATGGTGGGCATGTAACAAATCATCGCCGCGAAAATCACATAGTAGAGCGAGTCCGGATCGTCAACCCCGGGCACCGCAAACAATATCAGTCCATACAAAATATGGAGTATGCCATACAACCGCTCGGCATTCATCCAGCGGTCGGCTATGATACCCGTGAGCGCCGGCATAAACAACGACGACAAAGCAAGTGTGCTGAAGATGGCTCCAAACTGTGCTCCGGTCCAACCCTTCGCATTGAAACAGTATGTGCCGATGGTAATGAGCCAGGCTCCCCATACAAAGAATTGCATGAAGCCGAGGGTGGTGAGGCGGAGTCTTATCATGATTACAGATTACAGATTACGGATTACGGATTACGAATTACGGACTAATCCGTAATCCGTAATTCGTAATTAAAACTATCGAACAAGCTTCTTGTATTTAATCCTATGCGGCGTGGTATCTCCAAGTCGCTTCTTCTTATTCTCTTCATATTCGCTGAAGTCGCCTTCGAAGTAAACCACTTGTGAGTCGCCTTCAAAAGCAAGTATGTGCGTGCAAATACGGTCGAGGAACCAACGGTCGTGGCTGATTACAACAGCACAGCCCGCGAAGTTCTGAATACCTTCTTCCAATGCACGGAGCGTGTTTACGTCAATATCGTTCGTAGGCTCATCGAGCAACAATACATTCGCCTCTGTCTTCAGCGTCATGGCCAAATGCAATCGGTTACGCTCACCTCCGGAAAGAACGCCGCACTTCTTCTGCTGGTCGGCTCCCTGGAAGTTGAACTTACTGCAATAGGCGCGCGAGTTAATGGTCTGCCCTCCTACTTCAATCACCTCATTGCCTCCGCTAATCACTTCGTATACGCTCTTATCCTGATCAATCTCTTTGTGACGTTGATCCACATATCCAATCTTCACGGTTTCGCCTATGCGTATGCTACCATCGTCGGGAGTCTCCTCGTTCATGATCATTCGGAAGAGCGTGGTCTTACCGGCACCGTTAGGCCCGATAATCCCTACAATTCCTGCCGGTGGAAGTTTGAATGAGAGGTGGTCAATCAAC
>Ga0315899_10004142_pt1 | contig 15691 bp, 24 predicted proteins | sample LakEriMetagenome_2_FD_203518 | JGI IMG/M metagenome (GOLD analysis project Ga0315899, IMG submission 203518) | Freshwater fungal communities from buoy surface, Lake Erie, Ohio, United States - Buoy 4 MA112 | ecosystem: Environmental > Aquatic > Freshwater > Lake | place: USA: Lake Erie, Ohio... | reverse complement strand
TCGGTATTCAACCCACCTATCCAAAATAACTTCTTTATTATTCTTTTCTTTCTTATCATTCTTGTTTGTTGTTAGTTGTTTGTTAGTCGTTTGTTGTTTGTTTGTTAGTGGCTTGTTAGTTTCTTCGTTTTCGTCTTGGTAACACTCATATTTACAAATAGTTACGATAGTAAATTTGTTTGTTGATTTTAACTCTATTTCGTTCGTCTTTTCCAACTTGTTTAATAGTGTTCTAATCGACTGCAAACTGATTCCAGTATCGGTTGAAATCTTACCTAAAGACGAAATAAATTGACCTCGTTTAATATCAATTCCTTGCCACTGGGAATCCTTGTGGTTCGCTTTTAATAGTAGGTATATAAACAAGTGTACCGCTTCGCTTTTCTCAAACCACTGCCAATCTAAAAACTTCCTATGTATCTTAATCCATCCGCTCATAATACACTTGTAAAATATAAATCAATTCAGAAACTTCTTCTTTTTCAAATTGTAAAGTATCGTGTTCCGTAGAAAACAATAGTCTTTTTGTTAATTCGCCAATACTCAACGTAAAGGTTTCGTTACCGAAATCAATTGTAAACTTTTCTTCTTTTAATAACATAACTTAAAAATTTAATAAATAAAAAACCCCTGCAACTCCATCGGCTTCCACTTCGATTTCATTACAAGGGTTAATAACTTCTTTAAGGTTCTATAATGTGGAAGGCGAACCAGTTACAAAGATAACTAATTAATTCAATATTTGTTCATCGTGTTGAAAAGTTAGTTGATATTCCCCGCGTCTTATTCGTTCTTGTATGTGTTCAAGGTCTTTTAATCCACCCGCAGTTTTAACGTCTAAGTATAAATCGTGCATCGTTCTATTAACCTTAAAGTTATTCATCGCAGCGCGAAGGTGTTCGGTGTCGTTGTAAAAGTGTCTATCGTTTATTGATTCCCAAAGGTTCGCATTGTTAAAAGCGTGAATACAAGTTGCGTGATTAAGTCCTAACATTTCGCCTATTTCAATATAGCTGAATCCGTGCGCTCGCATTAACTTAATTAGGTATCCCCGTTGGTTAACGTACTTTCGTTTTCTGCATCTTTTACGTAGGTCGTTGTCTTCGATTAACGTGGTAAATTTGTTCTTTAGTTGCATTATAATTTCTTTAGTTCTTGTTTAACTTCTTGCCAATATGAATAACGTGAAAGCACATAGCTATTAAGCTCATCTTGAATATGCTTAAAATTTTCATCAAAATCATTAGCAGTTTTATAAGAACTTATCTTGTGTGAAACAATAATTTTCTCATCGTGTTTTAGCATCTCATCAACCGCAATCAATGCACATTGTTGAGCGCAATAATCATCTACTGTTATTTCAAAATTTCTCATGAATAACTGCTGTGCTTTTTCTTGTGGTGTCATATTTCTTTTATTTTAATTATTAATCCTTCCCAAATATCTAAAACTAATTTAGCGTGGTGTGGGGAATACGCTTCTACAACGGATATTTTTACCCTTCTGCGGGACTTCGGTCGTTCCTGATAATAGTGTTTTATTTCGTATTTTTTCATATTTAGCGTGTACTACGTTGCAATAGTGATTAAAGTTAAAGTGTCCATTTTTATGTAGCCAACCTTCGCCGTTTAGCCACCATTTTATTTGTACGGGTAAGTTATATTGTACGTCTTGAGTTTTTTCCGTTGTCATAAGCTATTTGTATTTTGTTGTTATATTCTTGTTGGGTTATTTCATCGTGTAAATCCGAATTCAATAAATCGTTATAAATTTCGGTTGCGATTAATTGTAGTTCGTAATCCGTGAGTACGTGTTCTAGTTCGATTTCTAAGTCCGAGCGGTAAGCTACCGCCGTGCAAATAGTTACATTCAAGTCGTTGTCTTCGTCTACGGATAGTTCGAATGTACATTCGCCTTCAAAAGTTTCTGCGTAAAAGTACGCTAACGGGTAGTGGATTTCTAAATTCATAAAATAATAAAATAAGCGATTAATAAAAGGGACACGGTAAACAACCCAACTAAGGTTATAAATTCTACAAAAGTGTTGAGCATCATTTTACCTTCGTTGTCTAACTGGTTAAATAGGTTCTTAAATAGTTTCATCGTTCAAGTTTAAGCGGGTTAATAATTCTTCCATAACCATCCATTCGCGGAAGGCTTTTTGAGTTGCTTCGTCTAATGCTCCGAACGCGTCGCGTAGTTCTTCGTAGTTCTCTTTTAACTCTTGTTCGTAGGCTTTAATAATTGTTTCCATAGCGTTTTTTTTAATTGTTTAGTGAATAACTATACGCAAATATAAATACTAAGTTTCAATCCACCAAACTTTTTAACAATTTTTTTAACTTTTCTACAAATTTAGAATTATTCTAAATAAGGAACTCACATTATAAGTGTATAATTGGCGTGAAAATCACATAAAATTAAAGGAATAAAGTGATAATCACATTATAATGGGGTAATCTTAGTAAAAATAAGCATAAAAAAAGGGGTATCTCTACCCCTCTAAACGCTATGTCGCTAAATTACAACGGAAACTTAAAAGAATCTACATTCTTTACTAATGAGTTTTCAACTTCCTTGCATTCAATTTTCAATATTCTACCTCCTAATGGCTTCGGCGGTGCGCCTCGTTCAACGTGCCAACCGAACGCGCCTTCGCCGTATTCTTCTTTGTATGTACCAGTAAGCATTAAATGTAGTTGACGTTGTTTAACTGAGTAACCTTGCTTTGAGTTGTGGCTTACGCATTCCCTTACATCGTTACGCGAACTATTTTCGTGAATATGTCCCATTGTAAACACGTCGAAGTCCTCGTACATTTCAAGCGCTCGCGTAAGGTTTAACGCTCCTTTGGTAACGACTCCACCGCCACCGCTCCCGTGGTAGTATTTTAGTTTTGTTGTTACGTTACAATTCCCGTAAAGGGTTTGTTTAATAATTACCCAACCGCCATACCCGCCCGTTTGAACATTCGTACCGCATTTATAATTTAGCAAGTCTACGAATCTCCTGAGAATGTCCGTTTCTTGAAATTTTATAATAGCGGTTTCGTGGTTTCCGTAGCCGATAACTTTTATAATTTCCGCGTAAGGCGCGAACCATTCCGCAGCGGTTTCAACTATTGAATCTAAATAACGCGTGTTATTGTGTTCGGTTCTAATATCCGATTTATTGCGTCGATTATCTCCGCGTCCTTGCATTAAGCAAAAGAAATCCCCGTTTATAATTACTGGTATGTTATTCGCTTTGCAGAAATCCAAGTGTTTTTTTAATAGTACCCAATCGCATTTAGGGTTGTCCCAGTGCAAGTCGGATAGCATAGCTACGTGAATTTGTTTACCCACTAATTGCAGTTCGTGGATATTTTTTCCGTGTTTAATTAAATTCATAAGCGTTAAATTTGCCCGAAATATCGGAAGAATAGTTTAACCCGCGAAATAAAGGCGCTATTTAGAATGAACTTTAGAACGAACCCAAGTACAAAAGCAATCAAAACTAACCACCACGAAGTTCGATATTTAACAACTTGAACCGCCTTCGCTGTTTTCCATTTTGTCTTACCTTCTATTCGAAGTGTCTTAACTCGTTCTTTGTATTCTATTCTAGTTTGCCAACGTGTCTTAGGTATATATATATTTTTATAATTTATTACCGTATCGCGATACGCGATAAATTTCTCCCAAAAGATAGTATCGTTTTTTATTACGGGGAATGAATCCAATGTAGTTATTCGTATCGTGTCGCTATCGTTAACCACCTTTAAGCCGTGTTTAAGCGCTTTTCGGTAGTGGTATTGTGCTTTGCGTTCACTTGAACACGAAAGTAGCGTTAAAACGCTTAAAATAGCTATTAATCGAATCATAAACTTTCTAACATTTTAATCATTCTCGGACACGGGTAAATATCTGCTTTGTCTTTTCGTACTGAGTTATGCGTATAGATTCCCTTAGAACCCTTGAACGCTTCGTTATCTAAACTCCATATTTCTTTACGATAAGCCTTCGGAATTCCGTACGTTTCGCAAAGATATACGACAAGTTGGCGCGTTGCTTCTATTTGCGCGTCCGTGTATTTATACCAATGTTTGTAACCTTTGTAAGGTGTTTCCAAAGTAGTAACATACGAAGGGTTAATTTCCCCGCCTACGTAGTTATAAAATTTTCCGTTTTTTTCTTTGAGCATTCCCCAATTACAAACTTCTATACCTACGCTTAGTTTATTAAGGTTCTTGTAAGGTAGCCCCCGCGTTGCGAAGTCTTGGCTATCTATTCCCAAGTGCCACGCCCAATGCTTACTGGAGAAACATTGTACAATAGTTCCGTTTTCCCCTACAACAAACGCCGTTGCTATTTGAGAATCATTACTATTCCAATAACGAGAAACCCCTTCCGCGTTTCCGTTGCCTGCGGTGTGGTGTAAATATATTTGCGTTTTGTCGCTTGCTTCTTCGAAGAATTGCCCTTTAGATAAACGCTTTTGTACTATCTTTTGAATGTCAAGACTTAAACCCATCCCACTCTTGTTTTTTAGCTGTTATAAACTCTTTGAATGATTTTAGTACGTCTTTTTTCGTTACGTCGTAGTAACTTTCATTAATGCTTTTTAACTCCGTGAAAACGCAGTAAAACGTAAATGCTTTAGTCAAGACAAGTTCAACCGAAATAAAGATTCCAATTAAATCCGCTAAAATGTATTTTTCCAAAAAGAAAACAGAAACGATACCACCCGCGTAAAGACACGTTTTAGAAATTGTACGGGCAAACCCTCGGGAACGTAAAGGCAACTTTAACTTTTTACTTCGCCATATACCCGCGATTAAATCTAACCAAATAAAAAAAATAGTTATAACTACCATTCCTTTAATGGGGGATAAAATAGCTAAAAACGAAAGTAATAAAAGTTGGAGTTTAGTGTTCATTATGGTAAAAGTTCAAAAGTTCAAACGCTAAATAAGATGCGTAAGAAACTGCAAAAAGTTTGATAAATATGTAAGGCGCTTCAAATAGCGTAAACGCTACGCCAGTAAAACTAAGTAGGTAATAAAGTAAAGATAGCCCGCGTAAATGATTAAGCATACAAAGCGGTTAAAAAGTCGTTTATATTCTCGTAAGTGTTTTCGTTTACGCTCATTGTAGTGTCGCAAAGAATAACGCCTTTATCCGTAGGTACGTGCGCTTGTGTTTCGTCAAGAATTTCCGCTTCGCCTTCGAATAGGTATTCGAGTTCGCGCATTACGAAGCCGTTTGAAATGGTGGTTAAATTAATCATATATTTGAACTATTACGCGTTTGTGTCCTAAGTTGTCGGGAGTAGTTGATGAATTTTGAATGGCAAAGATTAAATAATAATCATTCGCGGGATTAAACGGAATTAGTGTCATTAATCCCACACCTAAATCGGTACTCGCATTTCCCGTCGAATTATAGCAATTTAGATTCGTTCCGTCAAAAAATATATTTCTTATTAATCGTTGAAAATAATTCGAAGCGTTCATACCCGAAGAACCCGTAGCCAATAACGTTGCACCCGTTAAAGTATTCGAAGTGTTTATATAAATTCTACCCGTTGAAGCTGTTGAACCCGCCGTTTTAGTTAGTAGGTTACGAATGTAAATCGAATTGTTTGTAACAATAGTTCCCGCGGGAATCAAAACGGAAGCGCTTATTTGGTTAGTAGTTCCCGTTAGGTTTAATCCGTTCACGCTTGCTAACGTTCGGGGGTTAGTTTCGGGAACAGGTATTGCGTCTATTATTTCCGCGCCCGTAATGCTTTTACTTACAAAGCCGTCGGGCGTATCTTCGGAAATTTCGAATAAATCCGTTTCACTTAATGTCGCTCCTTTAGGCGTTAACTCACTTATTCTTATTGACATTGTTTAACTTTTTAATTAGTTTCTGCAACTTAATAACGTTGCTTTTCTTTGGCGTGTATTCCTTTTTTATATTACCCATCCGCTATAGTTTGAATCCGTGTTTGGATATATGTCGCTATTCGTGTTCGAATAGTATTCAGGAAACGTATTCCCCGAGAATGTCATAAAAGATATAAAACGCTCCGTGTAATTTTGCGCTAAATACTTTTGTTTGTCTACTAAAAAATCCACTTCGTTTTTTTCTACGTTTTGCGCGTTTTCCGAACTATGCTTAAATATACCCTTGTTCGCTAACGTGTACGCCATAAACGGAAGGTATTCGACCATAGCCCAGTGGATTAACATAGGCTTTAAGTAGGTTTCGACAAGGTCTAAATACGGGTTCGCTAACGTTCCCGCTACTATATCCGCTTTTATTTTATCAAGTAGTTGCGTTCCCGTGTACTGCTGTATATGGATATCCTGAGCAACTTTAATCCATTGAATGAATGTATCGGTATCTATGTTTCCGTTTAGTGCGGTAAAACGTACTAAATCGTCTCGTGTAATTAGTAATGCTTCTGCCATTTTATTTAGGTAAAAATCCTCGGTTCGGCATATCGATTGGTCGAGTGCTTACGAGTGCATTGTTTTTAATTTTGTATCCAAATTTCTCCGCTTTTTTAACGGCTATTCTTTTTGCGTTCGGGCTATTAACGTCTATTCCAAAACGGCTATCGAACTGCGCGTAAACTTGTTTGTTCCAACGGTGGTGGCAATTAGGTCCGCCTTTATATAACCAAATATCGTAACTAAGTTTACCACGTGGTCCAAAGCCTATTTGTTCGCCTTCCGCGTTTACATAGAATCCGTTAACTACGCTTTTGCTCATTCGCAAAATGTCTTCTTTTCGGTATATCTTTTTAGCGCTTTTCATTAACTTACAAAAAGGACGTGTCTTACCGCTTTTACCCCCGTCCTCGCCTTCGTAAACATAACGTGTAATAAACTTAACTCCGTCTATTGCTTCGTCTTGTTCGGACTTAGCGTTAGGGAATGCGATACCAGTATTTACCAATTCAACTAACCTAGAGAATAAACTTTTTTCGCCTTTAAGCGCGTTGTTTTCTTCTTCGTCCGTGTCGTAATCTACGGGCGCTTCGTCTATTAATAGCCAATCCGCTTGCGGTTGTTCTCCGAATTCTTGTAACGCTAACGCTATTTGTTCTTCCGTGCTTTGTGCTTTTAACTCCGTTGCATCCGCTCCCGTTTCTTCCGTTACTTGTTCTTCGGTAGTTGCGTTTTCTAAGTCGGTAAATTCAAGCGGTTTTAACGTTCTAAAGAATAGTTTTAAGGCTATCCCGTTAAATGCTAAAACTTTGTCAAAGGCTTCTAAGATTTCGTCTTGAAACGGCTTAATAACCATATTGTTAAACAATACAAACGAGTTTTGTAGTTCGTCTGCGTTCGAGCTAAATCCGTTACTAGAAGCAATCCCGAAAAGTAACGGACTTGTAACGTTGTGTCCTAACATTATTTTTCTTAAACATTCTTCGCTTAAGTACGTGTAATGGTCGGGCGCGTCGTTTAACGGAATATCGTCTACCGTGGTTTTAGATTCCGAGTTTAAGTTAAACGCTACGATAACTTTTTGACCTTTTGAACCCGTTAACTTACTTAATACCTTTTGGCTAATTAAGTCTTGTTGTTCTTCCGAAGGAACTCCGTTGTTAAAGTTAACTACCTTAGTACCCGAAAATCCGTTTTGCACTTCGTTAATTAGATAGTCGCTTACTTCTTCTTCCAAAACTGCGTAAGGTATCGCGCCTTGGTAGTCGGGGTAAGCATAGTATTTCATTCCAACCCCGTAAGGCTTAACGAACATTATTTCTACTTTGTCTTTTCCGTGTCCGAATGCGTTAAATCGTTTAGGCGGGAATCTGCGTACATCGTCCCAATTATCGGAATAGTAATACCCCGTTATTTCCCCGTTTTCGTTGCATTTTTCCGCTCGTAATAAGTTCACTGGCATATGATAAACCTTTAGTATTTTATCGTGCTTATCGTTGTAGTGAACTTGCATCGCAAACTGCCCGAATAGTTTTCTATCGAATACCATTTTACGTAAACAATCAGGACTAAACAAGGTCATCATTTGAGCGTACTCGTTAGGCTTACGCGAAGCATCTAAGGCGCTTAGACCTTTGCCGTAAATTAAACGGCTTACGTTGTTTATAATCGCGCTGTTTGTCGTGGATTTCGTGTACCTATCTATTAAGTACCCGAAGTAATTGTTGTCTTCGCCGAATTCTACCCACGCATCGCGTTTAGATTCTTGGATAGTCGGTTGTTGGTATTCCGCTAATTGGAGTATGTGAACGTTATTACTCATACATTATAAAGTCGTTAGTTGTTTGGTTGCTTACATATTCCCCGTTGTTTACTGAGAACGTGTTAATAGGTTGGTTCGTGCAAAAGATACGTTCCTTTAACACTAAATCTCCGTTCGCGTCTTTTAATACCATCCAATAAAAATGATTTTCTTCCGTGGGTAAGATTCCCGTAAATTGGTAGACGTAATCCCCTGCCGTAAACGTACCCGCAACCGTTGTAAGTACGTTCGTGTTTTCGTCGATTAGTTCGCACGTTGTGGGCGTTCCGTAACGTGGTATGAAATCAAACGTTTGGCTTGTTAATTGTTCTTGAACTACTATCATATTATTATAACTAGTAATTCGTTTTTTTGTGCAATAAAAAAGGGGTGTTGCCACCCCCTTAACGCATATGAAACAAAGTTCTTAAGAGTTAATAACGTTACCCGAAGTAATACCAAGTAAAGTAATTAATTGTGCTTCGGTTGTACAATCTAACCAATTCGAAGGCACGGCTTCTTGCCCAGTTAGTGTCAAACTGTAACCAGTCATATCACCCAAGGCAGTACCATTTGAAATAGTACCCGCAGTTACATCCATACCGCGAAGTAATCCCGCGATAAAATAATCTCCGTTATTAGTTTCTACGATTACGTTAGGACGTCCGTAAGATAATAACTTAATTTGCTTGTGAGTAATTTGGTCTTGTTTCTTTAACTGAATTGATAATACTTGTTCGAAGAATGTAGTACCATTCTCGCGTGAACTAGTAATCGTTGTTTCAAAGGAGTTAGTACCTTTTAATTCGAATTTATAAATATCCGTTGAAGGTAATAAAGTAATACCAGTAATTACGTCTTCGTAACCTACCGCAGTATCGTAAGTAATGTTAGATTCAGTATAAGCGCCGTAGTTAAGGATATAAATGTTTCTTAATCCACCTACAACGTCTTTACAAGGCTCTAATCTACCGTGTGAAATATCGCAGCTCATTTTATTTTAGTTTTAATTTGTTAAAAAAAAGGGTGGCAGTATTATCCACCACCCCGTTATATTTTGGTTATGTGGATTATCCGTAAATTACGATATCTTCGATAACTCCGTAAGTTGCACCCGCAGCCATTCGCATAACAACACGAACGTTATCGTCGCCTAAAGTAGCGGAAGTATCAATTACTCGAACTTCTTGAGTGTCGCTTAACAAAGAACAACCGAAATAAAGGTTAGATACGGTGGTAGCCATCATAGTATCTGCAGCAAGTCCGTTAGCCATAAATACGGGAATTCCGTTGAAAGTCAAACTTCCGTTAGCATACCACTGAGTACCCAAGTTGTTAGTACCCGCGTTAGCTTCCGAACCTGTAAGCAATCCGAAACCACCTAAGGCAGCGATGTACGCTTTAGCTACGTTTTGAGCAACGTAAATTTTTAGGTCGGGCTTACCGAACAATGCAGCGGGGATAGCGTCGTAAACTAATTGCATTTGTGCAATAGCGTTAGCGGCAGTAATAGTCACACCCGAAATATTTTGCGCTACTGGTAAGTTAACGTCTGCTTGTGCGGTTGTAAATAACCCGTCAAATTGACCACTTGTAGAAGAAGAACCTCTCCAAATAGAAACCTCGTTAGCGGCTGCAACTTTTTCGGCAGCGTATGCGATTAGGTAATCGGAAAAAGACTTAGGCAAAGTGTCGAAAGAAGAATAACCCATTTCGATAGATTGCCAAGTTGAATGGAATTGAGACTTACAAAAAGTAAGGTTTACTTGTAGGTCTTTTACTTCGAGAACACGCTCGGTTAAATCTACGGTAGAAGTTGGGGTAAAATCACAAGTAGCGTCCTTAAGAATGTCGTTAGATTCGATTCTTTGTATAACTGCTTTGTATTTTACGTTAGGCATAACGGTAACCGCTCCGCCTTCGATAGTTGGTGCGCTCAAAAGAGCCGCTGAAACGTACTTACCAGCCCACTGGCCAGCGTAAGACGTTGTAATGTTAGTTGCTGTTGGCATTGTTTTTTGTTTTTAGTTATTTATTAATTTTTGCTAAAACGGAATCCATAATTCCGCGTGGTGCTTTTGAACCAATTTTAATAAAATCGGCTTTAGCCTCGTTCTCGGGGTTAAAAGAAATTGGGGTAGGTGTTTCGCTAAGTTCGGTCGCTTCGTTTGCAATCACGTTAACTTTGGAAAGTTTAGCCAATTCTGCTTTTAACTCTTCGTTTTCTTTTTGTAGTTTTTCCATTTCGCTAAAGAACGATTCTTTAACAATGGATTCAATAGTTTTTTTAGGGGTTGCAACGGGTGCGCTCATTTCTTCTTCGGGCATTGCTTCAACCTCTTCTTCTTTTACTTCCTCTTCTTCTACTTCTTCTTCTTTTTCTTTAACCTCGGAAATAATACCCTCTTCAACGATTACCAAAATTCGTCCGTCTTCTAATTCGTATTCTCCAACGGGAACGGCTATCTTTTGTTCATCTTCAGTTACGACAAAAACTTCTTTACCCGCTTCGAAGGCATCCGCTTCGATTTTAGTTACTCCGTCTCCCATAAGCATTTGCTCTAACTTAATTTCGTTAGATAACAAAGCCTTGATTTTTTCTAGTAGTGTGCTATTTTTCATTTGTGTTTTATTTATATTGCTAAATCTGTTTTAAGTGAAGTTAGTTTTTTAATTGAATCTTCAGTTCTTTTAGCGTCTTTTGCTAATCTATCGTATGCAGCACCAAAATTACTCGGTAGTTCTAATCCTAATGCTTTTACTTGTTTAATAGTATTTGAACCAACCATTTCGGAACGAGAAAATGCGCTTTTTGCCATTTCTAATTTTCGAAGTATTGGGTCTAATGATTTTCTAACTTCTACAACGTCATTTGCAGAACTTTTTAATAAATCTTGAGCCGCTGCTAATGATTTTAAGAAATCTTCTATTACGTTTAGCTCGACTTCGTGTTTTCCTAACTCAACTTTTTTAGCTTGGATTTCGTCCGCTTTGTTGATTTTGTCTAAAATTGTTTTCATATTATTATAATTAAAGGTTAAAAGTTTTGTTGCATTTTTAGTTACCGCCCGTTCCCGAATTTGTCGTGGTATGGGTTGTTGGCACGTTAGTAGTTCCGCTTCCTTGGGTTTGGTCGTAAGTGCTTCCTATCCCTTGGTTTTGTAAATCTCCGTTACAACATTTTCGGTGGTAGTTTCCGTCTTTACATAGGCAACCACGTTTACCACCCCTCGGACTGCTACGCTTTTCGTTTCCTAGATTTTTCATCCTTGACCGCGGTTTAGTTTTTTATAATTCTTTGACGTTTTGAGTTGGCTAGTTTTTGATTTCGCGTGTACGTTAGGACGCTTTACTTTCGGCTTTTGAACGTGGTTAGAAGTTGCAATTTGTTTAGCCATTTTGGATTTGTTCTAATTTAGATTGGCTTATTGTATTCGTCAATACTTTTTGAAATCACACTAATAAATGACCAAGCTTTTTTACCTTCTTGGAATGCGGGTATTGTATTTAAGTCTACCCCAATTTCTTTAGATTGTTTTGCTAACTTTTCTAATTCTCCATCCAAAACATCAGTAGCAATTTTCGCGTCTTGTTTATAAGCATTAATTTGTTTTCTTAAATCTAAAATCTTTTTTTCTGCGGATTCAAATTCATTTTCTAATTTTTCAAACTTTACAATAATATCTTCCGCTTTTACAACATATTTTATTATATTTTGTATCGTATTTAACTCGATTTCGTGCTTTTCTAGATTTGTTTGTTCGATTTCTTCGATTTTTCCTAACTTGTTTAAGATTGTGTTTAAGTTACTCATTTTATTTTATGTTTAATAGTTTTTTAAGTTCATTTACCACCTCGGTTGCTTCGTCTTCCTCTGCGCTCATTTCGAATTTATCAGCAAAATACCCTTCTATTGAAAAGCCTTTTACTTTACCTTCCTTAACATCGTTCCACACTTCGTCGTTATTTACTTTCATCGAAATCATCCAAGTTCCCTTAGGTAAGTCAAAGCCGTATAGTTTGCTTTTGTCTTTTTCTTCGTCTTCGATTATCCACGATTCAACTACGCTTAACCCCGTTAACTTTTTTTCGTGTTCGTAGGTAGCGTTGTTTTGATTTGAACGCATTAAAAATAATTCACTTGCTTTGCGTATTGTGTCCGCTGAAAAGTAAATATAGTATTCTTCGTTCTTTGCGTTTCTTCGGTAAATTTGTTTATTCGGAACTAAAGCCGCACCCATAAGAATACGTTTCTCCGTGTCTATTTCTTTTAGTTCGATTTCGTGTTTATTTAGGGCAATAAAGTTTTCTTCGATAGCGGGAGAATGAACTACACTAACGGCATCGATTCCGCTTTGTTCGTCCTTTTCGTCTATAATCAATTCTATGATTCTCATAACTTATTAATTTAATTATTATTAAAGTGTTGCGTTTTGTATTCGGTTTCTATCCAAACTTTGAGCCGTGGTAACTTGTCCACTAACAACGTAGGCTTGTGTTGGTTGTTGTTGAAGTTGTGCAAGTTGGTTTAGTCCGTTATTGCCTACCACGTTGAACGAAGGCGCTTGGCTACCGCCACCCATACCACCACCGCCACTTTCAGCGCCACCACCACCACCACCGCTAACCGAACCACCGCCCTCGAATTTTTGCGAAGCTATTTTAGCAACTCCTATTAACCCACTTGCAACCGCTATACCCGCAGCGATACCACCACGAACGGGAGAACTCGGGTCGGGTACTGGCGTAAATTGTGAATAATAAGCGGAACGAGCACTTAAGAACGTATCTATTAACGCGCTCGATATACTTGCAGCCTTTTTAATATTGAACGCTCTCTTTGCTTGTTTTTCGCTTTTCTTACCAAACAACTCCGTAAGGTCGCTAATTGCGCTTAAGCCCGACTTTGCTAAATCCGCGTTTCTTTGTAATGCGGCTTCCCTTCGTGCCTTGTCTTCTTCGTCAAACTTTTTGTTCGTTTCTGCAATTTGCGCACCGTACTTTTCTTCCATTAATACCTTTTGTTTTTGGTATTCTTCTTCGCTTAGTGTTTTCGCGTCAAGTTGGTTATTCAAAGCCAGTAATTCGGAATCGTATGCAAGGTCGATTACTTCTAATTCTTTTACCCTTCCTTCCTTGATTCCGTCTATTCGAAGTTGTCTATTTGTCTTTTCAATTTCCCACGCGGCTGCATCTGCGGCAATCATTTTTTCTAAGGCTTCGGCTTCGGCTTTTGCTCGTTCTTCTTTTTCTAACGTGTCAAACTTTTTATTTATTTCCGTTCGTTGTGCTATGTATTTTTTATCTATTTCGGTTGTACTTTGTCCCGCCTTATCCGCTAACGCGGTAAGTTCGTCGTATTTATTTGCGGCTTCTTGTAACTCTTTCTCCCTTGCGTCTTTTATGTTGGCTTGTCGTTCCGCTTCCAAAGCGTTTAGATAATCAGTCATCGACGTATCCGCTTCTTTTTTGTCTTTGGCTTGTTTTTCGGAAGAACCTTTTTTAATATCCCGTATTGATAATTCTGCGCCGTCAATTTCGCTCTTTGTTTTATTAAGTTCGTTTCGCATTGCCTTAATAGATGCGTCTCCTTCTTTGGCTATTCCTTCGGGGTCGAATACCATTTTAGACAAACCGCCTACCGCATATTCTCGGAATTCGGTCATATAACTATTTATCGACTTAAACTTTATTTCGTCTTGACCTAACGCCCTTAACCCCGCGTTTACCGTTGCCATAGTTCCGTCTACTAATCCCGCTAACGCCCTAAACGGAAGCATTATAGATTCTATTTGTAGCGTTAAGTAGGCTTCTAATAAAGCTTTATTTCTCTTTGCCGCTTCTACTTCTAATTTCTTTTTGTTTTCGGCTAACTTAATGTCTTCTTCTTGCTCTTTAGCTAATATCTTTAATTTTCCTTGGCGTAGCCTTAAAATTTCTTCTTCGGATTTCCCTTGTAACTTTAACGAATTTTCCTGAAGGTCGAATAATTCTACCTCGCTTTGTGCGTTTTCAACTTGTTGGTGGCTTAGTTCTAAGTTCTTTTCCATTTCACCAGTAACCCCACCGACTGCCGCTTTAATATCGTCCCAATAAGCAACTACCGCACCTAACGCAACTACTAATAAACCGATTCCCGTTGCAGCTATTCCCGCACGGATTCCGCTTAATGCAGTTTTACCGCTTAATCCTACCGCCTTCCATACTGGTCCGAGTGCGCTCGTTGCCTTACCCGCTAAGCTACTTTCGGAAGACAAACTCTTAAAAGTGTCTTTGGCTACCGTGCCTAATTGCTTAAATGAATCTTTGGCTTCCATTAAACCTTGAAAACCTTGCGACAAAGCCATAGCGCTTTGAACCTTAAGCATAGTTTGTTCTACGGCTTCTGATTCAACACCAACTAACCCCATAGCACCTTGAACCGCTGAAAAGCCGTCTAAGACCCCTCCAAACGATTTGCTTAGTGCATCAAATTTAGCGTCGGGGTTAAACGAGTTTACTAAGTCATTCGTAAATCCGATTTGGTCTTTAAGTTCTGCGGCTGCCTTAGCGGCTTGGATTGCTTCGGTGCTTGTTTCTCCGTAGGCTGCGGAAACTTTTTGTAATTCTACAACGGCTTCTTTATACTGCGCCTTTAGGCTTTTGGTGTTATCTTGAATCTCAAGTTCAATAGTTCTTTTTTCTGCCATTTTTAATTTGTCTTTGTATTCTAAACTCTCTTATTGCTTGTTTGTACGTTCCCTTTAAGTCGTAATGTAATTTATATTTCCCTTTTGCGATTTCTATATATTCGTGTTCGCCTACGAAATCCGCTACTTGTAAAAGTTGTACTATTTGATTTATATAACTCATCTTCTTAAAATTATAATTTCTTGCGTTTGTTCGCTTCCGTCTTCGCCTAAATAAGTTACCCGAATATTTATAATATCGTTAGCGCCTTCGGTATTTAATTGCCTTCCGTCTTCCACTATCCTTAAATCCGCTTCCTCGGTTATTCGTTCTTCGTTTCCTGTTACATCGGGAAGAATAAACGTAACCCGTTGGCTACTTGTAATTGAAGCGGGTAAAATTACGTCGGGGTTTGAACTTGAAAACGTGGCTTGTATTACATTACCTTTGTTTGGTGCTAACTGCGGAAACGTAATCGGAACTCCTACGCTTGGCACGTTTGGTTCGGTATTAATTATTCTCGCGGGCATTACTGGCATAAAATCGTTAAGTAGTTGGAAGGTAGTTTCTCCCGTTACTAGATTCGTTTTCATTTCGTTAATTAAATAACGTTTGTCTCGAATAATTAAGCGGTCGTTTAACTGCAACCCCGTAAGAATCGAAACGGGTAAATTCGCCTTAATAGTTGTTAGCCTATTTTTAGGGTTAAATAAGTTAGTCAAGTAAGGAAAATAATACGTAGCGAATATGCTTTGTTGAATAGGGGTAAGCCAGTACGAAGAAGTTTCGGGCGCAAAGTT
>Ga0315899_10004141_pt1 | contig 15692 bp, 18 predicted proteins | sample LakEriMetagenome_2_FD_203518 | JGI IMG/M metagenome (GOLD analysis project Ga0315899, IMG submission 203518) | Freshwater fungal communities from buoy surface, Lake Erie, Ohio, United States - Buoy 4 MA112 | ecosystem: Environmental > Aquatic > Freshwater > Lake | place: USA: Lake Erie, Ohio... | reverse complement strand
GATTTCAATTGAATTTTTCAGGTATCAATATCTACGGAAGATATAATGTGGGCTTGCTTGACATCAATGATTTGGCTGAGAAAGACAAATGGACCAGGCAAACTATACATATTGGGGTTGGCTTTAAAATCATTTAATCAGCACCTCAAGATTTCGTAAGAACCGTCTTTATTTATTTTCACATTGTGCTCGGCATGCCGGGCACTTTTTCTTCCTGGCGATGACTGACAATATAATCCACTCCTTGCCTGATGAGTATGTCTATGTCTTCAAAAGTACCAGGTGGGGGATAGCCTAAAATGTTATCGAGTACACGGGCAGCTTCCAGTATATCATACTCTCTTTGCATGATTCGCTATGTTGATGAGAGTGTCTACATCAATGGTATTGCCACATTTGAAATGGCCTTCAGGGCATTTTTTCTTGCCATGATTGCCGCAAGGCCTGCAGGTTAGTGGAAGTGCTGTTTCCACGACGGTCGCATTATCGGATAGTGGTGTGTAGCCATATCCTTTTACGGTTGAACAAAATATCGCTGTCACCGGAGCATTCATTGCTGAGGTGAAATGTAATGGAGCACTGTCATGCGTGAAATTCATGCATGCGTTTTTCATCAGTGCTGCGGATTGTAAAAAATCCAATGTGCCAGCAAGAATGCTGACATTTTTATTCACGGTATTCTGTGAAATCCATTCGCATTCTGGTTTATTGTCTTTACCGCCAAGCAAATAAATATGAAATTTCGGGTCGGTGTGGTCGATCAGTTCAATCCATTTTTCCAAAGGCATTTTCTTCGTTTCCCATACGCTGGAGGGGGTCATAGTGATAAAAGCCTCTTTGATATATCGCTCCGCAACAGCTTTGTCTTCATCCGACGGATAAAGTGCGGGTAAACATCTTGTTTCGTCGGTGATGTCTTTGATCAGATCATTGTTTCTGTCGATCTCATGTCTGGGTTTGTTGATGTCTAGGACATGTGGTATGCTTTTGCTGAAAAGAAAGCTCATTGGGTTGCTCGAGAATCCACGGGTTGATTTTGCTCCTGAAAATACGGTCAGCAAGCCCGTGGAAAAATAACGCTGCACATTCACCACAACATCATATCGTTGCTTTCTGACGCGGTGCATCAAGCCAAAAAGGTTACGGTATTTATTTAATTTCTTATCCCAAATCAATACCTTATTTAAATAAGGATGATTTGTCAGTAATTTTTCATTGCCTTTTCTTAACAGAAAATCAATTTGAGCTTCGGGATAATACAGGTGCAACTTTTCAATTAACGCAGTGGCGAGCACAACGTCGCCTATGAATGCGGTTTGTATGATGAGTATTTTTTGCATCAGCATTCAAAGTTATCAATAGTCTGAGAGAGAAAAAAGCAGGTTTTATGTTTACTTTTGCAACTTAATCAGCCAAATATGAATGAGCTTAAAGAAAAAATATCTGCCGCATTCGCAAACCGCGAATTATTGAAAGACGAATCTTATGTAAATGCTGTTAAAGAAGTAATCGAGGCCGTAGACAAAGGCATCCTCCGCACAGCAGCGCCCAGTGCTGACGGATGGGAAGTACACGAATGGGTGAAACAAGCCATTTTGCTCTACTTTGCCATTCAGCCTATGGAAACCCATACACTGCCTCCTTTTGAGTTCTACGACAAAATGAAACTAAAATCCAATTATAAAGATTTAGGTGTCAGGGCTGTGCCGCATGCAGTTGCTCGTTATGGTGCCTATTTGGCAAAAAATGTAGTGTTGATGCCTTCTTATGTCAACATTGGTGCTTATGTAGATGAAGGAACGATGGTGGATACCTGGGCAACTGTAGGGAGTTGTGCGCAGATTGGCAAGCATGTCCATTTGAGCGGTGGCGTGGGTATCGGGGGAGTGCTGGAGCCTTTACAGGCAAGTCCGGTAATTATTGAAGATGGTTGTTTTATTGGCAGCAGGTGTATTGTAGTCGAAGGGGTAAGAGTATGCAAAGAAGCGGTGCTGGGTGCAAACGTTGTGCTCACCCAATCCACCAAAATCATTGATGTGAGTGGCAGTGAGCCTGTCGAATACAAAGGCATTGTCCCTGAAAGGAGCGTTGTGATTCCGGGAAGTTATTTAAAGTCCTTTCCTGCCGGAGACTATCAGGTAGGATGTGCTTTGATCATCGGTAAAAGAAAAGCAAGCACAGATCTCAAAACAAGTCTTAACGATGCATTGAGGGATTTTAATATTTCCGCTTGATCGTTTCAAATAAAAAAAGTCCCGACAGAAATCGGGACTTTTTTCAATGGAGTGTAATTTAAAATACCATGGTGCCGTTGCGCTGATAGTTGTAACGGAATGAGAAGAATCTGGAATCATAAGCTTTCACAGAATCTGTTGCAGTGGCTAAAGGTGTTGTGCCTCCTCTGTAATAGTTCAATATTTCCACTTTGGCATACTTGCCTGTTGCGGTTTTGATTACGAGTACTCTTCCTGGAATCGCGGTGACAATATTATTGGGGGCATCATAATTGTACCAGCCTTGTCCAGAAGCTCTTGTGATGGCATAACTCACAGGATGGTTGTCAACCCTGAATGTAGAATCAGCAGGCACGCTGGTCAATGCATCGAATGTACCGGTGTAAACAAAAGCGCCTCCGCTTCCGGGACCACTCGTCGCGTTATTTACACGTATCGTTCTTCCGGCAAAAGCAAGGTCCCAATTGGTGGTTGCAGAATCACTGTTGGGCACAATACTGTTGGTGGCAAGGCTAAAGAAAGTATATTTACCAGAACCATAAGGTCCCGTGGCTCCGATGCCAAGGACAGTATCCGCAGGCATGTTTTTCACGGTTACCAAATCGCCATTGACAGTCACATTGTAGGCTTTGGGGTCTGTGGGAATGGCATCTACTACTTCGTCTTTGCAGGCATTCAACATAAGGGTGGTTAAAAACAAACCGGTAATTGTCTTTTTCATTGTATGTTTTATTTGATTTTAAAATGTATAGCGGTATATATCATTCTCCCTTGCAAATTGGGGAGGTAATTAATGTTTTGATGATTAGTTAGATTGTCAATGCCACCATTTACAGTGATGCCGTTGGTAAATGTTTTTCCTACTGATAGATTGACGAGTACAAAACCGGAAGCATATTCATCGTTGGTGTTGTAAATGCCATTGCCATCGCTATCTGCCACGTACCACCTCGATCTGTAGATACATCTAGCAGTAGCAAAAACCCTTTTTTTATTTTCGTAATTCAATTTCACATTGGCCATGTGTTTACTGCGGTTGGGCAGCCCTGCATATTCAGAAAGTTGCAGTATCCTACTGGTGCCGTCATCATTGCGGGTGAATACTTTTCCCGCTTTGATTTGATCCAGATCATCTTTGTCAGCGGTTTTCAGGTATTGATATCCCCAAGTTATCTGGAGGTTTTTCCATAAGGGAAATCCGAAAGTACCTTCTATCCCTTGCGTATAGGCGTTCTTAAGATTGATGTAGCTGAAAATCTGGGAGCCATTCACTCTTGTAGCAACTTGTCTGGAGTCAATCATGCCCTCAATATCGTTTCTGAAGATATTGACCTGTAAAAAAGTTTGATTACTGATTTGCCAGTTGCCTCCTGCATTGATACCGGTAGAAAATTCAGGCTTCAAGGATTGCAGCTTCAGGAAATCGGATTTAATCTCGCTGATCAGTCCTTGCTGTTGCAGTGTATTGATGATAGATACTGCATCCACTGCTCCGAGAACGGAATAGCCACCTGCAGCGTTGTTGGTAAAGTTCAAATACAATTGTCTGAAGTCAGGGGCTTTGAATCCTCTGCCAACAGAGGCGTTGAAGTTGAGGTTTTTGGCTGCTTTGAACCGGAAAGAAAGTTTTGGACTCCAGGCAGCGTCAAATAATCTGTTGTGATCATAGCGGACTCCTGCAATAAAAGTCAATTTGTCGTTGGGATTCCATTCATGCTGAAGAAATCCGTAGGTGATATTATTTTTTTTAGTATTGGCAATATTGTCATATCGTGTGGATTGTGCAATATCAATACTGTAACCAGCTCCGGCAATCATCTTCATCTTCTTTATAGTCCAATCCGTTTGATGTTCGGCTCGGTAAAATTGTTGTTTGAAAGCATCAAGGTAAACGCTGTCAGGCTTATCTGTAAATCGCAGCTCTTGTCTTCCATTGAAGAGCGTGCCATAAAGCCGAAATGAAGACTGAAGATTTTTCTTCAGCTGCAATTGGAGTGAAGGATTGATATTAAGGTCTTTGTTTTCTTCTTTGCCAAAAGAATTGCTTATTGCTCCGTTGTTGGTTACGGCGAATTCTTGTTTAATGTGGTCATAGGCATTTCTGACTACAAGATTGAATTTGGCATTTTGGAACTGGTGAGACAAATTGAATTGTTGGGTCAATCGCCAAACAGGTTGAGGGAATCTTTGTGTGGAGTAGGGGCGATAGCTGATACCATCCAGGTAATAGGAATTGGTGCTGATGCCCCAGGAAGTTTTCTCTTGTATGCGGTCTAAGCCCAAATTGAAATCCAAATTTTTAAATACGCCGTTACCGGCCGGCACTGACCACCCTTTTTCGGGGTTGCCGAATCCATAACGCAATCCGGTGTTGAAGCTGTTCTGTAAAGATTTTTCTGTAATGATGTTGATGACTCCAGCCATGGCTTCGGATCCGTAGAGGCTGGAAGAAGGACCTTTTACGATTTCAATTCTTTTAATGCGGTCGATGCTGATGCGGTTTACATCCAGCACACCTGCTGTTCTACCGGTGAGTGGTTCTCCGTTCAATAGGATGAGGGTGTAATCCGGATTCAATCCTTGCATTTGAATACCTGCGCCAAACCCATTGGTGATGTAAAGGCCAGTTTGCTCCTGTAAAATATCTTTGAGTCTTAGGGATCCATTTTGAAAAATAGTTTTCTGTGATATCAGCGAAACGGGTACAGTAACATTACCCAGTCTTGTGCTGGTTTTATTGGAGGTTACAATGACTTCATCCATCATATTGACCGAATATACTGATGTGTCAGTCTGTCCGTAAATGGAACAAGAAAGGAGCAACAGCAATATGAGCGGTAATTTTTTCAATTTTTTCAATTGCAAATTTCATCCCATCATGAATGAGAATTATCATGGAATTGTCAATAATTCAATTGTGGACAAATAAAAAAGCCACCGGGCAGGTGGCTTTGAAAAAAGGTTGTTCAATTTATCCGCTGATGCGCACGCTATTACCATTGACAATAACTGTGTATGATTTCAGGTTAGTAGAAGCTGGCCCGTTAGTCACGTTCCCGGATGTGCTGAAAGCCGCACCATGTCTTGGGCAATAAAATCTGTTCCCATTACTCTGGTACTGAACATCGGCACCTTCGTGTGTGCAAGCCTTGCTCACAGCAACGATATTGCCGGTAGTTGTTTTGGCGATAACGACCCCATTCTTGTAAACATAGCCGCCCGCATTAGCCAAAGCTGCATAAGCAGGATCGTTAAGATCAAATGTAAAATCCACTACCGGCCCACCTGAATCGTTTTTGCAACCGCCCAGACAAACTGCCATGATAATACCGGCTGCCGAAAATCCTATTGACGATAAAAAATCTTTCCTGTCCATGTTGCTTTTATTTTTTGGCAACGGTAAATACTCTTGAAAGATTGAAGCCGAATCTGACTTCAGCCTTGCCCCAATTATTGGTAGTATTGGTGATGAAGGCTTTTTCATTCATGCCGGTGGCATTGGAAAAATGCAACTGAAATACGTGTCCTCCGGTTTCAATATCAAAACCCACAGACAATGGATTGAGATAATTCTCCACTTGTGTCGGAACGTCATCTTCATCTTCGATTTCCGAATCCTGGAACATTCTCAAATTCATGTCTTTGAGGATGTAGTGATAGTCTACAACAAATGCTATTCTTTTTGTCAACTTAAGCCTGGCACCCATGCCCACAGCAAAAATATCATTGACGTCGGTGGTTTTTTCAACCAGATTCAGGTGAACGTGAGTGGGAGAGAGCTGCAAGCTGAATGCTTCAGAGAATTTTCTTCCCAGGATCAGCTGATTATAGAAACCAAGCCGACTGGAGAAATAATTCTTTCGGTCGGGATTGGCCCAAGGTGTCGTACTTAAAGTAATACCTGATACCAGTACCACGGAAATTGGAGAAGCGAACCTGCCACCGCTAGATTGCTGTAATGGACGATACTTGATAAAGCCATCCCACTCTTTATTGACGTTGCTTCTGCCAAATCCAACGGTAAGATCTTTAGTCAATCCATAATCAAACCCAAATCTCATATTAGCCTGATCCAGGCCGTAAAGATTGTTGATGCCAGAATTGAGTAAACCGAATCTATGCAGAATTCTCGTATCCAAAACACCTTTACCAATGAACTCGATGGAATGTCCGTTGATCACTCTGCTCGACTTGAAAGCGTTGTTGACCAATACTCTTGGACGCTCATTTTGGTCAACAACCAAATCCAGTAAATCTTCATCATCAGTTGTAACTTTTTTGATGATGGTATCCTTGGGTTGCGCTTGCTCTTGGGCATTTCCTTTTTTAGGAGCAGCCGGATTGGCTTTCTTCTGCGCATTGATCTGTAATGAAAAAGCACACAAAAACAGTATCGATATGATTTTGCCGGTCAATTTCATGAGATTATTATTAAATGAAAATGAAAAGTCAAAATTGTTATTTCCCTTTTTTGAATTTTGACTTTTTACTTTGAATAGCCCTTATGATTTTTTATGGTTGGATCAAGCCAATCATAATGGCTGTTGCTTTGAGTATTATTTTACAAGTTTGGAGAGACTTGCGTTGATTTTTATTTTAACAGTCTTGGAAAGTTTCTCGCCAACTACACTTGGTACAGGTATTTTGTAATCCTCAAGCTGAATATTGAATTCAGAATTGGCTTCTACGGTTTCTCCTTTTATTTTTATCGTTCCGGTGGTACTGACTTCATTTTTTACACCATGAATTTCCAGTGTGCCGGTGACTGTTACCGGATAGCTTCCATCTTTTGCAAAATTTACTTTACTGATGTTGCTGATTGTTCCTTTGAATGAAGAAGTAGGAAATTTATCACTTTCCATGTAATTCTCGTTGAAATGATCCTGCATCAATTGACTTTTGAATTCAAATCCTTTGATGTTGAGCAGAAAGTTCATTTTGCCTGTGGAAGGATCCATGATCACGGTAGTCAGTTTGTTGATGGCGGTGATATCTTCCACTCCTGTACCAGCGTCAAAATAAGCAGCGCCTGCTTTGGTAGAATAGTAAGTTTTTTGCGCCATTAAAGTGTTTAAGGACAAAACTGCGATTGTAAATAAAACTGTTTTTTTCATGTAGAGGAGTTTTTAATTATTAAGACAACATTTATTGAGTTTAGCTTCCTTTTGGCTATCCAGATCCATGGGGTCATCGGATGTAGATTTATCAAATCCGTTGATACTGAAAATAATTCCTTTCACATTTACTTCGCTTCCTGCTTTTAATCCTTTAAGCTCATCAGTTCGGGATTCGTCCCAGCTGAACGTGATGTTCATGATCTCATTGTTGATTTCAATGAAATTATTTTTGGGGTCTGTGGTGGATATCGTACTGATTTTACCCTTGATACCGATGATCTTTTTAAGATCGTCTTTGGGCAATGTGTATTTATCCATGAAACCTTTTGGATCTGCAGTGATTGTTTTCGAAAGGGTCTCGCTGGTAAATTCGGCTACCGGTTTGGCGTCTTTAGCTGATTTGGTTCCTCTGAATGCGATATATAATCCAATGCCCCCTGCTATCAAAGCGAGGCAAAGCAGCGTCAGCAATACTTTAATCCATTTTTTCATTTTAAATCATTTAATCTGTATAATTATGTCCAGCGTTTACCCATGCTGTTATCTGATTTTTTTCTGCAGTGGTGAGTGATCCGCCTGGAGGCATATCGCCGACCACTACACAACGCTGATTGATTTTGCTCCATCCATCCACGATTTTGCAATCACCATCATAATTCGCTCCGCCACTTTGTCCCCCATTGGTATGGCATCCACTGCATTTCGCGTTGATAATGTTTTTTACATTGGTGAAATTTGGTCCGGCCGGCTGACTGAGTGATGCCGAACAGGTAGAAGCATTATACAATAGCTCCTCTTTGTCGTAATAACACCCTGTCAGAAAGATGAGTATAAGAACAGTAAATAGCGCATTGGTTTTCATTGAGATTATTTTATGCTGTCAAAAATAGGGGAAATTAATCTGTGTAACGATGTCCGGCATTGATCCAAGCTGTAATCTGTGCCTGCAGTGTTGCAGATAATGGTCCGGATCTTGGCATGCGCGTTAGCGTGTATGGTGCTACACAAGCTCCCTTAATCTGCGACCAATAACCAACAATACTGCAATCGTTATCAAAGTTATAGCCTGCGTCGTTGCCTCCGTTTAAGTGGCAATTGCCGCAATTGGCGCGAATGATCGTTCTGACATTAGTGAAATTTGGACCCATGGCAGCTTGTGTCAATGTTACCGGATTGGTATTTGAGGTGCAGCCGTTTGCATCCTTCACTTTGATGTTATATGTGCCTGCGGTGAGACTTCCGAAAACATTGCCAGCCTGATAGGACGTGCCTCCGTTTTTACTATAGGTGTAGCCTGAGGAGCCAGAAGCACTCACAGTGATGCTGCCATTATTGGTGGGGCAAGGAATAATGTTCACATTATTTGTGGTGAATGTGATATTGACCAAAGTACATGGGCTTACACTTACGAGTGTTATTTGTGTAGTTCCGATACAGCCATTGGGGTTTTTTGCGGTCACGGTGTAGGTTCCAGCTGCGAGCCCACTAAAGTTGCCACTGGCTTGAAAGTTGACGCCATTGATGCTGTAGGTATAAGTATTTCCGCCTCCTGTTGCACTTGCTGTGATAGATCCATTCGATTGCCCGGTTGTTGGATCCACTTTAGTAGCAGCAACTACAATATTGACACCATTGCACGGATTTGTAGCACCAAGCGCTATGGTGGTACTTCCTGTGCAACCATCCGTATTTTTTGCGAATATGGTATAATTTCCTGTTGGTAATCCGGAAAAGACTCCATTTGATTGGAATGGTCCTCCATTAAGGCTGTATGTGTATGTTGTACCTCCCCCGCTAGCAGATGCTGTTATGGAACCGTTGGATTGCCCTGTTGTAGGATCTGTTTTTGTGGCACTCACGGTAATGGTTACACCTGTACAAGGGTCTACCGGTGGCAAATTGGCAATGGTGACAAATGCTGTATCCGTACAGCCTGATTCATCAGTGCCTATTACTGTATAATCTCCGGGAGATAGATTTTCAAAAAATTCATCATCAGTTAAAGGCCCGCCATTTAATGTGTATTCCACTTTATTGCCACCATTGGAGCTCATGCTGATTGTTCCATTAGACTGGTTATTCGTGGCATCAGTATGCGTAGCAGAAACGGCAAAGTTAGACTGGCTGCAGTCTATGGGAGGTAAATGCTGACAACTGGTTATGGCAATGACAGAACAAAATAAGAAAATAAGCGTGTAAAAGATGGATCTTTTCATGGCAGTGCAGTTTATTGACAAGAGGAGTTGTACAAAAGTACATGCAAAACCATGCCAAATATTTTTTCAGTTTTCGTTAACGGTTCATTAACAAAAAAAGAGCCAGATTGTTTTGGCTCTTTTTAGAAGAATATGACATGTATCAGTCTATCAGTCTGTGTATCTGTGTCCAGCGTTTACCCATGCGGTGATTTGCGACTTTTGGGCAGTAGTGAGCGGGTTTCCGGGTGGCATGCCACCTTGCGTCACACACCTTATATTGATGCGATCCCATTTGTTAACGATGTTACAATCATTGTCGAAGTTAGTGCTTCCGTCATTGTTGCCGTTGAGATGGCAGCCGCTACAGTTGGAGGTGATGATATTTTTTACATTGGTAAAATTCGTTCCGGCAGGCGCCGCGCCAATGGTTACACTCTGAGATTTCGTACATCCGTTGACGTCTTTAGCTGTTACAGAATAGCTTCCGGCGGTGAGTCCGCTGAAATTGCCGGATGCCTGATAATTGCCGTTGTTCAATTTGTAAGTAAAACCTGTGGACCCACTGGCTGATACGGAAATACTGCCATCAGCAGGGCTCACACAAGGTGTTGCTCCTGATGGAGTGATGGATAGAACGATGTTTACATTGAGACAGGGATCCGTTGGTGCAGGAGGTGTATTTTCCTCTTTTTTACATGAGAAAAAGAAAAATGTACAGAGCGTCAGCAGGTAAATATTTTTGCGCATAATATTTTTTTTCAAATCTATGAAATTTCGGTGGTATGTGCTTTGAAGCTATTTTGAATTTTTTCAGTAAAAGAAGACTGAACCATTTTGCAGGCGGTGGCAATCATATTTTTAAATGCAGTAGCTCCGGATATGCCGTGGCCGATAATCACAGGTTTCAGTACTCCAAGTACAGGCACCCCTCCATAGCTTTCGAAGTTGAACCGGTTGAAATGCTCGTCGTTGATCTGCCTTCTCTTGCTGATATCGAAAATACTCTCCGCAAGTTTGAGGATTACATTTCCTGTGAAACCTTCACACACCATCACGTCGGCTTTTGACATCAATACATCACGTCCTTCAATATTGCCTATGAATTGAATCTGGCTGTTTTCTTTCAGCAGTGGATAAGTGGCTTGAGCCAGTATATTGCCTTTCCCTTCTTCTTCTCCGATATTTACCAATCCTACTTTAGGTTGCGGAATGCCAAGAATGTGCTCAGCGAAGAGCGCGCCAAGTACAGCAAATTGATTGAGATTTTCAGGTTTGCAGTCTGCATTGAGCCCGACATCAACAAGCAGTCCAAGGGATCCGTCTTCTCTGGGTATGTATGCCCCAATGGTAGGGCGAAGTACACCTTCGATTGCTTTGATGCTGAAAAGCGAACCCACCATCATAGCGCCTGTGTTACCGGCGCTGATAAAAGCATCAATATTACCTGAGGTCAATTGTTGAAATCCGATGGCAATCGAGGAGTCCGGCTTTTCTTTGAGGGCCTTTGTTGGATGTTCGTGCATGGAAATCGATTGCGAGGCATGCACGATACTGTATTGCAGATGATTCGATGGATTTTTTTCGAGTGCCGCAACAATGGCTTTCTCATCGCCAATCATAACGATGTGTATATCATCCATGTGAGAATTGAGGAATGACAAGCAACCATTTACAGGTTCCAGCGGGGCGAAGTCGCCACCCATCATGTCAATGCCGATACGAATCATATGCTTTTATCAAAAATAAATTCCAAAATCCGACATGAGATTTCATGTCACATTTTGGAATGATGAAATTATTAGAAGCAATCAGACTTTCAAGGGTGCTTTTTCAGCAACCAGTTTTCCTTTATAGTAAAGCTTTCCTTCGCTTACGTGAGCACGGTGACGTACGTGTGTTTCACCAGTAGTTTGGTCGACACTGAGGGTAGGTGCTGTTGCCTTGTAGTGAGTCCTTCTTTTGGCGCTGCGTTGTTGCGAATGGCGCCTCTTGGGATTTGGCATAACTTTATTTTTTTATTGATTTAGTTGTTTTTGAATTTATCCAGTCCTTTCCAAAGGTTGTTGATGTCCTCTTCTTTTTTTTGACTTTCCATGTTTTTGAGACGTTCAAGTACCTCTTTGTTACATTTCGGTCCACCCATCTCTTCGGGAGTGCACATTCGCTGCATCGGGATACTCAACATCACAAATTCGTAAATCCAGTCTTCAACATGCAGATGGCTTTCATTGCGAGAGATGTAGAAAACATCGGGGTCTTCTTCCTGCTCGTTCATCGTATCATGGTCTTCTACAAGTTTCACGAGCACTTTGAATTCATCCCAAAGCGCCAAATCTATGGCATTGCCACATCTGTCACAAGGTACATTTACTGCACCGCCAACTTCAAACTTCAGCATCATAAAACCGCTGCTTTTGTCAAGCGTCAATTTTACTTGTGCTTGTTTGACAGGGTTATCTGACAAACCTTTTTCCAAAAAGAACTCATTTCCCAAATCGAACTGAAACTCATGCAATCCAGGCTTCAATCCAACGAACGCTATTTCAAATTGCCTCCGTAAAGCCATAGAGGTTCGGTTTTAAGGGAGGGCAAAGTTATGTTTTTTTCCTGAAAAAGGGAGGATATTTCATAATAATCAACGAAATTTTGGTTTTTATTAGGATGTACTGTCCTTTCTTTGATGGTTTTACACTGAGAATTTTAGAAATATAAACTCGAATGACTGATTTTCATGAATCTATCAACCCGACATAATTACACCATATCGACTCGTCGCTTATTGATATTGGCTGGTTTAGCCATGTTTCTGGTATGGTTTTCCAATGATCCCAACAGGGTGGAATCTATCTATAGCTCCTTGTTTTACCAGAAATGGTCATGGGTATGCAGAAAGTTAACGGGTTGGCTTCCTGTAAGTATTGGTGATTTGATTTATGCTGTAGTTGGCTTCCGTTTGCTTATTCATGTTGCAGGTTGGATAAAAAAATTATTTTCCAATTGGCGTCGCCTTCGTTTTTGGTTAATGGGGTTAAGGCAATTGTCGTATTCGTTTTTGTGTATTTTTATTTTTTTTTATGTTGTTTGGGGGTTGAATTACAGCAGATTGCCGGTTGCTGCAAAATTTGGTTTCAAAAACAAACAGGCTACTAAGCAAGAGTTGGTTGAAATCAATCAATATTTCATCAATCAGTGCAATCTGAATAAAACGATGATTGATACGATGCTATTGCAGCCATTCAGTTCCGACGAGATGCTTGAAGAGGCTCAAAGTGCATATTCGAATCTATCCATTAAATATGAATTCGCTCGTTATGTTCAAGCTTCGGTAAAACCCAGCCTATTTGGCAGTGTTGGTGACTATCTTGGTATTACGGGATATTACAACCCATTTACTGGAGAAGCCCAGGTAAATACAGGTGCGCCTCCAATAGAACAGCCTTTTATCTACTGCCACGAAATGGCACACCAGATCGGATTCGCGAAAGAGAATGAGGCTAATTTTGTTGGATTTCTTGCCTGTGTCCATTCTGATGATCCGAGATTCAGGTATGCAGCCTGTCTGGAATTATACCAATATGCCAATCGGCAGCTGATGATCAAAGACAGCGCTATTGCCAAATCAATGAACAGCTTTTTGTCTCCTGCCGTCAAGAAAGACCTGCTTGCCATACAAGAACATTATCAAGCATATGAAAATGCAATTGAACCTTGGGTTTCAGGGATGTACAGTATTTTCTTGATGGGTAACAGGCAGCCCGGTGGCATCAAGACTTATGGAGAAGTGGTGTCTATGGTTGTGGCTTACAAGAAGCACAAGGGATTGCCTTAATCAGAATTGATTCTTCCACATCATACTCTCCACGGGTTTGTTGGGCTGGAGACTGTATTTGGCATTTTTCTTTTGGTTGTATTTGATTTCAATTTCACCTTCTACTGGGAAATAAATCAGCTGGCCAATAGGCATGCCTTTGTATACCCTGACTGGTTTCTTTACCGAAATTTCAAGCGTCCAATTGCCGCAAAAACCTACGTCACCTTTGCCTGCGGTGGCATGAATGTCGATACCCAGTCTTCCGGTGGAGGATTTCCCCTCTAAGAATGGTACATGGGCGTGCGTTTCAGTATATTCATGTGTTACGCCAAGATAAAACTGATCAGGCTGCAGGACAAAACCTTCATCAGGAATTTCGAAATGACTGATGGTGTTGTGTTTCTTGGCATCGAGTTCGGCACTGTCGTAGGTGGCGAGGTTGGCTCCGAGGTGCACATCATAACTGTTGCTGCCTAGGCACTCACGATTGTAAGGTTCAATTTTGATGGTGCCTTTATTGATTTCTTCAAGGATTCTCTTGTCGCTTAAAATCATCTCGGTAATATTAATTCTTTATTATTGTAAAAGTAATTTTTTTTCATTTATACGAAATCATTCGCTGCTGACTGATGCCTCTGGTTTTTCAACAAAATATCAACGAACATACTCAACTCGGTTTGTGGAAAATCGAGGAGGAGATAGATTTTTTTTCAACAGTAAATAAAAATGCAAAGGAGATTAGCCATCCTCAAAAAAGAATACAACACCTGGCCGGCAGGTTTTTGCTCAAATTACTTTTGCCGGAATTGGATGTTGAAAGTATAAGTTATTCGGCTTCAGGCAAGCCATTTGTAAAGCATCAGTCCTATTTTTTTTCTGTCTCGCACACAGACGGATGGGTAGCAGCAATAGTCAGCAAGCAAAAAAATGTCGCCATTGATATGGAAATCATTTCAGACAAAGCATATCAAATTCGAGATCGATTTCTGTCGCCAAGGGAATTGACTCTGATGATACCAGGTCTGATCGAAGTCTCCAATCTTGCTACCATGCTCTGGTCAGTCAAGGAATCTTTATATAAATATTATAGCCAAGGTGCTGTAGATTTCAAACGGGATTTACAAATCAACCAAATAGAAAAGTTGCGAGCGAATACCTTTTCTATTTTATGTCAAATCAATATGCAAACGGAAATGCACGTTGAAGTCATTGGTATGCATGAACATGAATTCGTTGTTACTTATATTATATAAGTTATTGGTTGACTTTGCGAATTTCAATATCCCACTCAGCACCGCAGTCTATATGATAGGTTTTCGAAAAATCCCCCTGATTCAAAGCAAGTGATACTTGCATCAGGCTGTTAACATACAGTAATGGCTGCCCTTTTTTTACATTACCAAAACTTGAGCAGTAAGGCATCTTTCCGGTGTAAGCCAGCTCATTGTTGTATCTGATCAAGACTTGCATCAAATCACCTTTTTTGACTTGTAATTGATCTAAATACATGGAGGATATATTGGTCCACACATTGCCATATTGTACATCTAATGCAGGAATATTGCCTTTCAAAATGCCATTTTCAATACGGCAAATCGGGTAATTGATTTTTTGGAAATCATTCAGCAACGGCCCCACTTGTTCGTAGGTGATAGCACCAGATGCAAGTTTTGCCGCAGTGAAAACGTATACATCTCGTCCGTGAAAAGTATAAGACTTTTCAGAACCTGAACGTCTGTTTATGGATTCATCGATTTCTCTTACAGCTTCGATGTCTTCTGTTTCAGCAATCAGCGTGATGGTGCCATTGTCGGGGGTGACGATGTAATGGCCTTTTTTTGTTTTGGCTACAATGGATTTTCTGTTTGTGCCAACTCCGGGATCAACAATAGAAACGGCTATTGTGCCTGCTGGCCAGTAGGGTAGGGTTTGATTCAGTCTGTATGCGGCTTGCCAGATGTTGTAGGCCGGAATTTCATGAGTGAGGTCAAATATTTTCAATGTTTCATCAATACTCATCGCAACGCCTTTCATTTCGGCTACCGCGCCGTCCTTTAATCCGAAATCACTTTGAATGAGTATCATTTTCTTTTGTGCGTAACCGATGGTAGCAATGAAAATAATGAGGCAAGTGAAGATGTATCTAATCATATTTGAAGTGGTATTGAAGCTAAAAAAAGCGCTTACAAAGTAAGCGCATTTGGGATTGAAACTCATTGATCAGAAGTTGAATGCGATTTTACTGAAGAGTCTTCTTCCGTTGAAGCCCATTTGAACAGGCTCCCATGCGCCGCCGGATTCATTGTCGAAAGACTGGTAACGGGCTCTTTGC
>Ga0315899_10004140_pt1 | contig 15692 bp, 10 predicted proteins | sample LakEriMetagenome_2_FD_203518 | JGI IMG/M metagenome (GOLD analysis project Ga0315899, IMG submission 203518) | Freshwater fungal communities from buoy surface, Lake Erie, Ohio, United States - Buoy 4 MA112 | ecosystem: Environmental > Aquatic > Freshwater > Lake | place: USA: Lake Erie, Ohio... | reverse complement strand
AGAGCCAAGGGGGCTGCACGCCACGGCCGACGGAACGGTTGTCCCGCACCGACCAGGACCGGTGTCCTCCACCAGTCCCCCAACGCTTCGCAGGGTAGTTGGCCCGACCTCGGGAAGTCCAGTGCTGCCCGAGGAACTTTCGGTTGCGGTTCGTGGTGGACCCAGCCCGATCCCCCCGTCCACGAGCCGGTTCCGCAGACGGTCCACACGATCGGGATTCGCATTGGCAGCCGACCACAATCGCAGGTACCCGGGGGCAGACAGCGGGCCGGTTGGGGACCTGCTTCTCGGTCTGCGCCCAGGCTGGTTGGACCAAACGCTCTGGTAGGTCCAGCGGCGAGTGCCGTGTTGCGGTCCACTTCGTGAGCGGCGGCCTGGGTTGGCATTTTGTGCCGTGTGGGGCGTTGGGGGAATCGTCGAAGTCGCTGCGGCGCGAGGGCTGCAATTGGGAGATCGATACGGTTCGAGCGGCGTTGGAATCGGGTTGCCCGGTTACGGAAACAAACTTTCCGTCGCAGTAACAATTGCATTCCTCGCCGCTTCCCCGGCGCAGCAGGGCTGGTGCGCTTCGCCGTGCGCTCCGGACCGGGGTCGCCCCTGAAAAAGGGGGGGCGACCCGCGGTCCTGCGCTTGCGGCTGCGCTTCCCACCCCTGCCTTGAGCTCAGCGACGGACTCGGAGGAGCCGCAGACCCAGGTTGTTGTTCCGGTTGTCGGGCGCGAACCTGAAGCGGGGCGCGCCCCGGGCGATGCTGGGGTCGTAGTTCCAGCTCGCGCCCCGGATGACCCGGTCCGCGCCCTCACTTGGCCCGGTCGGATCATTCAACGGTCCGATTGCGTAAAAGTCTTTGGCGTACCAATCGGAGCACCATTCCCAAACATTTCCCAGCATGTCGAACAAACCGAATGCGTTGCGTTGATATTCCCCGACTGGGCAAGTGCCGCCTCGTTTGCGATCAACGTTTCCCAAGAGATGCACCGCGGCTGCATCGTCTCCTCCATAGTGTGCCGTCGTGGTCCCGGCCCGGGCGGCGTATTCCCATTCCGCCTCGGTCAACAGACTGTAGACGTACTCAGTCTGTGCGCGATTGAGCCATTCGATCAAGTGCTGACAGTCGTTGTGGGACACACATGTGACTGGATGAGACTCCTGTTGAGCAAAGCCGGGCGAGCGCCAGTTGAATCTCGGATGACGCTCCCACTTCTTCCCATCCCAGCCGTAAGCTCCCTCACCACTGGTCTCTGCCTCGGTCCGATAGCCGGTCGCTATCACAAATGCCTCGAACTGGGCCACCGTCACCGGAAACTTGCCAATCTGCTTCGCAGCCGTAATCCGTACCCGCCGTGCCGGATGTTCGTCATCGTCGCCAACTCCTTCCGGCGACCCCATCGTGAACTCCCCTGGCGGAACCAACACAAACTCCTGCCCCCATTGGTCCTGTTCCTCCACCGGAATACCCAGATACTTCGACCACGCCGACTGCGCGGCCTGCGCCTCGGCCTGGCTGAAGGGGGCCGACAGCAACGGCGGACGCTGGGGAACGACCACCCGGGGTGCCGGGGGGGGAACCGGCGCGGCGCTCGCCGCCGCCGCCAAGGCGTCCAGAAAACCGACGCAGTTCGCGAACCGCCCATCCCGCTCTTTGGCCAGCCCGCGCAATAGCACGGCATTCACCTCGGCCGACAGCCGGCCGATCGCGTCGGGCGTTTCATTTTTGATCGCCTCGCGCAGACTGCCGGTGTCATCCGATTCGAACGGCAAATGTCCCGCCAGCAGTTCATAAGCCACCACCGCCAGCGAATACTGGTCGGTCCGGGAGTCCCACTGCCCACGTTTCCCCCGAACCTGCTCCGGAGCCATATAAGGCAACGTGCCTGAAGTATCGGGTTCCGCCCGTGTGACCTTCGTCACCGTCGCCCGGATTTCCGCCGCCAACCCATAGTCAATCAGCACGCTCCTCACAAACGCCCCCTGCCCGTCCCGCACTACCAGGATGTTGTCGGGCTTCACGTCCCGGTGCAGCACTCCCATCGCCGGGCTGCCATCCAGCAGTGTGACGGGATGCCGGTGCGCAAAGTCCAGACCGCGCGCCACAGTTCCCAGCCACAAGAACACGTCGGCCACTTCGATCTTTCGCCCCTGCGAGCGGTGCTCCCGCGCATGCCGGCTCAGCGGAACGCCTTCGATGTAATCCATCACCAGAAACGGACCGTACTCGGAGTCATCCTCCAGGGCGAGCGCCTTGCAAATCCCTTCGTGCGTCAGCGCCTCGATCAGCCGAAACGCTTCTTCCACCGCGTCCGCCGCTTCCCTGCTTTGCCGCGCGCTCAAGGGCAACAGTTTCACCGCCACCACCCGCCCCCGGCGCAGCTCTTGCCCCTTCCACACCTGCCCCATCGCCCCCATCCCCAACAGGTCGAGAAGCGTGTATTTGTTGTCCAACACCGCGCCGATCTGCGGATCGGTATACCGTCCCTGGGTGGGATGCGAAGGTCGATCGAAATCGGCAGCCATGATCGCTGTTTCCTGGATTTTCCTGTGGACAGGTGTTCGAAATCCACTCTCGCCGTTCCGCCGCGCTGTGCTCGGGTTGCGGGGAACAATCAACTGCCGGTCGGAGCGGGTCCGCTCGTTGAGCGAGATTCAGGAATCCCCTCCTGCCAACACGCTTCAACCCGCAGCTGGTTCCGCCCCACGTGTACAAACTGGCCCGGCCGCAATGGGAACAACTCGCGCAACGGAAGGTCCCAGTCCATGCCCACGCGGCCGGGCGGATCCGTCTGACCCGGCCTCTCTCCCGCCACATGGTGGGGATCGATCACCCTCACCGCGACCCGGCTCGACAGCCGTTCCAGCCAGAACCGGCATCCATCGTGAAACACCCGCGCCGGGGCGTCGTCGCCGTCGTCGAACGGAAGACCCAGCGTGGGTACCTCGCCCCCCTCCGGCCCTAGAACCGCCTGACGAAACAACAGCACGTATTCCTCGGGCAGATTGTCGTCGCGGCACAGCCGCACCGCATCCAGTGTCGAATGCTGGGCCAGGCTCCACATCGGCGGGACGCCGCTCAACCCCAGGGCGGCACCATGCAGTTCACCCGGCGCGGCGACGGCCTGCGGAGACCCGGCCTGCGGAGACCCGGCCAGCAACCGAACCCGCAGCCGAAACGCCTGCGCCAATTCGAGTTGCGCGTCCGCCGTGCTTTTCGCGTTCACAACCTGCGGGCGCGATGGGTCAATGGGCCGCCCATCCAGCGTGGTCCCATTCGCACTCTGGGTGTCGTGGATTTCCAGCCCCTGCCGCGACAAGACCAGCCGCAGGTGTCGGCTGGAAATCTTCTCCCACACCGTCTTGTTCGCCCCTTCGCACGGAATGGGGGAGACTACCACATCGTTGCGGATTCGGTCGGGCTTCATCGGGTCCCAGACCCGGCCAAGCGACAGGGTGCCGCGTGCGAACAACAGCCAGCGGCGCTGGGGACCAGTCACCGACCGCAGCATGATGCGGTCTCCGACACCCCCGTCCGGTGCCTCGGGATGAACCCGCAGGGCATCAGTGAAATCGGGAGTCAGCGGCAACTGAAAGTACCGATCCTGGGCCGAAAACTTCCGGGTGACGCGCGGCGCATCCGCACTGACGATCGCCTGGTCACGCGCCTGGATGCGCACCCGGTCGTACCCGTCAAGCTGGAACCGGGTGAGGTCGATGATCGAGACCCCCTCCCCCTCGATGATCATCTCCCGCGAATCTCCCCGCTCGGGAACGACAATCCGGAAGGTGCTGCGGTACCAGCGCTGCGAAGCCCCCGCGGCCCGGTGCGACCACTCGATCCGCACATCGACGTTGTAGCCCCCCGGAGGACACGGCACGTTGGCGCTCTCGCGCAGGTACGAGTTCTGTTGAAACTCCCAGACCGCGCCGCCGCAATGGATCACCCTCGGCTCTGCGATCCAATGCGTCTGATCCAGCAGGTGGCTAAGCCCGCACTCAATCCGCGGACTCTGCAGCGCCCCCGAAGACTTGAGCCGAAAACGCAGGCTCATCGCATGCCCCGGGGCGAGGCGTTCTCCCACGTCGACTTCCAACACGCAGTCGCCATTCCCGTCGTTCAGCATGATGCTCCCATTCGTCGTGCCATCCATTCGACTCACATCCCGTCTGCTCCCCCACGGGTCACCAACTCTCAGTTCGCAGAGCCGCGTTGACTGGCAATCCACGCATCAATCTCCGATCGCCGGTAACGCCACTCCCCCAGTCCGGGAATCTTGAACGCCGGCAATCCCTGTTTCTTCACCAGCGTCCACAGCGTGGTTCGGGAAATCCGCAGGTAATTCATCACATCCTCCGAAGTCCACAACGGCTCGGTGGGATCCGAATCGGAGCGGGGGGGTTCACGAGTCATCGCCAAGATCCTTTCCAATCAACCCCAGGCCGACAGGCTCGCGGGGTTGCGTCACTCCAGTCTCAATTGACGGTTCCGTCCATGGAAGCGTCCAGCCGGGAGACTCGGCGGCCCCCACGGTATCGGCTTGCACAACCTTCGCCGCCCCAGCCTCCCGGCCAGCGTTCGAAAGGCCCGCGTGCCGCGGTTCGCCGTCGGGTTGGCCCCCGTCCACAGTTGGGGTGGCCGGTTGCGCCGTCAGATTCTCGCCCGCCGCGTTGGCCTCGGCCTGCTGTTGCAGAATGCGGATCCGCCGGACCCGGCTCGCCCGCAAGCCCCGCTGCCGGCCTCCGACACCGGGCGTCTCCTCGGGCAGCGGGTCTCCCATGGTATAGGCGAAGTCGGAACCAGACATCTGGCCAGCCTCCTCGTGCCGCGCGGGACTTGTTCATGACGGTCTGCATTGGCTCGGCACCCGGGAATCCACTACGCCTGCTTGCCGCACTGCGGGCAGAACCGCTGTTCGGGCCGCAGCTCGGCCCGGCACCCCGCGCACAACAGCACCCGCACCGGGGCACTCGCCGACGAGGCGTCGCCCGGCACGGTGCCCCCCTGCCCGGGCAACACCACCGTGGTGCCCGGCTTGGGGGCCAAGTTGCGGGTGATGGTCTCCACCACTCCCCCCAAATGCTGGAAGTTGGCCTGGGCGGCCTGCAATGCCTGCTGCAAGGCGGCCACCGCTCCCGCATCGCGCTGCTGCACCGCCTCGTTCAGTTGGGTCTGCAGCCGCTGCAACTGCTCGTTGCTGCCGGCCTGGGCGGCCTGACGGGCCTGTTCCTTCAGCACTTCTCCCAGCACGGCGGCATTTCCAGGTCCCAAGGCCAGCAACTGCTCGGGAGTCAACTTCCCCTGCGTTTGCAGCCGCTCCAGATCGCTCTTTCGCTGCGACTCCCGTTCGCGAAACTCGCGGTCGTCGGCTTCGCGCTCTGCGGCGGCCTTCACACTGCGAATCTCCTTCCAGCGGGTCAGGTTCCACTCGGCCTTCCGCTGGTCCAGTTCGACCTGCGACCGCTGCCGCGCGGTCGACAGCTCGATCTCGATCAGGGCAATCTGCCGCTGCCGCTGGGCCCCCGCCAACTCCATGTCTCCCTCGACCTGAGACACCCGCTGCCGGTGCAGCACCTCCTCCCATTCGTCGGTCCGGCGCAGTTCGCCTCCCGCTCGGGTGGTGTGCCGCAGGTGCTCCAGCTCTTTCAACTGCAATTCGTGCCGGGCGGTCTGCTCGCGGGTGCTGCGGGCCAGTTCCTCCTGGAACCGCAGCGTTTCCTCAGAGGCCCCGCGGCGGGCCAGCTCGGCTTGATGCTCGAGCGACTTGAGCTTCCGCCCCTGTTCCAACTCGGCCCGGAATTCCTGCAGGTCGAACTCCTGCTCAATGCGCAGCCGTTCCAGCAGGTGCTGCCGCTGGGTCTCGCGGTCGGCCCGCTGTTCCCCAAGCGTGGCAATCAGCCGGTCGTGCTCGGCCTGGGCCAGCAGCCGCTCGGCATCGCGCTGCCGCAAAAACGCCTGCAGTTCGGCCTCGGTCTTGAGCTTGTCGAACGTACCCGCCTGGAAAGCCGCCCGCAGATCTTTCCGCAGGCCGATCCGCCGGCGCAGGTTGGCCAGCCGCCCCTGGGCGGCGTCGGTCGCGACGTCGCGGGCGAGGTTATCGAGATCAGCCAGGTCCTCGTCGAGGCGGATTCCAGCGAGCCGCCGGTCGAGCTCCAACTGGCGGGCGGCCTCGTCATTGGCCAGTCCTTCGCGGGCGAGCCAGAGCTGCCCCGTCCGGCGGCGCTGGGTGTCGTATTCGGGATGGCAGAGCGAGACGGTGTGCACCCGCACGAACTCGAGCCCGTACCGCCGCAGCACCTGCAGCGCCTGGCTGACCATCGTGTCGAGATTCGCGCGGGCCTCGGGCCCCACGAGGTCTTTCAGCGAGAGCCGCCCCACTCCTTCCGTCACCGCCTGCACCACCAAGGGCTCGACCAGCGGCTTCAACTCGGCCAAGAGCAGTTGGTCACGCCCCCGCAGCAGGTTGTCGTTCAACAACCCCAGGTCGGCCACCCGCGCCATCAAATGCAGGCTCACCTCGACTTCCTGCAGATCGGTGGTCAGGGCCTTCAGCCCGGCAAATTCCAGCGGCAGATCTCCCTGCCGGACCACCAAAGCCGAACAGTTCCCCGGATTCCAGAAGAACAGGGATTGAAACGTCGACCGGACGGCATGCGTCCCAGGATCGAGCACTCCCACAAATCTTCCGCTCTCATAAAACGCGGCGCGGGTTCCCGCGAAGACCGTCAGGTCTTTCCCGAGAAATCCCGGCAGATCATCGATGTCGATTCGGCGGGCGACTTCGTGAACAGACAATTCAAAGCGGGATTCCGGCATGGCGAGACCTTTCAGGCGAAACGAAGGAAGAGAATCGGCAGAGGCAACGTGATGAACAAGCAACAAAGGCCGCTGGCGGAACCGTGGATTCGTTGCTCCCGGGGGACTTACCGCAATTCACGCCGCTCGCGCACCTGCTGGGCGACCAGTTCGAGGTCCCGCACGACGGCCGTGTGAGAACGGTTCCAGTCGTCCGAGCCGGGGCTGGCGGACAACAGCGTGTTGAGCGATTTCAACAGGCCCGTCGAGGCCTGGGCGGCCGCGTCGAGACTGGTGAGCAGCGTTTTGGTTTGGAAGCCATCGAGCCGCAGTCCCGGCGTCTCGATTTCCAGAGGGGGAATGGACTGCAACTGCAGCAGTACCAGATCGAACCGTTCCGCAAGAGCCCGCAATTGCCGCAACGGAACGAGAGCCGAGACCAACCCCGCCGCCTGTTCCCCGGCGAGGCGGGCCGAACGCAGCCGCCGGACCAGCACCTGCCGGGTACGCCGGTCGATCTCGGCCTGGCTGAGGGTCCACCACTTCCAGGGGAGGGCCAATTCGGCCACGCGGGTGCCTGGCGCGGCGGGAGCGGCCGGGGTGTCGGCGGGGGTTTCGTCGGCCAGGGTCTGGGCCAGGCGTTGCCCGGCGGCGACGTCGGTGGGAGCGATCCCTGCCCGGCGGAAGGCGTCGGCGGTCAGTTGTTCGAGACGGCTGGCAGCGGCGGCCGGTTGGGCAACCCGCTCGAGCACCTCGCGCTGCAGTGCAGCCAGTTCCACACGAGCCGAGTCGTCGAAGCGGGCGCCGAACTGTTCGAGGCTTTGGCGCAGCGAGTTCCAATCGTCGTTCGTCCGCAGCTTGGGAAGCAACAGCCCCAGCAGTTCGCGCAAGCGAGGCTCAGCGGAATCGACTTGAGGGCTGGAGGCCAGCGACGCGGAAGTCGCTTCCGCATGGGGACGGCCGCAAAACAATCGGATCACCAGTGCGGTGACCTGCTCAATCAGCGACTGCCAAAACCCCTTGGTGAAACTTTCGACAAGGTCGAGCGATTCGAACATGCAGCACCTGGCGGACAGACGACAAAAACTGGGAACACCTGCTGGAGAGACCAACGCCGTCAAGCCCAGCGCGGATCACAGCTTTCAGATCTTTAGAGACAAAAATAAACATATACGAACACCAAAAATAGGATTCATATGTATACATAACCGAATTCCGCGGAGGGGTGATGTCATTGAAATGTTCGCCGAGTGCTGTGTCGCCGCAACAAACAGAGATTGTGATCGATCAGTCGCGATGAGGCACACAGCGACACATCCGGAGATGTGCGGTGCCGGCACACAGATCGCTTCCGCTGTGGGCTCGATGGCAAATTCCCCAAACGGCCCCACGTTGCACGACCCACCCGCGCACTCCAACCACCCGGCCGAAACATTCCTGTAGGGAATGCATACCCTAGCCCGGGGTTGCCCAGCGCAGCGCCGGCTACCCCGGGTCCGCTCCCCCAGAACGATTCATTCCTGTAGGGAATGCATATGGGGATTTGGCTTCGACTCGGCTCGTGAAAAGGATTCCCTGGGAGGCCGCGCCATGCCTCTCGGTCGACACACCGGGCCCGACGCAATTCGCCACCCCGCGCGGTCACCCCGCCCCGGTCTATGCAATCCCTACAGGATTGAGTTCTGTCTGGGGTCCGTAACCCGGGGTAGCCACGTGCCGTGGCAACCCCGGGCTAGGATATGCAAGTCCTTCAGACTTGTTCCGGCCCCGAACGTATTCTGCCAGTCCCAGGCCTGTTCCAGCCACGAACGTATTCTGCGGTCCCGGGCCGAATTTCGGTTCCCTCCTGGGCTCGACGACCGATTCCCGCAAACGTCCCCACGACCCACGGTTGTTCAAGTGACAAAGCACCAGGCGGGGCCATGAACCACGGGCCCAGACTCGAACATTCGCAACACAACGGTGCGAGCGGCCTGTGACAGCGGTCGACGGATGACCGGGGTGACTGGCACCGCAAAGAGAACGCCTTTCCAGAGCGTTCGCCGAGGCTACCAGCACTGGAAAGGCCACTCTCTGATTTTGTGCCTCCATCCACACGGATGCCGGCACGGGAAGACGGTGGGGTCCGTTGGCCTCACTTGGGAGAACCAGCTGAGCTCGGAGGAGCCGCAGACCCAGGTTGTTGTTCCGGTTGTCGGGCGTGTTCCTGTTGCGGTTCGCGCACCGGGCGTTGCTGGGGTTGTTGTTCCAGCTCGCGCCCCGGATGACCCGGTTCGCGCTCGTCACCGTCCACCCGGCGACGTTGTAACACACTGCGGCGAAATTTCCACGACCGGACCCCTCCGGCACGCGTGAACGCCAACAATGACTCCATCCGCTGAATCAGCTCGTCAAGCGGCAACTCACCAGCCAGCCAGCGAGATTCCAAACGTCGCAGATTCCGGCCGAATCGCAGGCGGCTCGCGCGATTGAGCGTCAGATGCGTCGGGGCGACCCGGCAGCCCAAGAAGCCTATCGCTTGCCGAGACCAGCGTACGGCCACCCCCGGCTTCAATTCCAGCCCCAGTTCCGCGCGAAAAAAGGTCTCGGCCCGCTCGCGCAGCCGCCACAACCCGCGCGGGTCAGACCCCCACAGCAGCATGTCGTCCATGTAGCGCACATACCCCCGCACCCTCAGGGTCTCTTTGACGTGGCGATCCCACCGACCGAGGTAGAAATTGGCGAAGTGCTGAGACAACAGTGCTCCGATTGGCAAGCCGCGGCCACGGTCTCCTCGATAGGAAGCAATGATGCGCGCCCACAATCGAAGCAGCGGGGCATCTTTGAAGCGGGATTCCAGCGCCGCGAGCAACTCGGCATGCGGTACGGTGTCGAAATACCGGCGTACATCCAACTTGAGCACCGCGGGAAACCTGCGGGAGAAATCCTGAGCTCGGCCGAGCGCGGCGATGCGTCCGCGGCCGGGTCGACACGCGAAGGTGTCATCAATCAACCAGCGTTCGAAGTCGGGTTCACAGACATTCATGATCGCGTGGTGCAGAACCCGTTCTTCAAGACACGGGGCGGTGATGAGGCGCTCTTTGGGGTCATGGATCACGAATTGACGAAATCGCCCCACCTCCACAGACTCCGACAACAGCCCACGCGCCAGCCGATCGAGACGCTGGTTGAGATCGCGAACAAACTCAACCGCCTGCGGACGATCCCGGCGGCCCCGCAGCGCCTTCCACGCCGCCAACCGCAGGTTGTCCGGCTGCGCAATCCGCCACAAAAGATTCCCCGTTCGCCGCATGGTGTGCCTCGCTCATCTCGTGAACAATACGCAACACTCGATCCCCGTACCGGGCAACACGCGCTTCGCCAATTCCGGCGATCTGTTCGAGATCCGTTTTGGTTCGCACCTGCCGCTGCACCATCTGGGCCAGTTGCTGATTGGTGAAGATCAGATAGGGCCGAATGCTTTCCTGATCGGCCCATTCATTACGAGCCGTTCGAAGGCGTTCGAAACAGTCGTAAGCCCGCCCGGGCAGGACCGTCCGATAGTCGACCGATTCGCGCCGCCGCGACGGCGCGTCGGGCAGCCGATCTCGCGGCGGCTCGCCGAGGTACTCGACACAGACCGCCCAGTAGCTGCCATCTCCCTGTTCGACAAAGTGTTGCCGGACCCGCAGCACGCGATGCGCGGCCAGAAACGCGTTCAGGGCGTCGGCCCCTTCCCTTTGACGCGCCATCACGGAGAAGTATTCAAACGGCATCGCGTGGAGTTCCTGGAATTGTTTGAAATTGTTTCCCGTCCGCGCGGCAGGGCTGGTGCGCTTCGCCGTGCGCTCCGGCCCGGGGTCGCCCCTGAAAAAGGGGGGGCGACCCGCGGTCCTGCGCTTTCGGCTGCGCTTCCCACCCCTGCCTTGAGCTCAGCGACGGACTCGGAGGAGCCGCAGACCCAGGGAGTTGAACCGGAGGCCGGGCGAGTCCCTGAAGCGGAGCGCGCACCGGGCGAAGCTGGGGTCGCCGCTCCAGCTCGCGCCCCGGATGACCCGGCCCGCGCCACTTTCCGGTCCTTGCGGATCCTCCATAGGCCCCTGTTTGTAGTAACTCTCCCCAAACCAGTCACCACACCACGTGCGCACATTCCCCAGCATGTCGTACAGACCAAACCCGTTCGGCTCAAACCGCCCCACTGGTGACGTGTACACATACCCGTCCTCACTTGCGATGTGCTCCCAATTTGGAAAAACCTTGGCAGCCGTCACATCCGCCACGTTGCCAATCCGCGCCAGTCCCTCCACGTCATCTCCTCCGGAATGCCACGTCGTCGTCCCCCCCCGCGCCGCGTACTCCCACTCCGCCTCCGTCAGCAGCCGATACTCCCACTCGCCTCCCTGCGAATTCAACCACTCCACGTACTTGCGCGAGTCGTTGTAGCTCACGCACACCACCGGGTGCGCCGCATCCTGCTCAAATCCCGGCTGACGCCAGTTCTGCGCAGCATCCAGTTTCCACTCTTTGCCATTCCAAACGTATGACCCCTGTCCACTCGACTCCGCCTCGGTCTGGTAGCCGGTCGCTTTCACAAACGCCCCAAACTGCCCCACCGTCACCGGAAACTTCCCGTACTGTTTGGCTGTCGTGATCCGCACCCGTCGCGCCGGCTGCTCCCACGCCAGCCATTCCTCCTTGTACTGCGGATTGTACTCCCGCACCGCCGCCGCGTGCTCCGCCATCGACCCCATCGTGAACTCTCCCGGTGGAACCAACACCAACTCCTGCCCCCACTGATCTTTTTCCTCCACGAACACACCCAGATACCCAGCCCATTCCTGCTGCGCCTGTTTCGTTTTCGCGGGACTGAACGGGGCCTGCAACAGGGCGGGAACACTCTTGCGCGAGGTCACCGATTGGGTTGACGGCCGATTGCCTCCCGCAGTGCTGGCCGGCTGGACTTCCGTTGTTTTCCGGGCCGATGTCGTGTCAGTCACGGTGGCCTTTGGGGCAGACGCTGGCACCGCTGTCTCAGTCGCCATTCCGGCCGCTGTTGGCATGCCTTCCGCACGATTCGATTCTCGCCTGGAAGCAGCCGGGTTGGTCGCCGCGGGGGCCGGGGGAGAGGCCGGGGGCCGCGACCCGTTTCCCTTCCAGCCCGCCAGAAACACCAGCAGGCCGCACACGGCGGCGATGGCCAACCACCGGCCGATGCCGGGGCTGGGTTCCGGTGGTCGGGGCACTACCCGCTGCAGCTCGCGCAGCAACTCGCCACACGACCCGTACCGGTCCAGGGGCAGCTTCGCCAGCCCCCGCGCCAGCATGGCGTTCACCCCCGCCGGGAACTCAGCGATGGCGCTGGGCACTTCGGTCTTGATCGCTTCGCGCAAGGCCTGGGGATCTTCCGACCACAAGGGCAGACTGCCCGCCAGCAGTTCGTACGCCACGACCGCCAGGGCGTACTGGTCGGTCCGGGCGTTCCAACCCAGCGGCAACCCCCGCACCTGCTCGGGGGCCATGTAGGGCAAAGTGCCCGACAGATCGACGGTCTGCCGGGTGTGCCGACTGATCGTCTGGCGGATCGTGGCCGCCAACCCGTAATCAATCAGCACACTCCCCGTCACCTGGCCGGCCGAATCCAGCTTTAGCATGATGTTGGCCGGCTTCACATCCCGGTGCAGCACCCCCTTGTCGATCCTCCCTCCTGGGCGGTGCACTTCATGTTGATGGGCGTAATCGAGCGCCTCGGCGATCGGCTCCAGCCAGGCCACGACTTCGGCCACACCAATCGATTTCCCCTCCCGGCGCCACTGCCGGGCGTAATCGTCCAGCCGCATCCCCCGGACGAAATCGAGCACGAGGTACGGCCCAAACACCGGGTCTTGCTCCAACTCGAGCGCCTTGCAGATCGACTGGTGCGTCAGCCCCTCGACAAGCTGAAAGGTCTCCTCAACTTCGGCGAACGCCGCCCGGCTGTCGCGGGCCTCAATCGGCAGCAGCTTGATCGCCACCAAGCGCCCCGTTCCCCCAGCCTGGGCCTTCCAGACGTCTCCCATCCCGCCGCTGTCCAGCCGGGTGAGCAGTTTGTATTTGCCCAACGAATCTCCGGGCTGCGGTTCACGTGTCGGTCGGGTGTTGAACTCCGGACGATCAAACATGCAAGACCTCACAGTTGATGCGGAAGCACGCCTCGGTGACGCATCGTAGCAAACGAACGATCGCTCCAGCGGTCGAAACGCGCTGGAGAGCGGGAAGGGACCGCAATGAGCAAGGAGCTGAGTCGAGAACGGGGAACGGCGCGGATCGGTTCACCAAATAAGAACGATATTCAACAATTTTGAACGTCTAGAAAATATTCATATGTATTCCATGTTGACAAAGACACATAATCCCCCAACAAAAACTGTTCAATAGAACATATACCAGAAAGGGGAGGAAGGGGTTGGCAGCCCCGTGGGCGGGTTGCGGTGGCCACCCAGCCGACCAGGGCCACCAACTGACTTGCGTTGGAGCGCGTTTGGGGACCGGTTGTGTTTGGAAATCGGGGACCGGTCGAAGAAGTCCTGGGCCGGTGGGGATTTCGAAGGTCGGGCGCATGCCCACCGCCCCCGTCAACTCCCGGCCGCACGGAACGGCCGAATTTCACCAGCCCGTACCGTCAGACTCACCTTGCCCTGCCGTTCGGTTCCGCATTACAAAGCCGCGCTTTTGCCCGGGTTGCGACAATCCGGAATCCTCACCGCGAGAACGAGTTCCGATGTTTTCCAACCCGCCGAACCGCCATTGCCTCGGGGCCGTCGCCCGCTCCCTGGCATGTCTCGCCAGCCTGCTGACGGCCTCTCAACTGCCAGCCGGCGAGTCGGGTTTGATTGCCCCGGAAGGGTTCACCGTCACCCGGTATGCCCCCGATGACCTCGCCCACGACATCCATTGCCTGACCATCGATTCCCTCGGTCGGGTCGTGGTGTCGGGACCCGGATATGTGAAAATCCTGATCGATCGCGATGGCGACGGCCAAGCCGACGAGTCCAAAACCTTTGTCGACGGCCCCGAGTCGGGTGCCCAGGGACTCTGTTTCGTGGGCCGCGACCTGCTGTGCATCGGAGACGAGGGGCTGATCCGCTACCCGGACGAAAATGGGGATGATCGGGCCGATGGTCCACCGGAAACCTTCCTCAAGATCAAGACCGGGGGCGAGCATCACGCCCACGCCATCCGCCGTGGGCCCGATGGCTGGTGGTACCTCATCGCCGGGAATTTCACCGACGTCAACGGCAGCTACGCCACCACCCCGACCAGCCCGATCCGCTCTCCCAACGGGGGAGTTGTGCTGCGCCTGACTCCCGACCTGTCCCGGGGAGAAATCGTGGCCGATGGACTGCGCAACGCCTACGACTTCGACTTCGATTCACAAGGCGAGATCCTCACGTACGACAGCGACGGCGAACGGGACATTTCCCTCCCTTGGTACCAACCCACCCGGGTGCTGCATGTGCTGCCCGGAGGGGAACAGGGTTGGGTGACCGAAACGTGGAAACGCCCGAACTACTTCCTCGACGCGGCTCCCGTCGTGGCCGCCACCGGCCGGGGTTCGCCCACCGGGGTGGTCTGCTATCAGCACACGCAATTCCCCGCCAAATACCGGCAGGGACTGTTTGTTCTCGACTGGACCTTCGGTCGGGTCCTGGCGGTGCCGTTGGTCCGACAGGGGGGGACGTTCGCCCCCCGTGCCGCCGAGGAATTTGTGAAGGCCGATGGTGCCGAAGGTTTCGCTCCAACCGACGCCGAGGTGGGGCCCGACGGCAGTCTCTTCATTTGCGTCGGCGGACGGGGGACCCACGGCACCGTCTACAAGGTACGGTACGACGGCGCCAGCGAGCGTGAGCGTCAGCCACAGTTGCTGTCGCTCTCGGCCCAGACTCCCCCGGCCCAGCAACTTCAGGCCTGCCTGGAACCGATCCAGCCCAATGCCAGCTGGTCGCGCGCCGTGTGGGCGCCTCTGGCCCGCCAACTGGGGGAGGCCTCGTTCGTGGGCGCGGCGCTCAACGAGCAGTTGCCCGCCGAGCGACGAGTGAGGGCGATCCAGATCCTGGTCGATCAGTTTGGAGGATTGACTGACCAAACCCTGAAGAGTTTGACGGGATCGAACCAACCTGCGGTTCGCACCGCAGCTGCCTGGTCGATCGGTTTTCAGACCAAGCCCCGTCCCGCGGACACCACCCTGGCGGCCTATCTCGGCGACTCCTCGGCCACGGCGCGCCGCCGGACGCTGGAAAGCCTGGCCCGACTGCAACCTGATTACAAGCCGCTGCTGACACCGCTGGCCGACTGCCTCAACCACGAAGACCGGGAAGTGAGACTGGCCGCGGCCCGGCTGGTGGTCCGCATGCAGCCCAATGAAGTGCGGGGACTGGCGGAACTGGGGCGTCCGCTGGGCTGGCGGGCCGCGCTCTCCAGCACGATCGGTTACGTGTGGAGAACCTTGCAGGAAGGAGAGGGAGTCAATCCGTTTGGCATCGATTTTGGAACGCGGGTGCTGGCGGGGAATCATCCCGCCGCGATGAAGCTGGAAGCCGCCCGGCTGATCCAGATGTCGCTGGGAGACCTGGGGGGACGGGGAGGAACGCCCGGCATGTTCCATGGCTACACGGGAACTTTCGCTCCTGATCTGGCTCTGCCCGAAATTTCCCGCCTGGTGACGACGCTCGAAAAGATCTTTCCCGTGGGGGATCGGGGAGTGGATGCCGAATTGGGTCGGATCATCGCCATGCTGGCTCCCCCCTCGAGCCGACTGGCCGAGGGGTTGCTCGGACAGGTCACCCCACAGAGCCACCCGGTGGACGACATCCACCAGCTCACCTGCGTCTCGCGGCTGGATGTGACGCTGTCGGAACGGAACACCCGCCAGTGTGCCGACGCCCTGCTGGCGA
>Ga0315899_10004139_pt1 | contig 15693 bp, 12 predicted proteins | sample LakEriMetagenome_2_FD_203518 | JGI IMG/M metagenome (GOLD analysis project Ga0315899, IMG submission 203518) | Freshwater fungal communities from buoy surface, Lake Erie, Ohio, United States - Buoy 4 MA112 | ecosystem: Environmental > Aquatic > Freshwater > Lake | place: USA: Lake Erie, Ohio... | reverse complement strand
GAAGTCAGCACATCCACGGATTCGTCCAAGAACGGTTCGAGTTCGTCACGAAGATGAGCATTCTTCAATAACAGCTCGACATCGGCGTTTGGGGAAGCGGGTCGGTTCGTCATGAATCGCGTTCGTTTTCTAGGGCAAAAATCCACTACTTGTCTCAAGGCCGTGACATAGTATTCGTTTGCCTTGCGACCCCCAAGTCGCAACTTGAACAATTCCCTAATAGTCAAAAAGAAAATCAAATCTCAGCCCGCAGAAACGGCAAAAACCGAATCTCTTGACATTCTGTATCAGATGTACCGATTGTCCGACCGCAAGTTAGCCCTCGCTAACTTGCTGCTTGCCCAGCGCAAGCCAACAATCAACCCCGCGCCAGCTTGCGGAGTACCTCGATACCTCGATCGAGCGTCTCGTCGCTGGCCGCAAACGAAACGCGGAAATGTGTATCCCGCTTGGAAAAAATATTCCCCGGTATCACTAATAATTCGTTAGCTATCGCCTTGGCGACAAACTCGCTTCCCGTGCAATCTCCCTTGCCGCAGGCCCCTGAAGGAACCTTTGGGAAGATATAAAAAGCCCCACCGGGCTCGACAAACTCATAATACCCTCGCAGCCCTTCGACAATCCTATCTCGCTTCGACTCGTAGTTCTTATAGAAAGCGGTCATGTCATAGTCCATCGCAGCCAAAGAAGCATGCTGAAGCGGCGTCGGGGCACAGACAAAAGTGTACTGCTGTAGCTTGATCATCGTCTGGATTATCTCCCGAGGGCCATGCACATAACCCAACCGCCAACCCGTCATCGCATAACTCTTCGAGAATCCATCAATCACTATCGTCTGCGGATTGAACTTGGCCGGCGAGACCATCGGCGATCCAAAGTGAAATGGACTGTAGATCTCGTCCGAGAGCAAAGCGATTCCTTTCTCGAGACACAACTCTGCAATCCCACGTATTTCTTCTAGCGTAGCAGTCACCCCCGTCGGATTCGAAGGACTGTTGAACAACACCATCTTGGTCTTCGGCGTGATCGCATCGCGGACCTTGTTCAGGTCGATCCGAAAATCGGGATAAGTATCGATCAGTACCGGCACGCCACCGACCAACTGGATCAAAGGTACGTACATCACAAAGTACGGGTCAAAGACGATCACTTCGTCCCCAGGATTGACCAAGCTCAACATCGCCAAAACCAATCCACCACTGGTCCCCGAGGAGATGAACAAGTCCCGATCTTCCGATGGATACTTCGAAGCCACCTCAGCCTTGAGCTTCTCGATCAACGGCGCAATTCCTTGCGTCGGAGAATACATGTTCTTCCCCGACTCAATCGCTTCACAAGCCGACCGACGGATCTCGGCAGGTACGTCGTAATCCGGCTGCCCAATCGATAAGTTGATCGGGTTCTTCATCGTCGCTGCCAACGCAAAGACTTTACGTATCCCACTGGAATCAAATGCCAACGTGCGATCTGCGATCCAAGACGATGCGTTGCGGTGTTCTGTTGTCATTCCTATTTAATCCTTGATGAAATCCAATACCGCCGCTACCACCATCCGGACTTACCACCACCCGGACTAGCGACCCGAAAAGCGAACCACAAAACCGATCTCTACACGTCCTGAGGCGAGACCCGATTACCACTGCGTAAATTCTTCTCTGTGATAATTCGATTGATGGCGTTGAGCATCGCCAAAATCGTCGCTTCAACCGAGTCAGTCGAAGCCCCCATACCGCGATAAGACTCACCTTCATGCTCGACTTCCACCGTCACTTCTCCAATCGCATCGCGCCCCAATGTGGCACTGCGAACTCGAAAGTCCCTACAATCGCTTCGAATTCCGGTGATCTTCTCCACAGCCCAAAAAGCCGCATCAATCGGTCCGTCTCCTTGCTCGACACGCTGGGTAAACGTCTCTGAATCCTTGGATAACGTCAACTGAACCACCGGATTGCGATCCGATCCACTGCAGACCTCATACGAGACCAACGACCAACCCATCGCAACACTTCCACTGATCTGCTGCTGGATCAACGCGACAATGTCACCATCGAAAATGTTCTTCTTCTTGTCCGCTAACACCTTGAACTGCTCAAACAAAACTTGCAACTGCTCGCCCGTAAGGTGATAGCCCAAATCCCTAGTCCGGTCCGCCAAAGCCGCCCTGCCGGAATGCTTGCCCAACACCAAATCGGTCTTCGAAAATCCGACATCTTCCGGTCGCATGATCTCGTAGGTGCGACGCTCTTTGAGCATCCCGTCTTGATGGATCCCCGCTTCGTGCGCAAATGCATTCCGCCCCACAATCGCTTTGTTCCTCTGAACATCCAAACCGGTGATCTTCGATAACAACCGACTCGTAGGCACCAATCGCTCCGTGCGGATCCCCGTACTCATCGGATACAAATCACTCCGCGTCCGCATCGCCATCACCACCTCTTCCAATGCGCAATTCCCCGCACGCTCCCCAATACCGTTAATCGTGCACTCGATCTGACCAGCACCAGCCGATACCGCCGCCAACGAGTTCGCAACCGCTAACCCCAAGTCATTGTGGCAATGACAACTCAATATCGCTCGGTCGATGTTCGGAACTCGATTGAGCAACGCTTCTATCCTCGCTGCCATCTCCACCGGTGTGGTATACCCAACCGTGTCCGGGACGTTGATCGTCGTCGCCCCCGCCTCAATCGCAGCTTCTACCACCCGACACAAAAAGTCGATCTCGGTCCGAGCCGCATCCTCCGCCGAAAACTCCACGTCGTCACAGTAAGAGACCGCTCGCTTCACCCCATAAACGGCCCTGGCAATGATCTCGTCCTGAGTCATCCGTAACTTGAACTCGCGATGAATCGCACTCGTCGCCAAGAATACGTGAATCCGTGATCGCTCCGCCTTCTGCAATGCTTCCCAAGCCCGGTCGATGTCCCCATCGTTGCACCTGGCTAACCCACAGATAATCGGCCCGCGAATGCTCGCCGCTATCTCCCGCACCGCCTCGAAATCCCCAGGGCTCGCAATCGGAAACCCTGCCTCCATCACGTCGATCCCCAAATCCGCCAACGCTTGCGCCATCTCTAACTTCTCTCCGAGATTCATGCTCGCCCCAGGGGATTGCTCCCCGTCTCGAAGGGTTGTATCGAATATTCGTATCGTGCGCGGATTGGTTTCTGTCATGAATCTTGTCGAATTGTAAGGGAATCCTTGCGTTCGGAGCTTCTAACGATCCCTAGCTACCCCGGCGAATCAAACAACTCTGCCCATTTTTCGACCCATTGCCGAGAAATAAGGCAACTGCTTGCACCATCGGTACTCTCTCGTCGCTGCTCCTGCTCTCCGTCGAGTGATCATCGTACGGATAAAAACAATCGTACCGAAAAAAATAATTCCTGAAACGGTCGAAAAACGATGATTCCCCCCATTCCATTTCTAGACTCCCCCGAAATGGTACGACGATTGCATTCTCTCCCCAACCATACGCGGTTTGCTCGGTTGTTGGGCAAACCTCGATTTTTCTACCCAGTAGTCGAAAGCGCTTGCGGAAGACAGGCGAATTAAGCCCTCGTCGGTCTTCCGCGCTTTCGATTCCACCTCCACGAGACTCTTGAAAACTTTGCGGCGGGCATCCGCACGCTGAGGTACCCCTACGGCCTGCTTGTGGTGTCCGCCTCACTGCACAGGCCGGGGTATTTCCTCCCACACCGAAACTACTGCCAACCCCAACGACTCGCCCCAGAACCCATCGCCTAAGGGACGAAAGCTAACTCATTGGTATTGAGCAACACCAACGCCAACTCTCGCAATGTCCGCTGCCGCAAATAAGCTTTGCACAACTCTTCCTCCACCTCGCTCGGCTCCCTACCAAAGATCTCCTGATACAACCCACGAATCGTCCCAACTCGGTCAGCTAACCCCTCGGCACCGCCACACACCCACTCGTTGTTCATAACCGCTAAAGCTTGAGACGGAACAATCGATACATCCCGCTTACCACACGAGACTGTGTTCTCCGGCAAATCAAAAGTCTCCATCCAAGGCAACCGTATCGTCCGCTTCTGTATCAAATACAAACTGCGAACCGTCTGGTCCCCCTTGGGCGAAGGATACCAGCCCTTCGTCTTCGTCTCGTTATCATCGAGCACCGCCGGATTAGCATTCAAGACATCTTGATCCACCTCTGGCCACACCGCAGGGCCACCCATCCGCTGATTCAATAACCCGGTTACCTGCAACAACACGTCCCGCATCTGCTCTGCACTAAGCCGACGTACCACGCGGTGACCCCCCCCAGCACGCCGATACTCCACCGACTGGACTATCCGACGTATCAACCCCTTGGTCGTCCAACCAAGCCCCACAAACTCGCTCGCTAAATGATCTAACAACCTCTGCGTTCGAGGCACCCCACCCGTAATTCCAAAGTCGTTCGGTGTCGAGACAATCCCCATCCCGAAAAGCTGCTGCCACACCCGATTGACATACACTCGGGCCGTCCAAGGGTTCGCAGGGTCAGCAATCCACTTCGCTAATGCCAATCGACGACCTGTCGTCTTGCCATGCACAGGAACCTCCAACGCAACCTCCGAGCCCCCCAACACGCTCGGAAACCCTACCGTTACTTCCTCCATCGCAGCACGGTGATCCCCCTGCCTGAAGACTCGTATCGCTTCAACTCCATCGACATTGTCACTCATCAACAACCCGACCTGACGCAGCGCAGGGTCTGCTTCGCCTTTAGCCTCATCCGCACTACCCGGAATCGATATGCTGAGCGAATCTGCAAACTCCGTCGCCGCAAAAAACGCCCGAAAACGATAATGATCGACCTGTGTCAAAGGATCGGTCTTGTGATCGTGACAGCGACAACACGAGAAGGTCAGCCCAAGAAACGCTGAACCGGTCGTCTCCGTTAAATCAGCTAGTAACTCTACCCTCGCCCGATCCTGCTCGTTGAACAACTTCGCGGCATTATCATACGGACCTAACCTCATGTAACCGGTCGCAATCAACTGATCCCGCTCCAGAGCACTCGCCGGAGAACCTCGCACCAATGCTTCACCGGCTATCTCGTCTCCCGCCAACTGCCACGTCAAGAACGTGTCAAAGGGTAAATCGTCATTGAACGCTTGAACAACAAAGTCCCTGTACCTCCAAGCCTCCTTGCGAAATTCATCCCAATCAAACCCATTGCTATCGCTATACCTGACAACATCAAGCCACATCCTGGCCCAATGCTCGCCAAACCTCGGATCTCCCAACAAACGATCGACCTGACGCTCATATGCCCCAATCGAATCATCGGCAAGAAACGTATTGACTTCCTCCACCGTAGCTCGCAAACCAATCAAGTCCAATGTCAACCGCTGCAACAATTGCGGTTTGCTCAATCCTCGCAATTCGCCCGTCTCTACTTCAAGCAACCCGTCTACTTCAAGCAACCCGTCTACTTCAAGCAACCCGTCAATCGGCTCGACTCCCCCTCCGAACTCCAATGCACGTAGCAATCCCCGAGTCTGCTCACCGATCTGCGGAGCAACCACCGGCTTCAATGACCATAACGACATCCGCTCGGCATCAAATAGAACTTCCTCTTGGACTCTATGAGCATCGGAATCGATGCTCTGCCCCCGAAGCTCTTGTACCTGCCCAATCCACAAGCTCAAGCATACCGCAAACAACCCACAAACCACCTTACTCACAGCAAGACCTCCGCAATCGGCTTTGCCGTACCCGCCACTCCCGTAATCCTCTCGTCTCGTCCACTGACTTCATACGAGAGCCATTCATAATCAAGTCCCAAACAAGTCAGTATCGTCGCATGTAAATCCCGAAACTGAACTGGACGCTCCACCGCCATCAATCCAATCTCATCGGTCGCGCCTAAACGCACCCCAGGTCGAATTCCCCCACCCGCCATCCAAATCGTAAATCCCGCCGCATTGTGCTGCCGCCCCAAATCCCCCTGCTTCATCGGCGTTCGCCCGAACTCGCTTGCCCAAATCACCAAGGTCGAATCAAGCAACCCGCGTTGCTTCAAATCGGTGATCAATCCCGCCACCCCCTTATCGGTCCACCTCGCTCTCGGACGATGATTCTCTACCAACTTCGCATGCGCATCCCAACCATCTTTATCGGGCATATCATAAAGCTGTACAAACCGAACCCCACTTTCTACCAACCTCCTTGCCAATAAGCACTTCCGGGAGAAACTCTGAGTCCTCTCCTCGGGATCATCCACGCCATATAACGCATGAATATGCGCTGGCTCACTCTCCAAATCAGCAACCCGCATCGCACTCGATTGCATTCGATAAGCCAACTCATACGTGGCAATCCTCGCTTCAAACTCCCCCCCCGGCAGCTCACTCTCCGACCGAACTTGGGATAAATGCATCCCATTGAGCTTGCCTAGCAAATCCAACGAATCTCGTTGCCCCTGAACAAAACCACTCATCGGACTCAAATGGAACAGTGGGGGAGTCGTCGAACGAAATCGCGTCGGCTGAAATGCCGGAGGGAGAAAACCATTGGTGTAATTCGCAGCACCCCCAAGCGGCCCTGCATCAAATAACACCACGTAGCCAGGCAAATCTTCCGACTCCGAACCCAAACCATAAGTCACCCACGACCCTAAACTCGCCTTGCCTGCCCGGATGTCCCCTGTGTGTAACTGATAACTCGCCGGCGCATGATTGTTCGAATCGGCTTGCATCGAATGCACAAAACACAACTCATCAACCACCTTCGCTGTATGCGGCATTAACTCGCTGACCCACATCCCCGACTGTCCATACTGCTGAAATCCAAAAGGACTAGCAAGCAAATGATCATCACACCCATGAAACACATTCGCGTGTTTCGTACCCTCTAATGCCCGACGAAGCGATTCTGGTACTCCCTTGCCATCGAGCTTCTGCAACTGCGGCTTGTAATCGAATGTATCGATCTGCGATGGCCCACCGACCATGAACAAGAAAATCACAGACTTGGCCTTGGCTGCGAAGTCCCCTTTGCGCACCCGCATCGGATTCATCGGATCGAGCCCCTCAATCGGTGATCCATAAGCCCCGCCGCTTGCCAATCTACCAAACCCCTGCCAACGACTTGCAAGTGCATTACAAGCCAGTGCGCCGAAGCCTCCGCCCAAAGATCGCAAGAAAGCACGACGAGCCGACGACGAACCTCCCGGTTGTACTCTCGCCGCCATTTCCTGATCCATCTTTACCGCCGCTGCTCGGGTCGCTGTTGATAACTCGCAAGCTGCCTGGGACTTGCGACAATACGACTATCATCTTAACCCAAAACCGAGCGCCAAGAAACAAAAGCTCAATGAACTCATTGAGCAGGAAGAGATCAAGACGCTTGCAGGTTGCGAGCCAACATCGACAACTGACGCAGACTATCGCAATATGCTGAAAACTGCATCTTCCGCCGCAAAGCTTCCGTTAAACAACGACCACCGACGACCAACATCGTCCCCGCCGGAACGGCCGTAGCAAAATCTTGAAACTGCTTCAAAAACGCAGCTTCATCCGCCACATACGAAACACTCAACCAAAACACCTTCGGACGATAACGCTCGATCGCCGAAAGCAAACTCGAAAAGGGGACCCCCGAACCTAAACTAATCGTGCGCCAACCCGCCTCCCGGAAGATAATCTCAATCAACTGATTGGCAACTTGGTAGTGATCCCCCTCCGATGTCCCACCCATCGCCAAAGGCGCATCGCTCGCTGGTTCGCATACCAAGCGACGCAACTCATGGATCAATCGAATACAAATCTCACACCCGCGACGCTCTTGATACACATCCGCCCGACCACACTCCCACAACTCACCTATCGCATGAAAAGTCGGCGCTAATAACTCATCCGCCACCGAGACCATGCCACCGTGCAACGTATACCATGAACTAATAACCTTGCGGCACTGCTCTTCATCCCCAGCCAACAAAGCCCTCTCGAATTGCTCGCGCAACATCAAATCATCGGGCAATACCCCTGCCCTGCCACCCATCCGCTCCGCTTGCTGTTCCAACCCAGCCAACGCATCGCGATTGAGCTGCCGGTGATCGCGCAGCCCAATAGCATCCGGATCGACGATCCTGCGATTCGTCGACTCAAGGAACTCCATTAAATATTCCAAAGGAATCCTGCGATGCCCTCCATGCGTCCGGTCGGTGCGTATCACCCCCCGATCGCACCAACGCTTCACGGATGATTCACTCACCTGCAAAGCTTGCGCTACCTGCTTTGGACTAAAACTGCTCTCGAGACTCATCGATAAAGCCTACTGATCTGTTCTCCCGCCAAGTTGTTCGACAGTTTTTTAAACATCCGATTCATCCCCCCCACACGCACGGCCACTCCAAACGTCTGCCCTCAATCGATTCGAAGCAACCATTGAGAACCGCACGGTCGATGAAACATTCTTATTCTTCCACCCTGTCAATTCCCCACCCCAAAGTTAACAAAACGTTCAACCCAACCGCCCGCGAACGATTCCCCAAGAATTCGCTCACGAAAAATCGTTCACTGGTGAACGTTATATCTATCCCCATCCTACGGTTTTTCTACCTAGATGAATAACCCCATCTGACAAACAACTGCAAAATACAAGGAAATTTTCGCTTCACCGGCAATTCCAGAAAATTCCGTACGCAGCGTATTGCTTCCGTTCAACCCGGACGATATAACGATTCCGAATGAACGATTTGAACGTTTTCGGTCCGGACGCAAGTCCCTTTCAAGGCAGGTAGTTCGCATGATCACTCCAATGAAAATGGTCAGCTCCACGAAAATCGTCAACGATTCGCCAGTATCGAAGCCCAAGAAGGCAGCCGACGCTCAAGGAAGCGTTGCGACAAAGGCTCGCAAACCCCTCGCTGAAAAGAAATCGTCCACTACCGCTAGATCATCCACTACCGCTAAATCGCCCACCGCCGCGAAATCGGCCACGATAGCGAAAACGGCCCCTACTGCCAAAAAAGCCAAACCAGCCAAGTCCTCCCTCCCGAAGACCTTCTCCTTTGAAGCCGTAGAGGAATCCTTCGTTCACTACTGCCAATTGGTCACCGCAGCACGGAAGTCTCCCGAAGACATTCGCTCGGCAGTCAAAACGGTCCTCTCCCAAGAAATCGACTTCATGGGACACGCGGATTTCACCGCAGAGTCCGCTGCCGAAGTGATCTTCCACGACGGACAACTCATTCCCGGTGCTACCGAAGAATCCCTCCGAGTACGCACTCCGGACCTTCCCTCCCACCTAGCCCGCCTCTGCGAAACGAAACTTCTCACCCCGGAAGAAGAATACGATGTCTTCCGCAAAATGAACTTCCTTCGCTTTCGCGCAAACCAACTACGCTCCGAACTCTCCCTCGATGCAGATGTCAACGCCGAATCGCTCGACTGGACGATCCGCCGGATTGAAACCCTGCTACGGGCTGCCGATTGGTACCGCGATCGCATGGTGAAGTCCAACATGCGATTGGTGATCTCGATCGTCAAGAAATTTGTAAATATCCAAAATGGCTTCGATGACCTCCTCTCCGATGGCATCATCGCTCTGCTCCGCGCCGTCGACAAGTTTGACGTAGGGCTCGGCTTCCGCTTCAGCACCTACGCAACCCAAGTCGTCCGACGCAACACCTACCGCCGCGTCATGGACAAACAGAAAGAACGTCAACGAATCACCTTGAGTGTCCATGACTCAGGTATCGACATCAGCGACGAACATCGCACTGCCGGTATGAGCGAAGCAAAATGGGAAGCATTGCGTGGCAAACTCTCTACGATGCTAGATCAATTGGACCGACGCGAAAAACTGATCATCCGAGCACGATTCTCACTCGGTGGACACCGTCGCGTTCAAACCCTCCAGAAACTTGCCGACAGGCTTGGCGTCTCCAAGGAACGCGTTCGACAACTCGAGAAACGAGCCTTGGACAAACTCCGTGGCTTCGCTGAAACCTCCCCTCTGCCTGAGATGGACGCGTAAGCTCACTCGATAGGCCACGATCAGTCGAACTGTCTACACTTCTTCCTATCAGTTCATCCGATAGGAGTCCGGAGATTCCAACGCGGTGGCCCTATTCTCACTTTCCTCCGACTTCAATTGCCCGGTCGAGACCCTGTTCGCATACCACGAACAAGCCGGTGCAATCGACCGATTGATTCCTCCTTGGGAACCCGCCCAAGTCGCTTCGAGCAACGATTCTTTGCAAGTCGGCTCGATCGTCGAAGTCGATAATTGGCTCGGCCCTCTTAAACAGAGATGGATCGCCGAGCACAAGGCGCTGATACATAACGAGCTTTTCGTCGACCAACTGAACCAAAGCCCGTTCGCCAAGTGGGTTCACTCCCACCGCTTCAAAGCTTTGAACGCAAATCGTTCTTCCTTAAGTGACGAAGTCGATTTTGAACTTCCCCTCGATCCACTTAGCCGGATCGCGTTGCCATGGGCGAAAAACAAACTGAACGCGATGTTCCGATTCCGACATCAGATCACCGCCGATGATATCTCCTTCGGTCAATCACTCCTAAAAAATCTTTACTGTTCAACTCCTAAACGGATCGGGATCTCCGGCGCATCGGGACTCATCGGAAGACGAACCGTCGCCCTGGCTCGTGCTCTTGGAATTGAAGTCGTTCGCTTGGAGCGAACCAATCAATCGGCTCGCTCTCGATGGCCCAGAGGAGTGCAGTCCGTCTCTTTAATCGATTGGACCAAAGGCACCTTCCACAAGGCCAACGTCGAGAACCTCGATGCATGGATTCACCTTGGTGGAGTTGGAATCGCCGATCGTCGTTGGAATAACGAAACAAAACAAGCGATTCGTCAAAGCCGAACACAGTCCACCAGCCAAATAGTGAGCTTGCTGCACCAACTCGATGCTCCGCCAAAGTGTTTCGTCTGCGCGTCGGGTGTCGGAGCTTTTGGAAATCGCAACGACGAAATCCTCAGCGAACAATCCTCGATCGAGCCAGACCAGACAGGGGATGATTTCCTAGCCGACGTTGCAAGAGAGTGGGAGCAAACAGCTAAGCAATATGCAGATCCTCCAAAACGTGGTGGTGAGCAAACCCCATTGCGAGATCCTCTACGCTTTGCGATTGCACGCTTTGGAATGGTGCTCCATCCACGCGACGGAGCTTTAAGCAAACTGCTACTCCCGTTCAAACTTGGACTCGGAGGCCCGGTCGGTTCCGGAAAGCAATATTGGCCCTGGGTCCACATCGACGACGCTGCCAGCATTCTACTTCACCTAGCCATCCAACCAAATTGCCAGGGAATCTATCACGTCACTGCCCCTGACACTCTGACCAACAAAGCCTTCTCCCAGACCCTAGGACGTGTGCTTCACCGGCCTGCGATCCTCCCCGCTCCCAGCGCTGCAATGCGATTACTTCTGGGCGAAATGGCTGACTCTTTACTCCTCTCAAGTGTCCGCGCGACGACCGATCGACTGATCGAAAGCGGGTATCAATTCCGATTCCCAAAACTCGATTCAGCGCTGCGAAACCTGCTCGGCGCGAACTAAAGACCCGGGGAACACAACCCGAAGGAACACAACCCGAAGGAACACAACCCGAAGGAACACAACCCGAAGGAACACAACCCGAAGGAAAACAACGCCGAGGAAAACGATCGAGAGTATCGTTCTACTCTTGTAAAGCCATCGAGATAACTCGCTTTACGCTTTTCCCCAACGCATAAGACAATCCGCAATCGCCTCGCGGATCGGTGTTAATTTTAATCCCGCTCCCAACGCTTTGCTCGAATCCAAAACGCAATTCGACCGAGGCGTCTTCGCTGCCTTCCGCATGAAATCGTCCTCATCCTGAAAGAAACGAAACTCTTTCTCAATCACCCCTGCTTGCTTGATCAACTCGACAACCTCCCGGGTCGTCACACTCCCCGGATTGGTCAAGTTATAAAACCCATAAGGTATCCTTAATCGAAAACTATCGACACAAGCGGCTGCGAACTGATGAAGATCCGACAATGAATTCTCAGCGTCGAGCAATGAATCGTAACTCATCACCTTCTGAAGATAATTTCGAGGATTCGGCAAAGCTTCAAATGGGATCCTCAATCGCCATACATAACACTTGCTCGCCCCAGCGAGCAACTCCTCACCCAGTGCCTTTGTTCCTGAATAAAAACTACAGTTGTTCTGCCGAAACGAGAAATTCGGTGGATCTGCTTCCGTGAACCCACCACCATCCGACCTGCGCCCGGTATAGATACATCCCGAAGAGACGTGCCCCCAAGGAATATCCGCTGCTTCACATCCTTGCCTTAGGACCCCAGGCAAAACGGCATTTCCATGCAAACACTCGGTCTTGTGCAATTCACAAGCGTCCACATTGGGCTTGCCAGTGTACCCCGCGCAGCTGATTAGATAATCAACTCGGTGCGTTTCAATGGCTTGTGCTACATGCTGCGGCGAACTCGTCGAATCCCGCCCAAGTACCACGAAAGGGATTCCTTGTCGCTCGCAATAAGACTTCAGCGCACCACCTACGTATCCACCAGCCCCGAGAATTCCAAATCTCATTGTTTGAACCTATCGATGTCCTTACGAAGAAACTATTCCGATGCAATCCATCCTTGATTCGCTGCAATCTCCGTCAAATTCGCAATCTGAATCCCCTGACGCGATTCTATTACTTGAACAAAATTCCCCGCTTGCAACAGCGAATCATGCGTCCCAGCATCAAGCCAAGTAAACCCGCGCGATAACTTGTCAACGTGAAGCTTGCCTCGACGAAGATACTCAAGGTTCACATCCGTGATCTCGATCTCACCCCGCTTCGACGGCTTAAGCCCCTTCGCTATCTCGACAACCGAGTTGTCATAGAAATACAAACCAGGTACCGCAAAACTTGACTTCGGTTCCTTCGGCTTCTCTACAATCCCTGTGGGATTACCATTATCGTCAAACTCCACCACCCCGTACCGCTCCGGATCCGAAACGCGATAAGCAAAAATCGTCGCTCCTTCCTCCCGAACTGCGGCTTGCTGAAGATCCGCAATGAAACCCTGGCCGTAAAAAATGTTATCCCCGAGCACCATTGTTACGGAGTCGTTGCCAATGAACGATTCTCCGATGATAAAGGCATCCGCCAACCCCCGAGGAGAAGGCTGAACTCGATATTCAAATCGCACCCCAAACTGCTCGCCCGTCCCAAGCAACCTTTCGAATAATGGTAAATCATGCGGTGTCGAGATAATCAAAATGTCTCGTATTCCAGAGAGCATCAGCACCGACAGCGGATAGTAAATCATCGGTTTGTTGTACACAGGCAACATCTGCTTGCTGATCGCAAGCGTCAACGGATGCAACCTGGTTCCAGATCCACCCGCTAAAACGATTCCCTTACGCATTTGATCTACCCTTAAAAGGTCTCTTATTTCCATCTGGCATATTCGCTCGGAAATAATAACCTCGCTTCTACATACCCAAAAGAAATTTATCCTAACTGTGGGAAAATCAACGATCATTCATCAAGTAGATCAACTCTCTATCCCATCCCCAAGCGATCCAGCCGATAGCTACCCGACAAAATGTCACCCCACCACTGTGCGTTGTCCAAGTACCACTGGACGGTTTGCTCGAGCAAGTTGTCGTGATCGGATCGTGGTTGCCAGCCGAGTTCCTTGCGAAGCTTCGACGCGTCGATTGCATATCGAAGATCGTGGCCGGGGCGATCGGTTACGAACTGCAAAAGCTCCTCGTGTTTGCCGACTTTAGTTGGAGGTCGTAATCGATCCATGATCCGACAGAGCTTGCGGGCCAAATCGATGTTTCGCATTTCGTTGTTCCCACCGATCGCGTAAGTCTGCCCAACACTTCCGCGTTCTAAGACCGCTTCGATCGCCGAGCAATGGTCGAGCACATACAACCAATCGCGAACATTCTCACCCTTTCCATAGACGGGAATATGTTCTTGCCGCAAACATTTCAGCAGCACAACTGGGATGAATTTTTCCGGGAATTGGTAGGGGCCGTAATTATTGGAGCAATTGGTGACCAGAACTGGCAAACCGTAGGTGTGGTACCATGCCCGGACAAGGTGATCCGAAGCTGCTTTACTTGCGGAGTATGGGGAGCGAGGATCATACGAAGTCTCCTCGGTAAAGTACCCCTCGACTCCGAGGGAGCCGAAGACTTCGTCGGTAGAAACATGCAAAAACCGAAACTTGGATTTCTCTTGATGCGGTAGGTCTTTCCAGTATTTTTCGCAAGCTTGCAGCAATTGAAATGTCCCGACTACATTCGTCTGGATGAATTGCCCCGGACCATCGATCGAACGATCGACGTGACTCTCAGCAGCAAGATGAAGTACAGCTTCGGGCTGAAACTCATCGAGCAAACTCGGCAATTCCTGGTTTCGAACCAAATCAACTTGTTCAAATCGATAATTGGGATGCTCCTGCACATCGCGAAGGGAATCGAGATTTCCCGCATAAGTCAACGCATCGAGGTTCAAAACATGATGCCCATGTGCGATAAGACTGCGCACAAGGTTAGAGCCTATAAATCCCGCACCGCCGGTCACTAAACATCGCATGCTCATCAGCTTACTCCAGTTCTATCGAACGCGTCTCCAAACCCAAGCGGATCAGCAATCCTCAATACAAAAGAAGTTTAGCACGCAAAAGGTTACCTTTAGAAGGACAAATCGAACCGAATCGAGTTCATTCCTGCGAAATGCGATGCGGATATCAGCAGATCATCTCTCGATGCCTCCTGACTCCACCCCTCGAAGTTACCTTCTGCGATTCCATCCGTAGGGTGTGGTGAAGCGGTCGGCCCACCATTTCATACATCCCCATAACAACCCACCAGCCATCACTGCATCCGCCACTTCCAAACCCCCGACCGCGAAACCCACCAGCAATCGCTGCCCACCTATCGCCTATCGCCTATCGCCTAACCGCCTCCGCTTCTCTCGCAGGGCGGCGGCAAGGAGCGGTGCTTCCTAGTTATGCGCGATCAGCTCTCGATCCATGGCAAATATTGCCATTTAACGGGCACTGAGGTAAAATGAAGAAGCAATTATTGAACACCGGAGCCAAGCATGTCATCTTCACTGAATCTTTCACTTACGGACGAACTTCGCGAGTTTGTCGACCAAAATTCTGGGGATGGCACAATGTACGCTACACCTAGCGAATTTGTCCGCGATCTACTTCGACAGAAGAAGTTGCAACTGGAAGCCCATAAGCTCAGGGAAGGGGTTCTCGAGGGTTTGCAAGATGTAACTGATGGCAGGCTCACGGAGTTCAAGGGCTCTCTCAGTGACATACTGAAGAAGGCTCGGTTGTGACCGCCAAGAAAGGAAGGGAAGGTGGTTGCAGGCTTTTTCTCTCCGATCGTGTGCTATCTGACTTGTGTGAGATAGAAGCATTCTCGGTCTCAAATTGGGGAAAAGGAGTTGCAACCAAGTACATTTTTAAATTCGAAAAGGCGTTTCGTTTATTGGAAGCGAATCCGGATCTTGCTCGCCCGAATCCCGAATTGGGAACTGATTTACTTATGTATCGCGTTGAGAAGCATCTTTTAGTCTGCATCAGAATCAACGAGGACTTGGCAGTACTAACCGTTGCACATGCGAGTCGGGATATCGAGTCCATGCTTGGTGACCTTACTCCTACGCTTCGAGCAGAAGTAAAGGCGATGGTCAAAAA
>Ga0315899_10004137_pt1 | contig 15698 bp, 13 predicted proteins | sample LakEriMetagenome_2_FD_203518 | JGI IMG/M metagenome (GOLD analysis project Ga0315899, IMG submission 203518) | Freshwater fungal communities from buoy surface, Lake Erie, Ohio, United States - Buoy 4 MA112 | ecosystem: Environmental > Aquatic > Freshwater > Lake | place: USA: Lake Erie, Ohio... | reverse complement strand
AACTGCGGCAGTCATCGCCGCAGGTGAACCGCCAAACCAAAGAGACAATGGTGTCAGCGAAATCAGTAGGGATGCAATGAAGCCTGTCGACAGCCGATATCCGATACACATGAAGAAAAGTGGCACAACCAAAAAAATTCGTAGGTAGACGAACCATTCTCGAATGGAAAATCTAACTTCTAGTGGGGCGACTTGATTCAATACCTTTTGAATCACGTCATCAGGCAGCAGAACCACGCGCTCGACAATCTCAACTGCGTTCGAAGTTTCCATGTTGGTGAATTCAGCGCTGTTTGAAAAGTCCAAAGCAGAGTCAGGAATACCGTCACGTTGATATGACAACCATCTTGGTATCCCCCTCAAGAAGTCGTCGCTTCTGGTGGTTCGGACAGCGTTCAAAAGAACTCTCGCATCATCTTTGCCGTCGCTAGAGAAAGGTAGGCTTGCAGTAGAGAGTTTTGCGGCTCCGAGAAGGAGAAAGACGCAAAGAATCGTCAGTGAGTAGAGCAAGTATTTCTTCACCGACCCCAATGAGCGCACATATCGAATGAATCGAGCGAGACGGCGCTCGGTCGAGACCGGTCCTGCGGGATCAAATTCCGCATCTTCTTCTGATCTCACAACAGGGCCTTCACCAATGGTCTTTACTTTGCTTCCGACAATGAATGTTAGCCTCTGGCTTGAAAACCCGTGAGCGTGTTTGATCTCCCCAACAACCGAGTTCTGTGAAAAGGACACCTCCGAAAAGTCTTAGGTCGTGGTCGATGATTGTGCCCACTAGGTAGTTTTGAGAGATGCGCATCGGTTTCAGGGTTGATGCCAACACTTTCATTGGTACAGGCCACGTCCATCGCTGTATGAACCTTGCCAGAGAGATGTTGGCGCGTGGTCACGAGATCACTTTTCTCGTTGGCTCAAACTTCAACCTCAACGAGATACTACAGGTTGGAAGCGGGATCAATATCCGCCACATCAGCGACTGCATCACGTCTTTTTCCACAGGTGACGAGACCCCCAAGACTCCATTGACTGAGGTGATCAACGATGCTCGCTGCTCACGTGACCTGGTGTTGGAGCTTGGGCTTGAACTGGTTGTCCTCGACCACTACTCAATGACCAATGATTGGCTAGATGTTGTCAAGCACGAGTCAAACTGCAAAGTTGTTGTAGTAGATGACGTTGGCAGGTCGTGGGGCTCAGCAGATTACATTCTCGACAGTTCCATCGGTGCGGCAGGCCGTTATCACAGTGCCAGTCTCGGATGTATCACGATGTTCGGGCCCGCGTACGTTCCGCTCAATCCTCGGTACAGAGGTTTTGTGGCAGAACACAAACAAGCCAAGGACAAACTCGAATTGGTGGTCTTCTTTGGCGGCGTTGACGCACCGAATGCCACACGCCGCGCACTCGCTGAACTGGTTGGTGTCGCGACTAATCGTCTTAGCGTGACCGTTGTCATCGGAGAGCACAACGTTCACAAAGAGGGCCTTCGCCGTGAGTTTGAGCCGCATGGCTTTTCATTTGTGGAACCTGCTGACAGCATGTTCGATTATCTGATGAATAGCGACATGTCCTTGGGGGCCGGAGGAACAACTACATGGGAACGCTTGTGCTTAGGCGTACCTTCGATCGTGATTGGCATCGCAGCCAATCAAGTGTCCATGACGCGAGAGTTGGAGGCGTTGGGATGTCTTCAGTACTTAGGGCGATTGGAGGAACTGGCTCACGGGGACATCCGGATGTCTGTTGGGTCACTGCTGGAAGACAAGTGGTCTCGCGAAGTTCTGTCGGTCAAGGGGAGAACCCTTGTTGATGGCTTCGGGTCTTCGCGGATATGCGAAACGATTGATCCGTCCTCACAGGAAGAATTTGTTCTGCGCGAGTCACAGGTTGACGATTGTTTGACACTTTTTCGGTGGGTCAATGAACCCGAAGTTCGTCGTTCATCTCTGAACTCAGCCGAAGTGAGTTGGGTAGATCATCAATCGTGGTTTGAAAGCACCTCTGTCAACCCCGAGAAAGTCATCCTGATGGCCGAGGTTCGCGACATGCCCATCGCACAAATACGGTTCGAGCGGTTAGAGGAACAGATCCGATTGAGCTACTCAGTCGACCCCACCCAACGAGGCAAAGGGGTGGGTCATTGGATCGTATCGCAAGGTGTTCTGTGGATCCGCCAACGTTGGCACAGTCCAATTGTCGCGGAAGTTCGCGCCGAAAATCTGGCATCACGACGTATCTTCGAAACTCTGAACTTCCGACAAGGTACGTCTTTGAAGCCTGATGTGCTGACATTCGTGCTGGATGTCTACTGATCTCGCTAGATTTCAAAGCCATGGAGCTCGGCAACAAAGAAGTTGGTCTGGGTGCACCGCCCTTCGTGATTGCGGAGATGTCCGGAAACCACAATCAATCACTGGAACGAGCCCTTGACATCGTGGAAGCTGCCGCCGGAACCGGCGTGGCGGCCCTCAAGATCCAGACATATCTGCCCGAAACCATGACCTTGGACATCCACGAGGGTGAGTTCGTGATTTCTGATCCCAATAGCCTGTGGGCGGACCGATCACTGTTCGAACTCTATGGCGAGGCCTACACACCGTGGGAGTGGCATGAACCCATCTTCCAGCGTTGTCGCGAACTCGGAGTCGTGCCTTTCTCCACACCTTTCGACAAGACATCCGTCGACTTCCTCGAGAGCATCGATTGTCCCTTCTACAAGATCGCTTCATTCGAGAACATCGACATTCCGTTGATCAAGGACGTCGCCCGAACCGGAAAGCCAATCGTGATCTCCAGTGGAATGGCAACAGCCGCAGAGCTGGACGAAGCCATACGGGCGATTCGTGCCGAAGGCAATGACAGCATCGTCCTTCTGAAGTGCACAAGTTCGTACCCCGCATCTCCCGAGTTCTCCGATATCAGGACAATTCCTCACATGCGGGAACTCTTCGGCTGCGAAGTTGGCCTGTCGGACCACACGTTGGGAATCGGAGTGGCTGTTGCAGCAGTGGCCCTCGGTGCCACGGTCATCGAGAAACATTTCACTCTTGCAAGAGCGGATGGGGGCGTGGACAGCGCCTTCTCGTTGGAACCGAGCGAAATGTCGTCGCTCGTTGAAGAAACAGAACGGGCGTGGGCAGCGCTCGGATCGGTCAAATATGGCCCGAGTCCGGGTGACATCAAGTCGATGGTCTTCCGCCGGTCGATATACGTCGCTCGGGACATCAAGAAAGGCGAACCCTTCAGTGCGGAGAACCTCCGGGTCATCCGACCCGGTCTTGGTCTCCCTCCACGCATGTTCGACGAGATCCTCGGTCGGACTGCAGGAACCGACCTGAAACGTGGCACCGCACTACAACTCGGACACCTCGCCTGACCGCCCTCGTGCCTTTCGCGGAGCGTGGTTGTCTAGGCTGGTCACGTGTTTCAAGGCAAGACGCTCCTCATCACCGGTGGAACCGGATCGTTCGGCAATGCTGTCTTGCGGCGTTTTCTGGACTCTGACATAGCCGAAATCCGCATTTTCAGCAGGGATGAGAAGAAGCAGGATGACGTTCGGACCAAGTACCAGAACTCGAAGCTTCGCTTCTACATCGGTGATGTCCGCGACCGGAGCAGCATCACCCAAGCGATGAAGGGGGTCGATTTCGTCTTCCATGCAGCCGCCCTGAAGCAAGTGCCGTCTTGCGAGTTCTATCCACTCGAGGCGGTGAAGACGAACGTCTTGGGTACGGAGAATGTCCTGCAAGAGGCCGTGACCCACGGCGTGAAGAAGGTGATCTGCCTCAGTACGGACAAGGCCGTGTACCCGATCAATGCGATGGGCATGTCGAAAGCACTCATGGAAAAGGTCGTCGTTGCAACTTCGCGCGGTCTCGATGACACGGAAACGGTGATGTGCGGCACGAGGTATGGCAACGTGATGGCCTCCCGTGGATCGGTCATTCCATTGATGTTCAACCAGCTCCTGTCGGGTGCACCGATCACCGTGACCGACCCGAACATGACTCGTTTCATGATGACGCTTGAAGATGCACTCGATCTAGTTCTCTATGCGTTCTCGCATGGACAGAACGGAGACATCTTCGTTCAGAAGGCACCGGCGTCGACGATTGGCACCCTGGCCGAGACGATGCGAACAACCCTGCTCAAGCCCGATCATCCGATCACCACGATCGGCACCCGTCACGGAGAGAAGCTCTTCGAAGTGCTCCTGAGTCGCGAGGAAATGGCCGTGGCGCAGGATCTCGGTCGCTACTACAGAATCCCACCGGACTCGCGTGACCTGAACTATCACAAGTACTTGGTCGATGGTGACCCCCGAATTTCCACCGCAGACGAGTACAACTCGCACAATACCGAGCGCCTGGACCATGGGGGTATGGCGGAGATGCTGATGCGCTTGCCGCTAATCCACTCCTTTCTGGAGTCAGGAAAGATCGTCGACAACGAGACATGAACAAGCGGGTCTTGATCACGGGCTCACACGGTTTCATCGGCCGGAATCTCGCAGTGCGGTTGGACAGCTTGCCGGACTTCACCGTTCTCAAGGCGCATCGCACCACCTCTTCCGAAGAGCTCTCGAGTCTTGTACGCCAGTGTGATGTGGTCGTTCATCTCGCTGGTGTCAATAGGCCTCGAGAGAACGAACTCTTCCAACACGACAATGTCGACTTCACGGACCACCTTCTGACCACACTCACCTCAGAAAACCCGGTGCCCGTGGTCTTCTCCTCTTCAATCCAAGCCGAGCTCGACAGCCACTACGGGGTCAGTAAGAGAGATGCCGAAGCACTTGTACATCGTTACGGCAGCCGCACTGGTCAGCCGGTTCGAATCCTGCGACTTCCGAACGTCTTTGGAAAGTGGTGTCGGCCGAACTACAACTCGGTTGTGGCTACGTTCGTCCACAACGTCAGCCGGGGACTTCCGCTCCAGGTGAACGATGCAAACAGAATTCTCGACCTTGCGTACATCGACGATGTCGTCGACCTCATGATTCTGGCAATTCGGGGCGAGTTGTCGGAAGACGACCCTCGACCTGATTCGGTTCACCGGATTTCCGTTGGCGAGCTGGCAGCTCTCGTCAGATCCATTCACGAGGCTCGGGGAACCAACAGCGTTCTCGAAGTGGGAACTGGTCTTCGCAGAGCCCTGTACGCCACGTACATCAGTGCGCTCGATCCGGCCAACTTCTCGTACTCCCTTGCACCACACATCGATCCGCGGGGATCCTTCACTGAGGTTCTGCGTACGCCTTCGTCCGGCCAGATGTCTTTTCTCACCGCAGTACCCGGAGCAACGAGAGGGTCGCACTTCCACCACACGAAGATCGAGAAATTCGTCGTGGTCTCCGGGCAAGCTCGATTCCGCTTTCGCTGCCTCCTCTCTGGTGACAATCACGAAGTCGGGGCAACCGCAGAGAAACCCATGGTCGTGGAATCCATCCCGGGCTGGGTTCACGACATCACAAACATCGGAACCACTGATTTGGTTGTGTTGATCTGGGCCAACGAGGTCTTCGATCCCGCCGCACCGGACACCTACCCGCAAGAGGTCTGACATGACACGAATGAAAGTGGCGACAATTGTCGGGACACGTCCGGAGATCATCCGGCTGTCGCGCGTCATCGTGGCGCTCGACGAGAACTTCGATCATGTGTTGATCCACACCGGTCAGAACTACGACCACGAGTTGAACCAGATCTTCTTCGATGACCTGGGGTTACGACTGCCGGATCGATACCTGAACGCGGCCAAGGAGAACGCCAATCAGACGATTGCCGCAGTGATCTCCGCTGTCGACGATGTGTTGCGTGACGTCAAGCCCGATGCCGTCCTGGTGCTTGGCGACACGAACAGCTGTGTCGGTCTATTGGCAGCGAAAAAACTCGGAATTCCGACGTTCCATATGGAGGCCGGCAATCGCTGCTTCGATCTCCGTGTTCCGGAGGAGACGAATCGACGACTGGTCGACCACATCGCCGATATCAACCTGCCGTACAGCCAGATCGCCCGGCAGTACCTTCTCCGCGAGGGCCTGCCCCCGGAACAGGTCATTGTGACTGGTAGTCCGATGCACGAAGTTCTCTCCCACTATCGATCATCCATTGACGCCAGCACCGTTCTCTCGGATCTCGGGCTTTCGGATGGCAACTACTTCGTCGTCAGCCTCCACAGAGAGGAGAATGTCGACACAACCGATCGATTCCGAGGCTTTGCCGACATGCTAAATAGGCTCGCCGAGCGTCACGAGTTGCCCATCATCGTCTCAACTCATCCCCGGACGAGAAACCAAATCGAGAAACTCGGCATCACCTTCGGACCGGAAATCAGACTCTTGAAACCCCTGTCTTTCACCGCCTACGTCAAGCTTCAGCAGCACTCACGAGCGGTTCTCAGCGACAGCGGAACCATCAGCGAGGAGTCCGCGATCCTCGGCTTCAATGCCCTGAATCTGCGAGAGAGCCACGAAAGACCCGAGGCCATGGAGGAGGGCGTCGTGATGATGGTGGGAAACAACACCGACCGCGTGTTCAACGCTCTCGAGATTCTTCAACGCCAGGGGAAGAGTGAGTCGACGAGACCTCGTCTTCCTGTCGACTACCTGCCAACCAACGTGTCCGCCAAAGTGGCGCGAATCATCCTCTCGTACACCGATTACGTGAACAGGAACGTGCTCCGGAAGTGACAGCCGTCAGCTCTCGGGAAAAATGCGATAGTCCGTCCAAACAGCAAGATCTGCGAGTTCAGTCCGCGACAACAGTTCGGTGTTCTCCTTGAAGTGGAGGATGTCTCCGGTCAATGCCTCGTAATCGACAGACGGCAAGTAGCAGGCCTGTGGTTCCGGCACCACGGTGACGATATCGATGATCGTTGTCACCCAGTCGAAGAAATCCTTGTTGTAGTCGACGAAGTCCTGGGGAATACCTGCTCCGATTTCATACCAGTGTCCAGCGCACGGTGGGTTGTGGGTGTAGTCGAAGCCCACCAGGTAGGCCCTGCGAAAACCGAGATACGCGGCAAGGGTGAGCGAGGCATTGACAGATCCGGCGAAGTAGTCAACGTGAGGGAGGGCAAAGATCTCCGGTTTTTTGCTCGGAAGCCGATCGAAGACGTACTGGGTCCTTCTCGAATATCCGACGGGAAAGTTGGTGAGATTCAACAGGCACGTCACGCGTCGCCGAAAAGCTTTATTCGGCTTGAAGAAGTTCTGGAAGCGCTTGCGCGCGAAGCGGGACGTGTACGGACCCTTCCGAAATGCAGGCCAGAAAAACATCGGTTCGGGAAGGACCCAGTACTCGATCGAGGTCCGATCGAAGTCACGGTGATGGGGCATCACTCCCACCGCAATTCCCCTTCTGTCGGAAAACTTGGAAAGGTCGAAATACTTGACCGAAGCACCGTCGCCGAAGATGTAACACTCTTCCCCTTCGTGGATGTTCTCCAGAACTCTGAGTCGCCGGCTGAGCGGGGTCGCAAGAATGGTGATGGCTCGACGAAGAGTCCGAGAGGCCCTGACGGATGCACCGACCATGCGGAGAGGGTACCCGCTGCCAATACAAGCCCCTTGTCCGACCCCACCGGATAGATTCGAGGCGTGCGGCTGTTGTTCGTTCATGAAGTCAACTGGCGTCGCAAAGTGACCTTCGAGATACACGAACTTCCTGAACTGCTCTCACTCCGCGGCCATGAAGTCGATTTCATCGACTTTCCCGAGGGCGAGCGGCGCCGTGGACTCGCACGCTTAGTTGACATTCGTACAAAGGTCGAGGTGGTCGAAGCAAAAACCATTTCCGGTTCGTCCGTTCGCGTGATCACGCCGGGTCGAGTCCTGCCGCCACCTCTCGATCGCTTGGTGGCGAGCATCACGTTCGTCCCGCTGCTCATCAGGACATTGTCGAAGGCGAAGTACGATGCAATCGTTCTCTATTCCGTTCCCACGACTGGATGGCAGACGATCTTCGTTGCGAAAATGTTCGGTGTTCCGGTTCTCTTCAGAGGTATCGATGTGGCGCACGTCCTCCGCAAGACTCGGCTGGCCAGACTCGTACAGATTGCCGAGCGGTGCGTCTATCGCCGCGCACATCGCCTTTCGGTGAACAACATTGCACTTCGTCAGTACTGCATCACCGAAGGGTCGACAGCCGATCGGACAACGGTCGACTACCCCGGTCTCGACACGCTCCATTTCGACGTCTCTCCCGAAACCCAAGAACTCAAGGCGTCACTCGGAATCGGACGGGAGGACAGCGTGGTGCTCTACATGGGGACGTTCTTCCGCTTCAGCGGTCTCGACGAGGTCCTCGGTTGTTTTGCCCGACGCAGCAACAAGAACAAACATGTGAAATTGGTCTTGGTTGGCGACGGCGAATTGCGCCCAACGCTCGAACGTCTTGTCGCAGAGCTGGGACTCAGCGACACAGTCATCTTCACGGGATTTGTCGACTATCGGGATCTTCCCCACTACCTGCGTCTTGCCGATGTGGCAATTACTCCGTTCGCGAAGAGTCTCGTCACTGACAAGGCTCTCCCGTGGAAGGTCGTCCAATACGTGGCGAGCGGGCTGCCTGTGGTCTCCACCCACCTCGAGGGGTTGAGCGGGCTGTTCCCCGACAATCACGGAGTGGTCTACGTGAACGACATTGAAGACTTGTGGAATGAGGTTGAAGGGATTTTGGGGAATCCCAACGAAGCTCGTCGTCTTGTGTCATTGGGTCAGGACATCGTTCGTACGAACTGCGACTGGTCCATTCAAACCGGTGTGTTCGAAGCTCATCTGCGTGATCTTGTTGCTTCAAGAAACCGGTCGAGATGAGGATTCTCCTCGTCGCCATGTGCGACAGCGTCCACACTGCACGTTGGGTAGAGCAACTTCACGGTTCGGAAGTCGAGTTCGTCCTCTTTCCCTCGACCCCGAATCGCCGCCTGCATCCCCGACTCAAGATGCGAATTCTCGACACCAGCGATCGACTCGTGACAATGAATAAGAGGGACCGAATCCTCGCGTTTCCGCTGGGTCTCCTCGATCTGGTTCTTGGCAACAGGATTCGTTCGCGTCGAGTAGCTCACGTTCTGAGAACTGGCACGTTCGACATGGTTCATTTGCTCGAGACACAGCATGCGGGATACCTCTTCCATGAGGCGAAGAAGAAAGGCGTGCCGGATATCCCAGTTGCCCTGAGTTTGTGGGGTAGTGACCTCAACTGGTTCGGCCACATGGCCAAGCACCGATCACGGATTGCTGACACACTCTCGAAGGTCGACTGGCTCTTTGTGGAGTGCCAGCGGGATGTCGAACTTGCACGTGGATTCGGTTACAAAGGAAAGGTTTCACCGCCCATCCCTGCCAGCGGGGGTGTTGGAACGCTGGCCGACATCTCGGGGTTCGATGACTCTCGGCCACCGAGCGAGCGCACGTCGATCGTGGTGAAGGGATACACAGGGTTCGTGGGCAAAGCCGACGTCGCATTACGTGTCCTCGGCTCATTGGCAACGCAACTCAGGGGGCGGCCGATCCACTTCTACTCGGTGAGTGTCTTCATGTCGCTCCGTCTCCGTCTCGTACGCCGCAAGACGGGACTGGACATCCGCACCCACCGCAAGAAGACCCTCTCGCACCACGAAGTCCTCGAGCTCTTCAGATCGGCGCGAATCTCACTCTCGTTGTCGCTATCCGATGGTCTGCCTGGTTCCATGCGAGAGGCCGCGTGGACAGGAGCCTTCCCCATCGAGTCCAAGGGTTCTTGTGTGTGCGAGTGGACGCAATCGGGCATCGGGGTCTTGGTGGTCGACCCAAACAACGACCAAGAAATCACCGATGCGGTTCTACGAGCGCTGGAGGATGACGATTTGGTCGACCGAGCCGTCGAAATCAACAGGGGAATGGTGTTGGGGCTCGCCACCGAGAAGGTCCGCGAGACGACTCTCGGCCAATACCGAAAAGCCGTGGGGCAATGAATGCCCTATCTGTAGCCTGACTTGGTGCCCAAGAGCAGCGAATCGATGGCCGGCGACGTCGTCAGGGCGTGGAGAATCCTCGATCTGCCAGAGCGTCGCCATGCGTACCTAGTGCTCGCATCCCTTCTGGTCGGGACCTTTCTCGAGTTGCTCAGCCTCGGGCTCTTCATGCCGGTCGTTTCCGTACTCGCCAGCGACACGTTCGCCGTCGACTATCCCTGGCTTGCAGATCTCATTGGCACCGACGATGAGCTTGGGATGACCATCCGCGTATTCGGGCTCCTTGCGCTCGTCTTCTTGCTGAAGAGCATCTACGTCGCCTGGAGCATCTGGTTTCAGCGTGGATTTGCAGCACGCATCGAGTTTCGTCTCTCCCGTTTGCTCTTTGCGACGTATGCTCACCGCCCCTTCGTCTTCCACCTAGACAACAACTCGTCTGTCTTGATCCGCAACATCGGAATGGCCGCACAGTTCGTCTCGCTCACGATCGACTCTCTTCTCGTCCTCGGGACCGATGGAGCCGTCCTGATTGCCATCGTGGCTTTTCTCATCGTCATCGAACCATTGGGTACAGTCGTCGTGGTGGCAGCACTTGGCGTCACAGCCATGTTCTTCCACTTCGTGACACGTGCAAAGGTCCAAGACTGGGGAAACCGACGCGTCGCTCACGAAGCACGCAAGCTTCAGTACCTCCAGGAAGGCTTCGGAGCGATCAAGGAAATCAAGGTTCTCGGCCGAGAGGCGCAGTTCTTGGATAGGTTCGAGAACGAAGTTCGACAAACAACAAAGATCGGCCGTGGCTACGGAACCCTCACTGCGCTTCCGCGGATCTGGCTCGAATTTCTGACCCTTCTCGGACTCGCTGTTCTGGTCACGGTGCTCGTCGCACAGGGTCGCAGCTTGAATGACACTCTGCCCATCTTGGGAGTCTTTGCTGCAGGATCTTTCAAGGTGATGCCATCCATGAACCGCATCATCTTCGCTGTTCAGAACCTGCGCTACTCGCGATCGATTCTCGAGATGCTCACAGCCGATCTGGCAACATCTTCGGACTTCGGTGAGTCACCCCGTCGCGAGGTTCGAGATCTGGCTAACAACATCGATTTTTGCGATGTTCGCTTTGCTTACCCTCAGAGCGAGTCGGAGGCGATCAAAGGACTCTCCTTCACCATCAACGCGGGTGAATCAGTCGGTTTTGTCGGCTCGAGCGGTGCGGGGAAGAGCACATTGGTCGACCTGCTTCTCGGTCTGTTGGAACCCACCTCCGGTCGGATCGTCGTCGACGGAAACGAACAACGGCTCGGAGATTCAACGTCTCTGACCATCGGTTACGTCCCGCAGACCATCTATCTCACCGATGATTCGCTCCGGCGCAACGTTGCTCTCGGGGTTCCCGACGCAGAAATCGACGAATCCCGTCTCAATGAGGCACTGCGCCAGGCATCCCTCCACGAGTTTGTTTCACAGCTCCCCGAAGGCCTCGATACCAATCTCGGCGAGCGCGGTGTTCGTCTCTCCGGAGGACAACGGCAACGTATCGGCATCGCTCGAGCGCTCTACCTCGACCCCTCGGTTCTGGTCCTCGACGAAGCAACAAGTTCTCTCGACATCCTGACCGAGGAGGAGATCGTTCGTGAGATCGCGTCAATGAGAGGGAGCCGCACCCTGATCGTCGTGGCCCACCGTTTCAGTTCCGTTTCGATGTGCCACCGCGTGCATCACGTCGAAGATGGTCGTATCGTACAAACCGGGTCAGCGCAGGAAGTGACAAACGCAATCGAATCCCTTCACAGAAGAGAAGGATGATCAAGATGACGATCCCTTACGGCCGACAATCAATTTCCGACAGCGACATACAGGCGGTCATCGAGATCCTACGATCGGACTACCTCACGCAGGGGCCTGCAGTTCCGAAATTCGAGGAAGCAATCAACGAACACTGCGGGTCGTTGTTTTCAGTTGCAGTCAACAGTGCAACATCCGCACTTCACATTGCATGCCTCGCTCTCGGTGTGGGCAAGGGTGACAGGGTCTGGACCAGCGCCATCACCTTTGTCGCCAGTGCAAACTGTGCTCGCTACTGCGGAGCCGATGTCGACTTCGTTGACATCGACAATGACACGTACAACATGTCGATCGCCCATCTTGAGACGAAACTTCGTGAGGCGAATGCATCGGGGACGCTACCCAAGGTAGTGATTCCGGTGCATCTTGCGGGCCAATCCTGTGACATGGAGTCGGTTCACCGGCTCTCGAAGCAGTATGGGTTCCGAATCATCGAGGACGCATCACATGCCATCGGGGCAACGTACAAGGGCCTCCCCGTGGGGAACTGCGCCTACAGTGACATCACTGTCTTTTCATTCCACCCCGTCAAGATCATCACCACAGGCGAGGGAGGGATGGCCACCACCAACGACCAACAGTTGGCCTCTCGTATGGCTCTGTTGCGCAGCCATGGTGTCACTCGTGACCCCCAACAGATGGTCGAGCCACCTCACGGGCCTTGGTACTACGAGCAAGTCACGCTCGGATTCAACTACAGGCTGACCGACATCAGTGCCGCATTGGGGTCGAGTCAGTTGACTCGGCTCAGTGAATTTGTGGAAGAGCGACATCGGATTGCCCGCCGATACGACCAACTCTTGGAAGACCGTCCTGTACGCACTCCGTGGCAGCATCCCGACACCCATTCATCTTTCCACTTGTATGTCGTGAGGCCTGATTTGAGTGCTCTGCAGACAACGCACCGCGAACTTTTCGAGAGAATGCGCGCTCAGGGAATCCTCGCAAATCTGCACTACATCCCCGTGTATCGACAGCCCTACTACGCCAGCAGCGGGTATTCCCGGTCGGATTACCCGAATGCTGAGAGTTACTACGCCGAAGCAATCAGTCTTCCGATCTACCCGGGTCTCACCGAAAGCCAACAGGATCAGGCGGTGGCGGCGCTCCTCGAGCCCCGAGGCCATCAGACATTGTTCTGAAATCGCTAGGCTCCGGACGGATCGAGTGAGCCCAGACGACGAAGACAAGCGAGGTTGGCCATGAGCCGGGAGTATCAGACCGAACAAGAGGGCTTTTGGGCCGGGGAGTTCGGTGATGCCTACATCGAACGGAACGTCGAAGACCGAATCGTTGCTGGGAACACTGCTCTCTTCTCGAGAGCGCTCGGTCTTGCCGGCCCCATTTCGACGGTGGTCGAGTTCGGAGCCAACATCGGCCTCAACCTTCGCTCTCTCGGTCACTTGTATCCGGACGCGGTACGTCGTGGCGTCGAAATCAACGCGCAAGCTGCCGAGCGGCTTCGTGCAGTCATCGGTGCCAACAACGTGTACGAGGGTTCAATTCTCGACTACTCCCCTTCTCAACCCTCGGATCTCGTGTTGATCAAGGGCGTTTTGATCCACATCAATCCCGATGTTCTGGAAGCGGTGTACGACAAACTATATGCAGCAAGTTCCAAGTACGTCTTGGTCTGCGAGTACTACAACCCCAGCCCCGTCACCGTGAATTATCGAGGGCACGAGAATCGGCTCTTCAAGCGTGATTTTGCGGGAGAGATGCTCGATCGCTTCGCCGATTTGCGGTTGATCGACTACGGATTCGTCTATCGCAGAGATCCGTCCTTCCCACTCGATGACATCACATGGTTCCTCTTGAAGAAGTGAGTCTGAAGAGATGTTGAGATACTGCGCTAAGTGCATCATGCCGGACACCAAGCCGGATCTCATTTTTGATGCGGACGGAGTGTGCTCTGCTTGTCGATCCTACGAGAACCGCAAGCACGTCGATTGGGATAACCGAAGAGCCGAACTTGAGAGGCTCATGGACACGCACCGCTCCACGAACGGACACTGGGATTGTGTTGTTCCGGTGAGTGGTGGCAAGGACAGCACGTACCAGGTAATCCGCGTTCTTGAGTTGGGCATGACACCCCTTTGCGTCACCGCCACAACATGCGACCTCTCCGAGTTGGGTCGGAGGAATATCGAGAACATCAAGCGCCTCGGTGTCGATCACATTCAGTTCTCGCCGAATCCCCTTGTGCGGGCAAAGTTGAATCGCATCGGTCTCGAGGAAGTTGGGGACATCTCCTGGCCCGAACACGTCGGGATTTTCACCATTCCCGTCCGAGCCGCCATCAACTACGACATTCCCCTGATCATCTGGGGTGAGAACTCCCAGAACGAATACGGTGGTCCAGAAGCGGCACAGTCGAACAACATTCTCGACCGTTCGTGGCTCGAGGAGTTCGGCGGGCTCTTGGGTCTTCGGGTAAGCGACTTAGCCGACGTCTACGGCATCGTTGCCAAGGAGCTCGTTCCCTACAAGTATCCAACCGAAGACGAGCTGAGTCGCGCGCAGGTCACCGGGTTGTTCCTCGGCCACTACATCCCTTGGGATGGCATGACCAACTACCTGATCTCGCAAGCCTACGGTTTCGAGACCTATGAAAAGTCCGTCGAAGGGTCGATGGTCAACTACGAGAATCTCGACAATCACCAAACGGGAATCCACGACTATTTCAAGTTCCTCAAGTTCGGGTTCTCTCGGGCCACCGACATCGCCTGTCTGCACCTTCGCCGTGGGCGTCTGACGCGGTCCGAGGCCCTCGACATCGTCAAGCGGCTCGACGGAAGGTTTCCTTGGGAGTATCTCGGCAAGCCTTTGAAGGATATTCTTCGACCTCTTGATCTGACGGTCGAGGAGTTCACCGCCATCTGCGACAAGTTCACCAATCGATCGATCTTCAAAACCAGGGCGAATGGCGAATTGATAAAGGACAAGCAAGGCAACCTGTCGAAGATCAACGACGACAACTGAGCTTCAGATGATCTCGTCTAAGACACTGGTGCCGACCACGGTGGGAATCATCGATGTAGGTATCGCGAATCTCGGGTCGATCGAGCGAACACTGCGGGAAACCGCTGACGAAGTCGTCATCGTGAAAGAGGCCCATCAGATTTCGGAGGTCGATCGCCTTGTCCTTCCGGGGGTCGGTGCCTTCCCCGTCGCGATGGCGAGACTCTCCGACACGGGACTCGCACCGGGAATCCGAGATTTTGCCGTCGATAGACGCCAGCCGATCCTTGGAATTTGTCTCGGCATGCAACTTCTCGCCTCCCTCGGCGAAGAGTATGGAACGACACCCGGACTCGACCTCATTCCTGGACGAGTCCGACGCTTCGACGACTCGTATGGGAGTCGGATTCCCCACGTCGGCTGGAACTCGGTCGACCTCGAGGCGCAATCGCCATTGTTCATCGACATTCCAACCGGGATGGACTTCTACTTCGTACACAGTTTCGTCTTCGAAGTCCAGCATCAGCATTTCTGCTCGGCTAGTGCGACGAACGGAGAGCGATTCAGTGCAGTAGTGCAGAGCGACAATGTGGTTGGAGTCCAATTCCACCCCGAGAAGTCGTCACGCATCGGGCGTCGACTCTTGCGCAACTTTTGCGAGTGGTCTCCATGCTGAAGACACGGGTCATACCGGTCATGTTGTGGAAGGACGGGGGTCTGGTCAAAGGAAGGGGCTTCGATCATTCCCGAAATGTGGGAGCTGTCCTACCTGCTGTCAAGGTCTACAACGCGCGGGACGTGGACGAACTCGTGCTAGTCGACGTTGCTGCATCACTCAGCAACAAATCACCTCGCTATGCCGAGATCGAGTGGTTTGCCCGCGAGTGCAACGTTCCTCTGGCAGTGGGGGGAGGAATCCGCAGTGAAGA
>Ga0315899_10004136_pt1 | contig 15698 bp, 9 predicted proteins | sample LakEriMetagenome_2_FD_203518 | JGI IMG/M metagenome (GOLD analysis project Ga0315899, IMG submission 203518) | Freshwater fungal communities from buoy surface, Lake Erie, Ohio, United States - Buoy 4 MA112 | ecosystem: Environmental > Aquatic > Freshwater > Lake | place: USA: Lake Erie, Ohio... | reverse complement strand
TGGCAACACGCGCTTCTTGTTTGAGGGAACACGCGGCGCTTGTTGCAGGAAGCACAGAGGTGGTTGAGGAGAGGTCGTTGAGGAGCGCAAGAGGCAGAACGCATGGAGCCTACCCTGTGAGGGTGCAAGGGCGGCGCCACGTCTGGCTCAATGGCAGGCGGTTGGCAACGGTTTGGGGAAAGGGCAAGGAAAGGGCAAGGACATAAAAGGGCGGCAACAGACCAGCCTCTTTGAGCTGGTGACCAAAGTGGTCGACAGCGCGGTGTTCCTCATCAAAGCGAAAGGGAGTGGAATCGGGGAAGTAGCCGTGCATGGCGCCAGACTTGCCCGCCATGCTCTCGACAAGCATGCCTATGGTCATGCGCGACGGGAACGCGTTGGGGTTGATGATGACGTCGGGAGTGATGCCGGTTTCAGAAAAGGGCATGTTGTGGGCGGGCCAGAGGGTGGACAGGGTGCCCTTTTGCCCGTGGCGGCTCGAGAACTTGTCCCCCACGACGGGCCGCCGGTCATAGCGCAGTTTGATGCCCACCCGCTGCATTGGTTTGCCAGGGCCGTCGCCCATGAGGCGCACCTGATCGACCTGAATGTCCTCGGCGCTCTTCACCATTCCCGTCTTGCTTTTTCCTGTAGCCGGGTCCACCTGCTCGGCAGCATTCACATGCGTCAGCATTCACATTCGTCAATCGCATCCTCTTGAATCGCATCCTCTTTGACACTTGGTCTATCGAATGCTCTTCAAGTCAATGTCCCCACGAGACATGCGCACAACACTGGAGACACGACCACATCCCTAGACACAAGACACATGACCACAAGACACATGACCACAACACAGGGCCTATCAAGGGAGGTGCAGAAATGAGAACGGCACATTGCCACACGATATTCGCAAGCAAAGGCGCACACAGTGCGATGGGTCGAGTAGCAGCGAGGCGACAAGGAGGCGGAGACGGGGAGAACCGCGCGCCAGAGGGCCATGCCTTGGGTCAGCTTGCTGCCCACCTCTGGCAGGCCATCGGAACCGAGATGTTCTATGTAGCCTTGGCCTTTTGGGTTCCCGAATCTGGTGGCACAAGCCAGCACAAGTCAGCACAAGCGGCGCCAAAGCAAAAACAAAGCCCAGCACACGCACAAGCACAAGCACAAGCACAAGCACAAGCACAAGCACAAGCACAAGCACAAGCACAAGCACAAGCACAAGCACAAGCACTTGCACAAGCACAAGCAAAGCGGCGCGGTCTGCTGGCCCGAGTCCGTGTGTACGTGCTCTCGAGCTCGTGTCCCGTGCTCGTGAGCGGCAGGCACGGGGGCACGCGTCGGCCTACGGCGTCGGTCTACGTCTCGAGTTTGAGCAGTTTCAGGGCGTTGCGCCAAGAAGCGCCAAGATGCATGCCCTGCGTGCCCACGTGGCTGGATGCGGCATGCACATGTCGGGGCACGAGAGGAGAGCAGCAGGGAACAGGAGGAGCAAGGCGGCCGAGGGCGGAGACTGGAGGCACCGGGAGCCCTTGGGCGCACTCTTGTCCAGGTCGACGATGGTGTAAGTGTAGACATGCCCGTGGCCAAAGCCGCGGTCGTAGGACGCCTTGTTGATGATCATGGCGTCTTCCATGTCGTACCCCGTGTACGAGATCACGGCCACCACAGCATTGGTGCCCATGGGGTAATCGTCCATGCGGAAGGTGTCTTGGGCGGCGTTGCGCACCAGTGGCATTTGGGGGGTGAGGATGCGGTAGCTCTTGTTGTCGCACCGATGGTTGTAGGCAAACATGGGCGAGCCCATCGTTTGCTTCCCCATCTGGCACTGGTACATGTTGCGGGGCGACTGGTTCATGTCAGAAAACGGTGTGCATTGTGCCACCACGCTCAGCATGTTCATGGGGCTCAGCTCCATGTGGCTGTGCTGCCGGGGGTCCACTTCCTTGGGCATTACGGCGATGTCCATGTGGATCTGCTCAAAGGTGCCGATCCATTCGTGCCGCCCGCTGTGGAGCTGCATCACGGGCCGCATCATGCGCCCGGGTGTCGAGAAGACAAACAGCCCCGCCCACAGCCCATTCGTGCGGGGCGGCACGAGGCTGAGCTCCAAAAACTCAGGCACGCGTCGGGCGGCGGGCGCCGAGGACGAAGAGGCCCATGCCGACGCCTTGATGTCGCGCATGCTTGCCACCACCCGCTTCGCATCCGATGCGTGACATCGCCCCACGAGGCGCCCGTCGAGGAGGACCGGGAGGTGGTCCTTGCTCAGCACTATCTGCACCCCGCTGGCCCCCACGGGCGACACGCCCACAGAATACAAAGCCTCCACCACGGCCAGCAGCTGCTCCGGGGCTGCAGGAGAGGAGCGGATCTGGCAGACGGACGTCAAATGATTGAGCAGCCCGCACGGGCCTCCATCGGGCGTGTGGACCGGGCAGACAAAGCCCCAGGACTCGGGGAGCAGCTTGCGCACGGCGGTGGACTTCATGGTGGTGAAGAACTGTCCGCGGTGAATGGAGCGGTAGTGCGACAGGTAGCGCAGGAAGTTGAGCCGCTCCGCCACTATCGTGTAGCCCGACACCTGTGATAGGTCCAGCCCGCTTTGCGAGATCAGGTTGCCGGTGGCCATGAAGTACTCGAGCTTACGGCCGATGTCCAAGGAGTTGCGCATGACCAGGGACTCGTAGTAGTCACGGTCCGCCAAATTGATCTTGTCGCCTTGCTTCCCCCGCCGTGCAGCTTCTATCCCCGCGCTCAGCCCCATCTTCGCTGAGCGCACGTCTTTTTCGTACACCTCCTTGAGCGCAACGATGTAGTCCTGCAGCTTCTCCTTGCACATCATGGTCATCAGATGTCCCGGGAGCAGGACTTCTTGGCAGTGGAGCGAGTCAGGAGAATCGGGCTGGATAGCGCCCGAGACCAGCGCATACAGCTTCTGCATCATCACGATCATCTGGTTCCACTTGTCCTCTTGCGTGTCGAGGTGCACAAAGATGAAATGCTGCAAGAGAGCCCGCCCCATGTCAACGTCCGAGGTGTCGTCGCGCAAGTAGAGAGCGCGCACGAGGAGGGGGCGGAAGCGCTGGCCGAGGTATGCCAAATAGTGCTCCCTGTTCCGCAGCCCCACGTAGCGGTTGGCGTCGCGCAGGGCCACCTCTATGCGGTCGGAGAGGAAGGTGTTCTCCTCATCGCCACCCATGACGTGTTGGTAGATCTGGTGGTCACTGCTGCCCGTCAGGGCTTTGAGGATGAGCACCGCCGGGATCAGGTACTCCTGCTTCCGGATCTTGACCGACAGCGTGCAGTTGCCCGTGGTGAGGTAATGGAGGGTGACGGTGGAGCCAGTCTGGTCATTGCGCACGCAGCGCAGCATGCAGCCGAACTTGGAGTACTGCGCGCCGCGCTTGGTGAAGGAGGGGCGGATAATGGCCATGACGTAGTTGCGCCGCTGCAGCGACAGCAGCCTCACTGCCTTCTCGTTGCCGTTGGCGATGAAGAATCCTCCGAACTCGTACGGCTCCTCGCCCATGCGGACGAGCTGGCTCTGGGACTTGCCGTACAGGTGGCAGTGGCGCGACCTAACCATGAGCGGCACACTGCCCACTCTCCTGTCCACCTCCACGCTCACGCCGCCCTCCAGCGCAAACACCAGTGTCGCATACAAGGGCGCTTTATATGTCTGTGCGCACGCGCCGGGTGGCTCACACGTCAGCCCTGCCCCCGCACTCACGCGCGCGCTGTCTAGGCTGCCCATCTCGCTCGAGTTCGCTCGCCGGCTCGCGCCAACACGCATGCGCAGCAAAGCGCATGCCGACACTGTTGCCACATACACGGCCACAGCATAGGCGGCTCGACGCAGGGCGCTTCGCATCAGGCCGGGGAGAGACCAGCCGAAGGTGGCGGCACTCGCTCGGCAGCATACGCGGGTCCTTGCAGTCCTCGCTCTTGATGGGCGACGACATACGGACGGAGGAAATACTTATAACCAATCGCTGCACCCCGCCCTCCTCGTTGGGTCGCTCGAGGGTGACCGGCAGCAGGTTTTTGACGGCCTGCGGAAGGCCCTCATTGATAAAGTAGTTGAACGACTCGACGTGCGGCGCCGCCAGGTGGGAGCGCACGTCGGGCTCATCTTTTTCGAGCGTGTGCTTGTGCGCGTGATTCGGTGCGCGCGGCCCCGCGGGCGGTGCTCGGGACCCTTTGGACGCCGACTTGGGCTTCGCTGCGCCGTCATACGCATGCGTGTCACGCGAACCCTTCGCTGCGCTTTGCGCCCTCTTCTTTTTGCCCTCGCCGTCGCCGCTCTCCTGTTGTTGCTCCCGGACACGCGGCCGCGCGCTCGTCAGCAACTATTGTGCTATCTTGGCGGCGTACGGACGATCGCCCACCGCCCGAGGTCGCGGGCACGCTAGCAGGCTGGCCCGTGGCATGCGGGGCAGGGCGCACGGCAGCGCGATCAGGCAACACGGCAGGGACAGACCATCACAGCAACGCCTGGCCCAGGGGCCTCCCTCGCAGTGGCCGGATGGGCCGCGGCCTCGCCTCCCACTTTCACGGCGAAAGTGGACCACAAAATTTTCACTTTATACTTCACGTGCCGCATCTAATGGCCACGGGGAACGAGCGCTCTAGGGTGCTGGAGGCGTTCCGCGCCGTGGGTGTCGTGGCCCTGCCGCTAAAATGCCCGGTGCTGAAGCGCGGCGTCGAGAACTTTGTGACGACGTCGGTCAAGAACGGGTTCCAGGTGTTCGACTGCAAGAGCTTGCGCCTGCTCTTCGTGTCGTCGCCCGCGACGCAGCGCGGAATAAAGGCGCTCGAGGTACACGGCGACTTTACGTTTGTAGCCTCAGGCGCCGTGGTGCACAAGTTCGAGCGCGGCAAGCAGGTCGGGCAGGTCGGGCCGCTCGCAGCGAACATCTCGCTCCTGCTCGTCGTGGGCGACATGCTCTTTGCGCACAGCACCGACGGCACGGTGGTGGCCATAGACGTCAAGACCTCCGACGAGGTGCTGCGCGTGGACCTGGCCCGCAGCGGGGTGACTGCAAAGGGCAGTCGCGCGGCGGCCAAGCTCACCGCGTGGGTGCACCCGCAGTCGTACCTCAACAAGCTGCTGCTCGGAGACGAGGAGGGCTCGCTCTTCATCCTCAATGTCCGCAGCGGAAAGTGCGTCCACCGCTTCGCACCGCTCGGTGCCTCGGTCGCCGCCATTGCGCAGTCGCCTGCCGTGGATGTCGTGGCTGTGGGGCTCATGGACGGACGCATCGTGGTGCGCAACATCAAGTTTGATGAAACCCTCTTTGAGTTTACGCAGCAAGACGGCGCGGTGACGGACTTGTCTTTCCGTACCGACAACACCTCGGTGCTGGCGTCAGGCTCGTCGAACGGAGGCGTGTACATCTGGAATCTGGAAGAGGAGCGCCTGATAGCCTCGATGCCCCAGGCGCACGACAGCCACGTGTGCACCACCACGTTTTTGCAGGGCGAACCTATTCTCCTCACGTCGGGCGCCGACAATGCAGTCAAAATGTGGATTTTCGACCAAGACGACGGGAGCGCGCGGCTGCTGCGGTCGCGCAACGGGCACAGCGCGCCTCCGACGCGGGTGCGCTACTACTCGCAGCACACCCTCTTGTCTGCCGGGCAGGACCGCTCCTTTCGTATCTTTTCCACAATTCAGGACCAGCAGAGCCGCGAGCTGTCGCAGGGCCGCGTCGAAAAGAAGGCCCAGAGCCTCGACAAGAAGAGCGAGGAGCTGAAGCTGAATCCGGTCATCGACTTTGCGGCCTGCAGGCAGCGGGAGAAGGACTGGTGCAACGTCCTCACCTGCCACCACGACGACAACCGCGCCTACACCTGGCGCTACAAGAACGCTGTGCTCGGCAAACATGTGCTGCGACCGCCTCCCCTTGACTATGAGGCAGCACACAAGGCAGCGGTAGGGGAGCACGGCCCCAAAGTGGACCCCTTCAAGCGCGGTCCCGGCCGCCTCCCCGGGCAGGTGGTGGACTACGTGCATCGCGTTCGCAACAAGGGCGCGCCGCAGCTCCACGAAACCACCCACGCCAAGGTCCCTTGCCCCCTCCCCTCTCTGTGTGAGGGGGCGTGAACGCCCCCTCACAGAGTGCTTGACCAGAGGGCAGCGGGCGGCGAGAGAGGAAGAGGCGAGAGAGAAGAGGCGAGAGAGAAGAGGGCAACAGTCCTCTCTGTCGGGAGCGTTAACATTCCTCTTTGTCTCAACCCCAACCGTGTCTGCGTCAACGTTTGGCGCTGACGCCCTAACGCAACGGCGGAGGCATGTGGACGCTTTCTTGGTGTTGGAGTGTTTCAAGAGTTGGTCCCTAGCTGTCTTGCGAGTGGAGCTGTCCTAGCTGTCTTTCAAGTGTTGCTCTGCTGTTGCCGAGATGTCATGTGCAGGGTATGCTAACGGATCAAGGCGGGGCAGGCGGTGTGCGTGACAGGGTGTGGCAACTTTGGGCTGGTGGGCTATGGGTGCGGGCGCATCGACAAGTTCAACATGCAGTCCGGCGCACACCGCGGGACCTTCTGGGCTCAGCCTCCCATCGGACATGCTGGCGGCATCCACGGGGTTGAGGTCACGGCCTTGAATGAAATGGTCATCTCGGCTTCCTTCGACGGCAGCGTGAAGCTGTGGGACTTTGAGGAGCGCCGCCTGCTCCACACTTTCGAGACCGGGTCGCCCGTAACTCAGATGCAGCTGAACCGCGACAACTCCCTCCTCGCCGTGTGCTGCGACGATCTGAAGATGCGCGTGTATGACGTGTCATCGCGTCGTTTGGTGCGCGAGTTCGAAGGGCACACGAATTGCATCACGGACGTTTGTCTGTCGAGCGACGGGCGCTGGGCGCTGACGGCCTCCGCCGACCGCTCTCTTCGCATCTACGATATCCCCACCGCGCGTCTGATCGACTGGGTATCCGTTGGCCCTCCTCTTGCCAGCCTGTACCTGTCGGCCCTCCTCTTCCGACCCCTTGCTACCCTCTTGCTACGCATGGCTACCCCTCGCGCTACCCTCCTCTTCCTTCCTCGAATCACGCGTCTAAACAACTTGTTCTCCCTTGTGGTCCGCTGCGCACTGGCTGATGTGACGGATGTATGTGCATGTATGTGCATGTATGTGCATGTATGTGCCGTCAGGTCCGCTTCGACAGAGCTGTTACCGGTGTGGCCATGTCGCCCTCGGGTGACTTTGTGTGCACCTCGCATGCCGGCTCGCTGGGCATCTACCTGTGGGCTAACCGCACGCACTTCGCCAATGTCTTCCTTGGATACTCGGCTCCCTCCGATCCTACTGGTCTTGCTACTCTTCCCCCTCCCTCTTGCTCCCTCTCTCTTCCTGTCCTTCTTTCCTCCTTTCCTTTCCTTTGCATGTCTTCCCTTGTTTTATGCATTGTCCAGCCATTTTCATGTCGCGCTCGTTACCCTAAACCCTTCGTAGCGCGCAAAAAACGGTGTTTTGGCCTCCTGCGTCGGCCAAAACACCGTTTTTCCGCGCAGTTCCGGCGGCGGTGGGCCGCGGGGGTTAGGGCAGGAGGGGCATTGGATGAGCGAGTCTTGAAATAGAAGCAATACCCTAGTTTCGGGGTTGCTTGATTTTGAAGAAGAAGAGCAACCTTGTAGGACTTGGACAACGGGCGTAGTCATCAGCAAGCATTTGCCCAGGGCCAGAGCGGCCGGAAGGCACGAGTGAGTGAGGGAGTCAAAGTGCAGATGAGTCAAAGTCCAGACTTAGGGCCACGGGAGAGGCAAAGTGGACTGAGTGTGGGGGTGTTGGGGTGTTGGGGAAGAGCAGACTTGCGCCTGCCCACGTCCTCGGGCGCCGAAGAAGCAAGACGCGATGGGCAAGAGGCGCAGGAGGGCAAGGACTTGTCGCTCGATCAGTACCCCCCGCTCACCGCGCAGCTGGCACCGGAGCTCATCACCTTCTCCACTGTTCCTGCCCCCCGCTGGCAGGCATCTACCTCCTTGCCATCGTCCTCTTGCATCTGCCTACTTGCCCTCGTCCGCGTGTACCTCTCCACTCCTCCATACCACAGTCTAGGGTGGCAGACGGCTTGCGAGGGAGCGCGCGTGTGCAAGCATTGCGAGGGAGCGCGCGTGTGCAAGCAACTCCTAGCATCTGCAAGCATCTGCAAGCGCCCTGCAAGCGCCCTTGCCCGTGGCCACTCTTCTGCTCACCGCTCGCTTGCGGGGCTCTGACGCAGCGTGAATGGTTGCGTGAGCTGACGGTGCTCACGTGGTGCATGTGCGCCTATGACGCAGACATTGGCTAACCTCGACGACATCAAGAAGCGCAACCGGCCAGCAGAAGCGCCCAAGGCGCCGGCGGAGGCCCCCTTCTTCCTGCCCACTCTGCCTGGCCTGGAGCCCGCATTCGTGCCCGAGGGCAAGGCTGGCCACAAGGTGTGCCCAGCCCGTTGCTGCCGTCTCTTCAGAGCCCGTTGGTGCCGTCTCTTGAAACTGAAAAGGAGTTGGCGTGGGCGGGCTAGGCTAGTGCATAGACCCACGTGCTTGGACCAGAGACCAGAGACCGTGCTTGGACCAGAGACCAGAGACGGCAGACCCATGACTGTAGACCGTAGATGCACGTCCATCCACTTGGGTGCATAGACGCATGCCGTGGTCGCTAGTTGATTCACTTCTGCCGTGGTTGCTAGTTGATTCACTTCTGTTGATTGGCAGGGGTTGGGAGGGTTGGGAGGGTTGCCAGAGGAAGGGCAAGCACAGGCGCGCGCTAAACGACCCAAGCTGAGCGCCGACGCATTGCCGGGCTGGGGTGACGATGCGGAAATTGACGGCGTCGAGGGGCAAGGGTTCGAGGGCGAGGTGGGCGGAGGCGGGGAGTCGCGGCTTGTCAATTTGAGCCACCTGCGCCCTTGCACCAAGGTCCTTGCCTGCCTATCCTCCTCCAGCTCCTCCCCCAGCTCCACCCCAAGCGTTTGGGTTGCCTTGCGAATGTGGTGGAATGGAATGCGGTGCATGCGTTGCAAGTGCCACAAGCACTGACATGAGGAAGAGGAGAGGGCAGTTTGTGAAGCAGCTGCGGCGCGCTGGCATAGCGGGCACCCGCCAGTTTGCCGCCTGCGTGGCGGAGCTGGCTGAAATGTCGGCGTCGGCCGTCGACCTCGAGATTCGGTCGCTGTCCGTGGACAATCAAGGGGAGGAGCTGGGGCTGTTTATCGACATGATTGCAAGCCAACTGCCCTCTGGCCGCAACTTTGAACTTCTCCAAGCCTACTTGGCGTAAGTTCCCCCCTCTGACACGCCGCAACCCTCTTGCGCCCCAACACTCGCAGCTGCTCCTCCTCCATAAATGGTTAACCATATTGTCGATTAGCAGCCGTGGGAGGCGTGCGCGCACCAAACGCAGAGGTGCATACAGGCGGGGCCTGGGCAGCTATCTGCATGGCGGGGCGGGCGGTAGCACTCACCACCTCCTGCCCTCATGTGACTCACCACCTGCCTGCCGTCACCATTGCGCAGGGCCTTCCTGAGAATTCACGAAGACGGCGTCATGGCGTACCCCGCGGTAGCCGAAAAGATCGCCAGCCTTAACCAGACCCAGCGCGCTGCCTCGCTCGCGTTCAAGGCTAAGTGCCAGGAGGTCCTCTGCCTTGTCGGGGCCTTTGCAAATATCCAGTAGGCACGCGGGAATTCTCTTTGGGCAATCTTGAGTGAATTCGACTTGCCCTCAGACACTTTCCCTCCGACTCTTTGAGAGAGAGTGAGTAGGCGCATGCCCTCCGACACTTTGACACTGTGTGCATGCCCTCCGACACTTTGACACTGTGTCAGGCGGTGTGTCAGGCGGTGTGTCGTGCGGCGGTGTGTCATGCGCCTCACAACGCGCGGGCCTCTCGTCCGCTGAGCTGACGATTTCGGCCTTTTGGTGGAGAGCAGTTGCCCGCTCCCACGCCCCTAGGCTCACCTGCTCGCACGGCGGAGCGGCTCCGCCGGCGTGCGAGCAGGTGAGCCTAGGGGCGGTGGGGAGCCGCTCCGCCGTGCGAGCAGGTGAGCCTAGGGGCGGTGATTAGGTGAGTCTCCCAAATGCTTTTGGAATCTGTTGAAGCTAGCACTCTTTCAATCAGTTGAACCAATCATCTACTGATTCCCTCAAACTGCAAGACCACTCACTTGAGGACCCATTCCCTTCAACACTTTAAAGGTACACACTCAAAAGACGTTGACATTGTGAAGAATGCGGCTCCTGCCTTTGGGACATTGCGTGTGCGCACTTTACATGCCCAACCCAGCGGGCATTCCCAGTTCCGCCCTGTTCATGCCCAGTCTTAGAACCCCATTCCCATTCCCAGTTGCGCCCTGTGTGCGCGTTCACGACGCATCAGAATAGGAGCAGCGAAACACTGTAAACTTACTCATGTCCCTCGTGGTAAACTTTGTTCAAGATTCAGAACATTGAATGCAAACAGTCTCGTCCTCTTTCTCCAAACCTGACCTCACGCACTCCCTCACGCACTCTTGCATGCGCGCAGGCGGGGCGGCAGCTATCAAAATTGTAAAGACCACACCGGTAATCGTTGCTCTTCAGATACGAACGGGTGGCCGTGGGCGACATTGTGTTAGCCCTGCCAGGGCATCGCGCGCAGCACGAGGCGTAGGTGCACAGGGTGAGAACGACGGGCACTGGCAGTGAGGTGTGTGTACATCTCCAACTTTCTCCCCCCTCTCTCTCCGCTGCTGCGGGTCTTGACCACGCCCCACGCCCGCGGGCGTGTCTGCGCAACGATTGCCCGCCCACACAAGATCGGAGAAGTTCGCAGCTGCAGCCTCAACAGCTTGGAAAGAGGGTGTGGGCACGGGTGTGGTGTGTGGCTCACTTACGCTGCGGAATATGCCCCTGACGCCGCCTGGCCAAACATGATTCAGTGACGATTCGATTCAGTACTTTTTGTTTTTTTTATAATAGTTGGTGCAACGGACGACAGAGACCATGCGAGGATAAGGCGAGACAAGCGGGCAAGCGCGGCGTGGAAGCCGCGGTCCTCGCGAAGAGCGCCCCAGGATGAGCGAGCGGGCCAGCCATGCAGGCTCGGTGGCGGGCAGCCAGGCGGGATCCCGTGCTGGCAGCGGGAACCCGTCGCTGGCAGCCAGCGCGGCCAACAGTGAGGCGTCGTCACCTGCAAACAGTCGCCCGGGCTCATCTGAAAGGGAAGGAGAGAAAAAGGAAGGATGGGAGCGGGGGGGTGGTGGCTGCAAGGCTCCGTCTGCGGTCGGCTCAGTGGCAGCGTCTGCTGCCACAAGTGCCAACACGAGCAAAGCGGCGAGCAAGGCGGCATCGGGCACGACAAGCCAGGAGCAGAGCCGCTCAACCTCGCGCGCAGGATCGCGCGCAGGATCCCCAGAAAAGGCTGCGGCGCTCAAGCCCAAAAAGGCTGCGGCAAAGACGAAGACGCCGGAAGTGGATGCCGAGACATTCCTGCCCAAGAAAAAGCGCAAGTCTCGGGGGCAGTGGGAAAAAGAGCAACGGGAGCGCTTGCTGAAAGACGAAGAGTATGTCGGGCAGCAGCAGCGCCATCTGCAGCGCATGCAAGAGCTTGTTGCGCGCATTGAAATCTGCGATGTCGAGTACGCGCGCCTCAAAGCTGAGGGCAGCATGATCGAAGCGCTGCACTGGCTGGAGCGGGGCATGTGGGTGCGGCGCGAAAGGTACGGCGTGGCAAGTGAGGAGGTGCAACGGACAGTGCAGACGCTATGTGGCGACTGCAATACGGTGGCCATGGCAGCGCTGCAGGGCAAGGATGTGATTCTCGCGCACGAGCTGCTTCAAAAGGCGCTGCTGCTGACGGAGCCTGTGGGGTCGGAGCAAGGCAGCGGGGTCTTGCGGCTCGAGGGTCCGCGCTCGCGTCTGCGTGCCGTGACCTACAACAACCTCGGCTGTTACTACCGGAAGCGCGGCAAGTTGCACTCGGCTTTGCAGATGCTTGACAAGGCGCTGCGCCTCGAGCTGCTGTCGAATGAGGTGGACACGCCAGCAACGACACACCTGAACATGAGCGTGGTCCTGTCTCAGTTGCTCAAGCACCGGGCAGCGGCAGAGCATGCAGAATGCGCGATCAAGCTGCTGAACCAGGCGTCGGACCCCCGGGGCATATCAGGCTTGGTCCAGGCGCTCGAAAAGAAGCCGCCGGGGCTCCTGGCCCTCGCCTACCACACCATGGCCACGCAGCTCGAATTCCTGGGTCAAAGCGACACGGCGCTCAAGATGTATGAGGAGGCTGCCGACACGGCTGCACAATGCTGGGGAGCGGAGCACGACAAGGCCCTGAAGATGCACCATGACTTCCGCGCCGCCCATCGCCGCTTTTGCCCTGAAGAGTATGAGGCAGAGGAGGCCAGGGAGCGCAAGGTCCTAGCTAAGCAGCAGCGGAAGAAGGAGTTGGAGGACGACGAGCAAGGTGTGGACACCTCCTCCAGACCCGAGCGCGCAGACAGAAACAGGAAGGACGCGTCGCATGGGGGGAAGAGCGCCGACAAGACCGCCGACAAGGGCGCAGGCAAGAGCAAGGGGGGGCAGCACACGAAGTTGCCCGCCCTGGGTAAGGCTGCGCAGGGCGGAGGTGGCAGTAGTAGAGTGGAGAAAGATAGGAGAGTGGAGAAACAAAACTCCCTCCACTCTTCTCCTGCCGCCTCGCCCACTGGCAAGGCGGAAGGCAGGCAAGGGAGGCAGGGCAAGGAGAAGAGCGTTGCCGCCAAGCGCCGGTCTCTCAAAACCGTTATGCTGAGCGAGGGGGGGGTGTCCCCGGACTCGTCTCCAGAGCGCAACGAGAAGCAAAGGCGACTAACGAAAACTGTAAGAAGAAAAGCGATCTCCGAAGGTCCTCCTAGATACAAAGGCGTCAGTCATGACGCGGAGTTCGTTGACGAGGAGTGGACGGGCGGGCGGGGAAGCATTATTTTGGAGGCTGGCGACGTGCAGGTCTTGAGCGTGTCGGTGGGTAGCGGGCACGCGCATGGAGACGCCAAAAGAGGCGTCAAGGCGCTGGCCGAGGACGCACACAAACAGGCGCAACGCTGGGCAGCGCATCAAGTGCCGCGACCGCCCGGCAAACGTCTGCCACCGCTCGGTGGCATGGGAGAAGAGGAGGGAAGAGGAAAGCAGTGGGTAGCTCATTTTGCCGGCGCCACCCACGTGGGCGCAAAGGATGAGGAGATTATGGAGGAGGAGTGGGCCGAAGGCGAGGAAAGGCTCGGACGGCTGGAGGCAAGGATGAAGGAATTCGTGCGGCAGCTCGAAACCGGACACCTCCAGAACCGCGCGGCTCGCAAGCTCACAAATGACGCGGGCGAAGAAGTGGTCCGCTGTCGATGCGTCGGCTCCTTTGGCAGGCAAATGCTCCTCGTGCCGTTGCGTACCTCCCTGCCCCGCCTCATCGCACAAATCAACAAGGAGGTTGATCTTGGGGTGGAGGCCGAGCTTGAGGTCTTCTACATCGACACTGGTATCGCGTGTGTGTGTGTGTGTGTGTGTGTGTGTGTCTGTGTGTGTGTGTCTGTGCACATATATGATGTATGTATGTGTATATACATACATAGTGTAGGCACGTGTTGACACGGGTAGACACGTGTCTCCGGACACGTGGCTATGGACACGTGGAGACACGTGTCTACGCGCAGAGAGGGAGAGATCTACGTGCATGTGACACGCGTCGACACGTGTAGACACGTGTGTGTATGCGTGTGTGTGTGTGTGTAATGTGTATGTGTGTGTGTGTGTGTGTGTGTGTGTGTGTGTGTGTGTGCAGACGCGGATTTGATGGACATAAAGAGCGACGGAGCGTTGAAATCAAGCATAAGCGACGCGAGGGCGCGAGCAGACGAGACGCTGGTTCTCAAGGTGGTGACGCGCCTTGACCGAGAGCGCGAGGCTGCCGCATCAGCCGCAGCCGCAGCGCAAAAGGAGAAGGAGGAGGCGGAAGCGGCCGAGGCAGCGGCACGGAGGGAGCTCGAGGAAGCTGAGGAGGCGGAGCGGGTGGCACAGGAAGCGCGAGCAGCGGCAATGGCAGCGCACGCGGCACACTCGAAGGAGGAGCTGGAGGCGCTGGAGGCGGAGGGGATCGCAGAGGAGCTACGCAAGGTGCGGCAAAGCGCCGTGGCGAGTGTGGCTCAAGCAACCAAGCGCGTCAGGCACTTGGAGGCACAGCTCGAGCAGCACGAGGCGCAGGGCGACCAGGCGGCTGCCGATCTCGTGCGCGCCGAGCTTGCCGAAGCCAAGCAGGCGCAAGCGGAGGCGACGGAGGTGGCGACGCAGGCGCAGCAAGAGCATGCAGCGGCGGCGGAAGACGCCGAGCGCGAACGCCGCGAGGCCGACGAGGCGCGCAGGAAGGTTGAGCGCGAGCGGGCCAACGCGGAGGAACTGGAGCGCGTCGCCGCCAAGGAACGCGCAGAAGCAGAGGAGGCGGCGCAGATAGCGCGAAAGGAACGGCAAGAGTATGAAGCTGCGCAGCAGTCGGCGGAGCGCTCGCAGGCAGAACTGCAACGCAGCCTCGACTCCATGGCATCTAACCACGCCAGCGCTGCTGCCGTCACCGACACAGAGGAGCTGCAGCGCCAGGAAGAGCTGGCGCGCGAGGAAAGGGAGGAGCGAGAGCGGCAGCGGGAGCGAGAGGCGCAGGAGCGGAAGCGGCGAATAGCGGCGGAGCTGGTGCAATGCAACGTGCGGATGTGGCAAGCGCGCAAGAAGGTGCGCTACCGGAGCAACTTGCGCCACATGAAGCAACGCCGAGGCGCCGCAACCACCATCCAGCGCATGGTGCGCCTGTGGGGAAAGGGACGGGAGATGCGGCGGATGGCGCGCCAACAGGTGCTGGCGCACAAGGCGGCACACGCCCTGGTCCTTCAGCGCGCTGTGCGCATGTGGCGGGCACGGGGGGAAGTGCACGGGTTACGGCTGGAAAGCTGCCGCGCAGGCCTCCTCCTGGGGCGCTATCGCATTTTCCGGCATCTGGCGCAGCTGGACGAAGCGGCTTCAGACGTGCTACCACTAGTGCTACCGGCAACCACGCCCGAGGCGGCAGGCGGAGGCAAGGGCCTGCCGACTGTCAACACTGGCTCCTCTGGCTATTTTCGCAGAGAGCAGGAGGAGGCGGTGGTGGAAGCAATCAACTGGCGCTTCATCGGCCGCGATAACCCTCCCCCCGCGCGCGACCTGGGGCGGCTGGGGTCGGCTGGCTCCATCATGTCGGCTGGGCGCCTGCCTTCTTCCGGCCAGCCCCACCGGCCAGCGCCTGTGCTTTCACTCAGGAAGCGCGACAAGCGGCGGCTCCACCCTGAAATGGCTGCTCTCCTCCACGCTGGTACCGACCAGTGGCTCATGTGGGCCATAGATTGCAAGCGCCCTTTGCGGCACTCGTTGCGCCGCGTCATGCTCCGCTTCTGCCTCTCTCCTGAGCGCCACGTCAAGCAAGTTGCCCTCCTCCGCTCCCTCGCCGGTCTGTATACGCACATACATACATAACATACATACATACATACATACACATATACATACATACATACATACATACATATGGTGTCCGGTGTGTGTGTGTGTGTGTGTGTGTGTGTGTGTGTGTGTGTGTGTGTGTGTGTACCTCGGAGCAGCTCCGGCGAATCTCCCGCCCGAGCTGCTCCGAGCTGTCCCGCCCGAGCTGTATACATACATGCATATATATATATATATATATATATATATATATATA
>Ga0315899_10004132_pt1 | contig 15705 bp, 11 predicted proteins | sample LakEriMetagenome_2_FD_203518 | JGI IMG/M metagenome (GOLD analysis project Ga0315899, IMG submission 203518) | Freshwater fungal communities from buoy surface, Lake Erie, Ohio, United States - Buoy 4 MA112 | ecosystem: Environmental > Aquatic > Freshwater > Lake | place: USA: Lake Erie, Ohio... | reverse complement strand
CGTGCGGAACAACGGCCCGAGCACACTCACCATCCAGTCGTGCGCCTTGGTTGCACCTGAGTGAGCTGTGCACGTGCTCGTGTGGTCGCCGTGAAAGTCCATGCAGAACTTTTTGTGGGACCCGTGAGGAACCCGGTACTTTAACAGGGTGCGCCTGTTTTCCCTGGTTCCTCTCGTTTGGGAATCGAACCCAAAACTCCAGGGTGGCTGGTGGGTCTTGCACCAACGACTGACAGGGGATCTGATCCCAACCATCAGGGGATCTGGAGCCCACCCAGGGCGTGGCTGGGACCCGTGAGGAACCCGGTACTTCAACACAGGGTGCGCCTGTTTTCCCTGGTTCCTCTCGTTTGGGAATCGAACCCAAAAATCCAGGGTGGCTGGTGCAAGACCCAACCACCAGGCAGATAGGGGATCTGATCCCAACCATCGGGGGATCTGGAGCCCACCCACCTCTCGTTTGGGAAGACTTCCTTGCAAATGAGAAGAGTATTTGAAAAGGAATTTAGGGTAATCACGGCAGCAATCATGAAACTAAGCGTTTCGACCGTTACTACACAAACCCGAGTACCGTGCCCGATAGTAAACACATTCTTCAAACAGTGTCACGGTTCCAAAACTATGTGAAATAAAAGGAACACACACCGGTTCGCACTGTAGAACAAATCTGGTAACGTGATCGAATTGCGGATTCGTATATTTGCGAAAAACTAACTTTTGAACTTTATTTGATGAATCCCCAAGCTGTGGCAGCGGACAGAATATTTCGCAGCTTTTCGGATCCTGTACTCCTATTTTGGTACCAGTTTTCAGTGGGCGGTGCCCAAAACCAGGTATTTTTCTGCTTTTCGGGAATAATGTGCGAAAAGTTGGTCCACACATTCCAAACAGATGCGAAATATTCTGTCTTTGCCGCCCCCTCATGCCGCCATGAGTCAACTGAAAAAATATAGTGAAGAACGAAAGGCACACACGGTCGTGGTGCATTGGCATTCACGGCCAACATCGGGAGCGTGTTGGAAGGAGGGAATGGTGTCGGTGTCGGCGGCCACGAGCGAGGGCGTGGAGGTGTGGGTTGTTCGCCACGGCGAGCGCGTGGACGAGGTGCCGGGTGTCAGGTGGGACAAGTGCGGCAAAACGAATCCGACGTGGTTTGACCCCGAGCTCACGGGGCGCGGGCACCAGCACGCGGCGGGCGTCGCCGACGCCCTTCACGGGAAGTTTGGGCACGAATGCCCCTTTGACGTGATCTACACCTCCCCGCTCGTCCGCACAGTGCAGACAGCGGAGAAGTTCAGCGAGGTTTTCCCCCCGTCTCCGCTCCGCGTTTGCTCGCCTGGCGATTTCGCGCACCTGGGCGACCCGCAACCTTGCATGTGCGACACGGGGCGTACATGCGAGCCTTGCGATGATCCGCCATCGCGGGGCCGTGCGCGAAAACAGGGGCCGGAGCCCGGAGCCCGGAGCCAGCGCAGTGGTCGCGTGAGCTTGATTCTGGTTGCGTGCGCTTAATCCGCTTCTCCGCCTGCCTGACTGCTGCCTGTGCGCGCTTTCTGCCCTGACAGCGATTAGGAATTCCCATCGAAATAGTGCCGGGCCTGTGCACATGTGCGGCGGCTATCAAACGCGAGGGCCTTATGCAACGAGAAGGCCGTCTCTGGTTGCAGAAAAGTGGACTGCCCCTGCAAACCATGGAAGAGGTACGTGCGCTCTTCGTGGTGCACTCATTTTGCTGTCCCCAGCCCCGGCAAACCAACACACAGTGCGCCCTCCCTCCCACCTCTCTTGGTTGCGTGCACTGACGGCCCCCCCGGTTGATTGGACGCTCGCTCACAGTTGAAACGGTTGAGCCCCAACGCTACGTATACAGAGACCCGCACCGACATGCACAACGCAGCAATTACGTGCTCATTTGCTGAGTGCTTGTGAGCATTTTAACTCCTCCACCTCCATCCCCCTCCTGCCCTCCTCCCCTACCTGCCGCTGCCCTCGGCACGCACACAGCAGTCCCATCCAACACGTTGCGCATACGCAATTTGATTGAACCCTGTCGCCTTAAACCCTACCCCCACCCTACCACAACTCTCAATTCAGGGAGAAGCTGTGCGAAGCCGCGTTGAGATCAGGCCAATCAAACCTGAACGCAGGTCTGTCATTTTGCTACGTACCTCGCCGTACGTGCGGTCGCCGATGTTGCCCCTCCCGACGGCCATCCCTTGTTGTTGTAGACTTGGCTCGTTTTTTTTTATCACCTTCTCTCAGAAAGAGAGAGAGAGAAGAGAGAGACGATATCAGGCTACACACACACACAAACACACACACCGGGTTTTACACACACACACACAGAGGGTTCACCTGTTTACACACACACACATCCAACCGCTGTCTCTCGCTCTCAAAACGGCGCCGGCTCGCGCCTTGTGTCTCATGCCCTGGGGTTCATGGGGTATTGCAGCAAGTTCGTGTGAGAGTTAAATCACACTAAACTCAACTACATGCCCTGGAGGAGCCCTAAACCCTGAACCCTAAAACCTAAAACCCTGGGGTACCGGTACCTGGGGTTTCGCAGGGCACACAGGAGCGCGTCCCCGACGCATTATGCTGGTAGCACACAGAGAAGGGATGCGAGAGCTTTCGAGGGTGGCCCAGGGCACACTCATCACCGCCACACCCTACTGTTGTGTGGGCATTTTCCACTACTCGCCTGGAGGCGCCTTGCCGGCGCATGGATCACAGGCGGGCGAGCTGGCGCAGGCTATACCCGTCTGAAAAGTCCTAGTTAGTGACTTCATGTGGGAAATGTTCTGGGACGCTGACTTTTAAGAATGTCTGGCAGGCAGCATCTCACGCTGGTGCGTTGACATGGCACACACGAGTTGTCGAGGGAAAGCTGCGCCTGTTGCGCACTTGCCTAGATGGTTTAGGGTTTAGGCCTAAACCCTAACTAAACCGTAAGGCTGCGCCAATTGCACACTTGCCTAGAGGTTCAGGCCTAAACTCTACACCCTAAGGCTGCGCCAGTTGCGCACTTGCCTATACCCCGCGCGTGTGTGCACGTGCGCGTTTGTGTGTGGGCGTGCACGTGCGCGTTTGTTGTGTTTGCGTATGCACGTGCGCGTTCGTGTACGCGTGTGTGTGCACGTGCGTGTTTGTGTTTGTGCGCGCGTGTACGTGCGCGTTGGCACATGCTGGTGATGTGTCCAGTGAGACAAGGTTGCTGGGTTGTATTTAGTCAGACCAGGTTGCAGCGCGCACGGCAGGCTGACCTCGAGAAGTTTGTGGGGATGCAGCAGGGGATGAAGAGCTGGAGGAGAGCGCGTCTTCTTCATTACAAGGACAAAGTTCTTCGCGAACTGGCCCCACCGCAGCACCGCGCTGGGTGACCAAGAGCTTGGACAGTCTGGTGAGGTGGGAGGACTTTGGCAGCGGGTCCACCGGGTCCGCCGACGTCGGGAGCGACAGCGCCAGCAGCGGGGGCAGCGTGACGTCCGGCACATCGTCTCCGGAGCTTCGGGAGCGAGACGGTGAGCGATGATGCAGAGCGCGGGGTGCTGCCGACAACCATGATCGTCGTGTGTGGGGGTCTCAAGCGTGAGCTGCCGTCCGCTGCCCCGCTGAGTCCTGTGTGCAGTCTGTCAAGTGGAGTCGCGAGACTGTGGCCTGTCAGACGCCATGGTTGTGAGCGTTCCCTCAGGACCTGGTGGGTCATGCCGAGGATGAAGGGCCCGAAGTCTGCAGAAGGGCATGTAGCGCATCAAACCTTGTACATGGTGAAAGAGTGGATGACGTGCTGGGGCGCCGGGTCGCCCTACACTGACTGCATGGTTGTACCGCTGTTGTGAGCGTGTGAGGGCATGCGAATTGTGTGCGTGTCGTAAGCGCACGCTGAGTCGCACGCACGCATCGCAAACCACTTGCGCGCAAGAAGTGAGGTCGGCAGCATAGAGGGGGCGATGTCTGAGACCTTTGTTCACTCTGATCAAAAATTTCGATTGGTATCACAGTACTGTAATAATATGAATAAGAATGGGAACCAAGCATTCAACGTGCCCTCTGGCAATCAGTGCCCTTGTTCTCCTCGCTTCACTGTCCTGTTGAGGGAGCCGCATGTCGACCCAAGCACGGTCCTGCTGGTTCCACGTTGTAGGCTTCCTGGTTGCCCTTTTCCAAGAGGGCATTGGCAATCTTGTGGTCGACGTGCTGCTGCCGCGGCTGGAGGACGTTCAAAGTTCTGGTTCGCCGGCGCCGGCCCGGGCGCTAGGGTCTTCCCGGCTCAGCTGAGCAGTCTGAGCCGGGCAGACCGGCGTCAGCATGTAAGTTATTTGCCGACGCCGCGGCGATCTCCGGATCTGCGGCACATAGAGAACACGCAGGAGACACCTCTGTTTCTGTAGTGTCTCAGTTTCTCCAGTGTGCCGGGAAGTGAGTTTATTAGTGAACAGAAAATCGCGCCGAAAATCCTGAGAAAGTGGCAAGCAGGCGAGAGCAAACGAGCTGATCGCAAAAGGAGACGGCTATACTTTTATAGCCGCTTCGCGATCTCCAGATCTGCGGCACACCGAGAAACGGCGGAGACACCTCTGTTACTGTGGTAACGAGTAATAACGTATCTGCACACGACTGTAGTAAAATCCAAAAAATCCCATATGGGCCTCACGGCACTGAAGGCAGTGAAGAAGAGAAGTCTCATGCAGGAGAGGAATCGATAGCGAGATGGAGAATGGAGAATGTCCGCAGGAGTGGCTGCGAGCGCTGGGTGGTGGCGGTGGGGAGAAGCTGTTGGGTCTGGAGATCCTCCATAACCGCACGGGCGCCACCGCAAGCATAATGCTTGGGACGAAGTCGGAGCCAGCTGCACTGCTGCCGCCCATCAATAGGGCAATGATGCGGACGCGGTCGCTAGACACGGAAGACCCCGCGGTGCACGGGGGCGCAATTGACGCACACGACGTGGACGCGGTGGAGCAGACCGCGGCCCGGCGAGCAGGGGAACGGGGTGTGGGGCACAAGCCCCACGTAGGCCCTTGTGCCTCAAACGCGATGGATCAGGGCGGGGGCGCCATTGGGCAGACCAGGAAGTTAGTGGACACCATCAACGAGTACAAGCAAAACGCGGCCAATATGCAGGCGCGCCTGAAGAACATGCAGGCAATGCTCGCGCGCTTCGCCGACAAGGAGAAGGAGAGTAAAAAGGCAGATCACGCCGTACATTCGTCCTCGGCAGACCGGACCCGGCAGCTGCGCACGATCAAGCCGGTATGCATCCCCAAACTGGCCCGGGGACACCCTCAGTGTCAGCGAGCGGCACTTGCCCCGGAAGCGCAGTCCCGCAGAAGCCCGCGCAGCTCGCGTCCCAGGGTGTCCGCTCTGTGACTGACTCGTGCATCGGCGGGCAGTGTTACTTTCTCGAGATTCTTAACAGCGATGCGATGCGCAAGATGATGCATTTCATCCACGGCAAACATCTGTTCATGCTAGCACGGACGTGCACAGCCGTGGCGGAGGCGCAGGATGACTTGGAGCTGTGGGCGTCCAAGGCCCAGGCCGAGACGTCGCAGGATCCCAGCATCTTCCGCAGCGCCAAAGAGGTCAAGCAGCTTTACCGTGCGATGTCTTCGGACTGGTGTAGCATCACTGAGACATTCAAGTGGCTCGGACGCATGGGCTACCCTTCTGACGTGTCGGGCACCAAAAACGGCATACCACTGCGATGCCGCGTGCTTGACACGCTCAAGATTGCCATCCGCCTCACATCGCGGCGACTGCTGAACGCGGAGAGAGTGCGCGAGCTATCCGATGCGGCGCTCGTATGTCTCTTTTCGCTCATGCAGGCCTCGTGCCCCAATTTGCAGGAGCTTGCACTTGCGCTGGGTGCCAATTTGATGCACCAAAACGAGTACGGTCGGTCGGTAATCCTGCGACACGGTGCTCTTCATCTAATTCGAGATCAGATCAAAAGCCACTGCTTGGGCCTGAAAAAGCAAGCGTCGCGATTGCTCGTGAATGCCCTCATCGCGCCGCAGCACCGGGTCCTCGACGGCTGCTACGCCCACGTCATGTTTCAGCCATACAGAGGGCTCTTGGATGACGCCATCGTGACGGATGGGCAAGGGGACCAGATTGAGTGGGTTTGCGTGGAGTATTCTCCCAATGGTGAGCCCGGACCTGAACAAAAACTTTGGTTCAGTTTGGGGGAGTCTGGATCATTGCTGGCTCAGGGAACAGATAATTTTGGCCAGTACACTCTGCGGCAAGCCACGCTCAACAGTGCGCTGCAGTGGGCGCATGGTCCCAGTCTCGACGATGACCAGGTGCACAGGGAAACGCTCATACAGCGTCGCCGCACGGTGGCACGTGCTGCTGGCTCCGCCGCCTTTGACGACAGTGGCTTTGAGAGGGTGTCGTCGTTTGAAAGGCTGCCCTCAGACCCTGTTCAACTTGCACGCCTCTGCCTCCTCGAGCCGCAATCCCCGGTGCCTGTTTCTACACCTGAAAACGACGCCTACACGTCACCGCATCTCATCTCCCGCTCTCCGTCGGAGCCCATCAGCGCTGCAACAACAGCAACCGCCTCTCCTGCAGTAAACGCCTCTCCCACAAGTGGCTCCAGCTTTTTGGCAACATCGCCCGCGGCTACAGGTAATGTCAACGCGCACACTCCCATTAGACTCTCCGGGGCGGCTGGCGCCGGGGTTCGTGGTTCCCTCTGCAAGACCAAGCTCGGCGACGGCGAGCCTACATGGGGCCTGAATGAGGCAGTGGAGAGAATGCGCGGATTTCAGGAGCGGTACACGGCAGGAATAAAAGCTGCTGCAGGCACGAAGAAGATGAAGATTTTGGACGTGGCCGACGGAACAGAGCATATTGAAATGTTCAAATCGCATGGTTCTGCTCACGGCGCAGACCACGTCAAGTTTGTTGCCTTCGCTGATGCGCACGGTCTGTGGGGAACATGGGAGAGAGGCCGGTTTTACTACCACAGCAAGATCGACGGCGGAAGCTGTGGCGTGTTTCGTATGTGGCAGGCTCCTCACAACCTGGAGGACACAGATCACTTGGCTTCTTTGACCATGGTATCCCAGGGTGGTATCACATGATCTATCAAACTTTATTATTCAAACTTTTAGCCTGATTATTTTTAGCCTGTATTCATTATTCGAACATGACAAAAACCGTCAGCATGGCAACCACTGCCTGGACGGAGAGTCGTCATTCCGTGTTGGTCCTGAACGCTAGGAATACCAGCGGCGCAACAACTATGTCCTCACCGTCCACAAGGTCATGGTACAACACCAGAAGACGCTTGCCGCCACCATCAACCGATACTGCGCACTCCGACCACGCACTCTGGCACCAGTATTACCCCACTCTGGACCGGTGCGTCCAAGCGCAAGATCTGACGTATCTCGCACTGTAAGGACGATTCTCTCGCCGTCGGGACCTCGCACATCTTCCCATCCAGCACTATCGCGGTGAAGATAACATACTACAGCTTCGTGGGAGCGTTGGAGCGTGAACACCGTTGAGCCATTAAGCCATGGATCTGGCCACTGTGACTCTCCTATGGGGTTGGGAAGCACTTGCCCTTCCGCGCTCATCATATCGAGCGCCCGTCCTTCACCACCGGTGACGATACTTTCCCAGTCATCCAGCCCATTGCAGATACGGGATTTGTGGATAAGTTTCACACGGTCGCCTGGGGAAATGACGTCACCGAAAAACCATATGCGCCGCTCGCCCGAGATTGCCAGTGTTGTAGGAAAAACACGGCGAATTTTAGGGCTCTTGACGGTCATCGTAAAGCCCGTGTCTTGATACGTTAAACCCTTGTCAAATGAGTAACAAATCTTGCGGATGCCGGACGTGTATGTCCCCTTGCCAGCGGCAGTAACACGAAGAGTAGCCGCTGACATGCGCGGCAAATCTGTCACTGTCAGCGGAATAGAGTAAGGCCTGCTGGAAATTGGGCCGCGGCAAGATGTGCCATCCACAAGTTTCAGCCTGTCAGTGGATCGAAGGGATTGTCCGGTGACAGTCAGCGACATCGGAATGTTGATGACCGCGACGCGAGGAAACACATGGGATACATACGGCGGCGTGATCTGGATTTGCCCGACTTCCACATATTCTGAGCCAAAATCATGCAAGTAGCACACCCGAGCTCGTCCCATGTCCTTGATGCTGATCCCAACGGGGTAGTCGATCGAGTTGCGGGCAGTTGCCTTTGCCGCAAAGCATCCGTCCCGAATGCCGCTTCCTGTACACTGTGACATTTTCTCGAAGCTGTCGAGAGGATCGTTGGAAAATACAGTTGGTGGCCGAGATTCACCACCAATGACAGTGCGAAGACGCACGGACGAGTAGACGGTCTTATCTTTCATCAGATTCACACGACCTGCTGGCATACCGCCACATCCCACCCTGATGGGAACTATGATGTATCTTGCTTTTTCGGTAAGACCATCACCTTCTACAGTAAGCGAAAAGGGGTATCTTGCTACAAAGACTTCGCCAATCATAAATTTCGGGGATGGGGCGAGCACAAGGATAGTCTGATTTCTGCCAAAGACCATGTTATCTCCAGTCTGCATCACAACACTTTCGCCGTAAAAGAAGTGCGTTGCACCTTCGTAACCGTAGCTGTACCCACTTGTCCGCAGATCCAGTGCATTTGTCATTTCTCCCCACACGTTCGAACCCCGGTATTTGTAGCACACTCGGGCATGCTTGCACGGAATTTCGAATACAAATTCCACTCGAGCAGATGTCAATGATGTTGACTGTAGAGTCAACGTTCCACCCCCTCTCAGATCTGTGTTGTCGTCTAATCGTTCACAGGCAGCGAACGTCTCGCCATCCATAATCTTGACTGAATCACCAATTGAAAGCCCCAGGCCACGCAATACATACGGCATTCTCATCCCTGAATACACGATTGCAGGCTCCATGGCGAGCAGCATCGGAGGCCGCACCTTGATATCAATTTTCTCTACCGAAAATGCTGTGGACGTGCCCGCAGGTACTACACACAATTTATGGAATTGGCCGACTCCTGAGATTTCAGTCGGGGTAAAGGATACCTATGACCAGAGCAAAACATTCTCGGGTCATACACATGGCACACGCGTGCATGTACATGCAGCTGTGTGGCAAACGCATGCGCGCACGTCTACACAACATTTTCGCATACGTGACCCCATGGGCGCAGTCATGCATGTCTCATGTCAAACGTGTGCGTCTTTTTCACGGTTTCGTGTGCGAGCGTGCGTGCGCAAACGAACGCGCGCACGCAAGCATGCACGCAGACACACTCACACGTCATGGACACACCTGGACACCATAAGATCGGCGATCAGACCCAGTTAGCGACGGCGTAGTAGCGACAGACTGGCTGATAAATGGAGCTTGCCGCCTGACCCCACCGCAATAGTCACCAGTCGCATCGATAATCATGCTTGGTGTCACAACTACTGCCCCCCCCCCAGGTATGTGATCGGTTGTCGGGTCTTCGAGGGGACTAGTCAAGGTGCCGCCACATTGGCCTTTTGAAATGAAGATCTGATCGCCTGCTCCGACTCCGCCAGCAATTGTGAATTCAATGGGCATCCCTCTCACAGTTGACAGCAGCCTAGAATCAATCCCCGGAGGTGCATAATCGCTGGGAAGCCCTTTAGGAAGATCCTCTTGCCGTTTATAGCATTTGAAATCAGTGTTCCAGTCTACAATCGCAGGGGTATCACGCTCAACACCATCCCCTGGGCCCCGCAACATCCATTTTGACTTCCAATTTGCTGAACAAGATGGTACAAAGTCAGTCATGTTGGCCTCTACCCTCTGAATATCTGTCTTATTTTCTGTCCTTGGCTTTATCAGAATCGGTGTAACCCACTCACGGATGGTGATTTCGATTCCAGAGGACATGACATGACTCAGATCCTTGTCTACCGCGAAGCAGAGATGTCCACTTCCTATTTTGTCTGTAATGACGAAGCCGACTGTCGTAGCTCGTGTTCCATCTATAGAAACGCCTGCAGAATTGATGCCAGACCAGTTTGCGCCGGCAATAGATGTGTTGCCTGCGCAGGAGTGCCCCGATGCAACGATCTTCACTTGAGCAGTTGACTTGAATCCTGCTCCTACGAGAAGAAACGCAGTTTCGTTCTTGCGATACACAACTCTGGGCATCACTGACGAGATAGTTGGGAGATCAGTAACAGATAGCGTGGATATCTGAGTAAGTGATGTATCGCTCTCCAGACAGACGACATACTGTCCGCTTAACCAAATCTGAGCTGATAGTAAAGCATGGTTCCCCTTCATTCCGTCGGCACTTACTAGTTGATACCTTTCACCAGATGTTGAGCACCCAGTGCCAGCGTGGATGTACACAAATGTTTTCACTGACGCTGTAGCCAGCCCTCGCCCCGTCACAGCAAATTGGGTATTCAGGCCCACCGCAGTCTTATCAGGAGAAAAACGTTCTATGTAGGGCGGGATCACTGTCCAGCGAGCAGTCCCATCTTCTGCGTACCCAGGGCGCCCAAATGTCCAGATGCAGAATTTGACCTCAAGCCCTCCGGAGTCAATTCCTCTTTTAAAAATTGCAATGCCCTGGTCGTTGAAATTCGTGCCCGCACCACCCTGGACGGCCTCTGCCAGGGCATCGTTTCCGCCACATGCGGCACCCGCGAGAACTATCTTTACCATATCTTGATTGCTTAAGGGAATGCTTGTTGCAACCTTGACACCGAACGGTTCGCCCTTCACAAAGGTACTGATGGGATCTGTGAGCGAAGTCAGAGACACAGGCTTAGCATTTGTGACGGGAGGTCTCTTCACTGCAAGAACACCGATAGAACTCCAGCTCCTTTCGTCGAAGCGAACACAGACTCTCGCTTCTGTTTCAATTCCTGCTGGAATCGAAACCACAGCGAACGCATTCGTCGATGAGCGATTGGGATACGGCAGCACCTTGCATCCAGACCCTCCTGCAACAATTCCCTCGACTTTGCCGGACCCTGTGCATGAATGGTATTTCTGCACAAGTTTGCACAAAATCCTCATGCTGCTGAGCAATCCAGTTCCGACAATGAGAAAAGAATCACGACGCCCTGAATAAATGTTGGTCGAGCCTAGACGCTCCATTCTGGGAGGCCTGGCAGTAATGTTGCCCACGGTCTGGAATCCTGGAGTAGCACCAGCAAAAGTGAAATCTGCGTACTTGAGACATAATGTAAAATTTTTGTCATCTTGAAAGTCGCTTGGAATGCTAACCAGTCCTTGGGACTGCATGAGATACGCATGATTCGTATACGGATCCTGAAAAATTGCGTAATATTCGCCAGGATCTTTCAACGTCAAGAACGAGGAGAAACTTCCAGGAGCAAGTCCGTACTCATCCCTGAGTTGCTCGTTCATCACTTCGCCCGAGCACGTATACTTGTCAGCGTCTATTAGCTTGATCTTCTGCGCTGCGCCTAGTGCCATACCTTGGAGGACGATTGCCGTCGGCTCTGTGAAGTATATCACAGGCGGGCTAAATGACGTCACGATGGGCGGGCTGTTGGCGACAAACAGACTACCAACGTTTCGATATTCGTTGTATCTCTCTGGATAGGCAATCAAGTAGCAAATTGTTAGCTGGTTGTCGTCAATGTCCTGCTTCAATGGTTCGCTGAGTCTCATTCGCACAGTGCCAAGTGTCCCCAGTGCATTCACAGACTCCAATTTGACACCGGCACCGCCTTTGACAGCACCAAAAAGGTCGGCCTCGTCTGCGGATAGCACTCCTTTCGAACATCCCACAGACGGGTGCACAAGCTTCATCTTATCGTTGATCGATAGTCCGACCCCCATGACAGTGTAAAGCGTGTCGACAAAAAGGAAGGTGTGGTCGGGTGTCACGGTGCTGTAATGCACACAAACCCAAATGAGCAGAGTTGGAATCGGATTTCAGGCATACATTACATAGACATAGAAACCATGTCACAGCAACACACAAATCCTACAGTCGTGATGAAATAGAAGGAAACATACCTGACAACCGGCCCAAAAATCTCCAAGGCTCTTGTCGCAGTGTAGGTTGACATAGCATGAATGAGCTTGATGTTGGTAATGTATCCATCGTCGGAAATAAACTTCTTGTCCTCCTCGGGATTGCGAATAGAATAGCACAAAACTCCTTTCGCAGCCTCATCAATTTGAAATTTTGCGTACCCGAACGAAAAATTCTGCACCGTCAGGAATCTCCCTTGTCCTCCGATGAGAGTACCTGCGTCACTGACCTCCACATATGGTATCTGCATGGGTGGTGGCTGCGGAGGAGGCGTCATTGACAAGTTGTAAAGCGAGTTATTGCAAATCCCGCCAAATGTGCACTGGCTGTTTAGCAAGCATGACATGCCCGTGTTGGCAGGCTGACACGAGCCGCCAGCCCCTGGGATGCAGTCAACATTTGCACGACAAACAGTTCCTGCAAGATGAAAACCGTCAGTTGCCGTTGTGGTATAGCAGGCGCCATGGACGATGGACGAGACACAACAAAAAGTATAAACCGCAAAAGCATACATGCTGCTGTTCGACGAGACTGAAAGCGGGGAAGAAATGAAGGAGAGTAGAAGGGTGCAGAGGAGAGACATCGCAGCACATGGGCGTGAACAGAAGGGGGTGCTTTTTTCACCAGGGGGTGCTGGTCCGCCAACACAGTTACTTGAACCACCACCGCACGTGCCATTGTAAGAAAAATTCTTCGCAGCTTCCAGTTGTGCAAAGACAGCCTCCCGTGCACTTGCGATTTCATTCCACATCGCGAGCGTCTTTTTCAGGGCTACTTCATCATTGCATCCAATAGCCGTGTTTGCAATCTTGACATGGATCTGCACATGAGATGACACAAATCCGGTGCCTTGCACATTTACCACGAAGGGTAAGCGTGCACGTAAGGGCGGGTTTACTTGTGGGGTGACATCAAACACCTCTGGACGTTTCACGTCGGCAAGGGTCGCTGCTGAATAGATTTGTTCGCCAAGCCCATTTGTTTTCTGCCACATGATAGGTATGCGGTCATATAGTGTGAGTATTTGGGGATTCTCGCAGTGCGCCATTGTCTGGCAGCGGCGGAAGACGCGGCCGGGAATATCATATCTCTGCCAGAAGTTGCAATAGGGGTCAACTCGACATCGTTCCTGGCAGCAATCTTCATCACAGCCGAAGTCATCGAAGAGATAATTTGAGCCCGGCACACAGCTCGGCGCACCGCAGTACGTCGGCACACAATAATACCGTCGGTTGTCAAGATAAATGAACCGCGTGAACTTAATCTCTGAAATCGCCCGCGTCGTGCAAATCTGTGCCTTTTGAACTGGGCGGTATAAATTGAACTCAACCGTTGCACTTTCATGCCCGAAGAGGCAATCAGCAGTCCGCCAGTCTCCTCCGGGCACAATCGTGCTCTCATCCTGACAATCTTCTGCGATTGAAACATTGAGTTTTGTTGGACCAGTCTGCTGCAGACCCTGGCCCAGGAATGTGAGGGAGAAGGGACGATGCGCTAACAGTTTCTCAGCCGTCTCTATAGGCTGATTGTCTAGGAGGATGCTTGTAATATAATTTGGGTTCGATCCAATTGTGACGACTTGGAGACCGTCAACATAAAAAGCAGGTTTAAAGTTGAGGGTTCCAGCAGTTGATGACCAGCACAGATCCAGTCGAGTTGATGCCGCCACCAGCACAGTAAATGTCATCTCTACCACGCTTCGACGACCCGAACTTAAATCCGTTCGGCACGTAGGAATCACTGCTTCTCCTCCAGTCACGGCACCTTCGCTTTCTGAACGTGATCCGAGAGTGCACCCTCCACCAATTGTCCCCCCCACCAGAGCCTGCAGACCGTTTCCAACAGCGAGTTTGACCCTGTACTTTGGATTTGCTGGGTCGCATCCTATTCCAAGACCGACCATTGTGAGCTTGAAGGGGCGATTTGCGACAATTTCTGGCTCAGCGCGTATGCTCTGGATGTAAGCGCCCGTCATTGCAAAAGTGTGGGTGACCCACACGTCCCAAGAAATGATGCCTTGGATTCCTAAATTGCGCTGGCGGTTGTCGATATGCCCTATAGAAGCCCAGGGGAATCCATCATGGTCCTTTCGAGACATTCTCCAACAGACAAGAAATCGTGACCTGTGATCTAGAAAGATTTTTGAAAATTCGAAAACCGCATACGACTTTTGGGTAGTTATCCCATCTCTAGTTTCCTGATACTTGTGAATAGAAATAGGATAGTAGTCCTCGATATGTGCAGAGTCGATCTCAGAACCACCACTGCAGTATCCACTCGCCCCGCCATCGTACTGTTCGATTGAGTACTTGAACTCCTTACAGGTCTTTGGCCTTGTAGCCGGGCTTGTATCAGTTTCAACACACAAAATTGCACCTGCGCCTAGCGAAAAGGGCATGGCAATTGGTCGAATCACCAGAGGGCTATCTGCCGCTGAATCACCAAATCGGGCACCGTATACAGTGATCCTGTACTTAGACCCTGACTCGAAATACGGCAAAGCTTGTTCGCCCACAGAAATTCTGGTGCCGCGAGTGAAATTGAAGTCGGTGGGCGACATTCCCTCGACCCAGGTACCATACACATTTGTCCTAGATCTATATTGTAGCAAGCTAAAGCCAGAAACCCCAAGCACGTTCGGACTCAATGTTGCTTGATCATAGACCTCAATCTCTCGATATCGGTAATTACCGATCTTCCAGCATAGAGTTACCGGTTTCTGCCATCATTTCAGCAAATTTGCAAAGTAAATATACGAACGAACACAAGGAATGGGAAAAAAACACAAGCGCACGGGATTCTGCCAATTTGCTGCGTGTCAAGACAATCCAAAGCACTTACCAACGGTGCTAGGAGGTGGGGATATGAGAGGACGAATCGGACGTAACCATGCGAATGCGAATGGTTGCCACCAATCATGCCCAACACTCTGCCATCACCACCTGTAAAGGAATCTAAATCATCTTTCAACCGTGATGCGTCACAATCTGTCGTATTGATCCATTTGAATTTCACTGCACCGACCCCAGTGTTGACTAAATTCCTTCCTGTAATGTTCAACGTCATCGTCGAGCCCGAAAATACAGGCGATGGCGGGCTTTGCGTGAAACTAGTAAGCCACGAACCCTCAATCAAAAATCTAGAGTTTTGTGATAGATTTGCAAAGACGGAGAAACGATCGAAGTCATACATCCAGTAGACCCTTGCGTTGACGTTTGCCATTGACATTAAGGTCCACTCAAAAATCGCTTCAGTACATCCATAGTTTTGACTATTGCAATTTTGCACTGTTAAAATATTAGCAGTACTGCCGCCAGGGAAAAAGACACCGGTGTCTCCTGTGATATCTGCCGTGCACGTGGTTTCCGCTTCACACATACCATCTCCCCGGCACATACGCTGATCGCTGGTCCCAGCACATGGCTCGCCTAGATTGGTATTTTCTCCCTTGCACACGTAATCTGCGCATATTTTTGCCCGTAGAATGCCAGTATATGTTGGGTCGAGTAATGATGGATCAAAGTTGATGCCACGTACGGTCACCATGTAACGAGCATTTGAAACCGCATTCGTCGGTGTGATGGAAAGCAATTGAAAGCCATTAATGTTGAGCAAGCTAATGGACTTCTTTTCGTACAGACTTCCGCCCA
>Ga0315899_10004131_pt1 | contig 15706 bp, 16 predicted proteins | sample LakEriMetagenome_2_FD_203518 | JGI IMG/M metagenome (GOLD analysis project Ga0315899, IMG submission 203518) | Freshwater fungal communities from buoy surface, Lake Erie, Ohio, United States - Buoy 4 MA112 | ecosystem: Environmental > Aquatic > Freshwater > Lake | place: USA: Lake Erie, Ohio... | reverse complement strand
GCTTAGTTAACTTATCTGCTCCATGCTTGGTTCTAACAAAGAAAATACTCTTTCCTTTTCTAGCTGCAATCTGTGAGGTGATTAAATCTTTATGTGACTGCTCCATAATCAATACGTGGTGGGTCATATTTCCAGCAGTTGATTTCTCATTTGCAAGAGAGTGGGTAACAGGATTTTTTAAGTACTTCTTAACCAATGAGTCAACATCCTTATCTAATGTGGCACTGAACAGCATTCGCTGTCCACCTGGTTTAGTCAAATCCAAAATTCTTTTTACATCTGGTAAAAATCCCATATCTGCCATTTGATCTGCCTCATCTAAGACAGTTATTTCAATATCGTCTAACTTTATGTGCTTCTTTTGAATTAGATCAATTAATCGGCCAGGAGTTGCCACCACAATTGGTACGCCTCGTTTTAAAGCTTGAATCTGTTTTGAGTAGGAAAGCCCACCTGCAACAACCTGTGAATTTAAATTAACTGATAGTGACAACGGCGCAATCACATCACTGATCTGCATAGCAAGCTCTCTAGTTGGCGATAAAACCAATGCCAATGGCCGCATTGAAGCTGCTGTTCTTCCAGCAAGTCTGGTCATTAACGCCAATCCGAAGGCAAGAGTTTTACCAGAACCAGTCTGTCCTCTACCTAAAATATCTTTACCAGCAATTGCATCAGGCAAGGTCGCTTTTTGAATTGGGAATGGTTTTTCAATTCCAGAGGAATGCAAAACTTTAGTTAGCGCAGCATTAACGCCTAAATCTTTAAATGACATATATCAACCTATCAAGACATGATGCGCGTCTTGGTGGTGATTTGAGATTAAGACTCGCAAGGCACTTACAAATTATAAGGAACCGGAATTAAAGTATAGCCTAAAATTCAGAAGAATTTCACAGTTATAAAATTAAATACTTTGCTCCGCTTTGAGTGAAGAAACTAGAGAAATTCTCGATTTACTACTTAAGTTGATTTCGAACTATTTAGATATATCTCAATCGATCTACAATTCTTGCTACAGTTGATTCTAAATTGTTTAACTCAATGGCCTTTGCAGAAACTTTCATTCTTAAAAACATTTTTTGCTCGTTGCTAATTGTTTCCATCAATTGAAGTTGCTCGACAATGCTGGTGCGATCCAAAAGGTTTAGTTGATCCCAAACCGCTTCCATACCCGTCAGTTTTTGAGCCTCTAAATTTTCAGTAATAACAAAACAGCCACTCATAGCTGCTTCTATAGCCACTTTATCTATAGATAATGGGGTGCCACTAAAACATAAATCAAATTCTGAATAGATTTTTATCAAATCCAGATAATTCATTGGCCCTAAAACCTTTAAATCTACTTTTTTTGATATTGATAGACTCCTGACATAAACTTCATAATCAGGATCAATATTATTTGGTCCAATTATAGTTAAAAACTTATCGGTATATTCTGCATAACTAACGGCCAAAACAATTTTTTCAAGATGTTTTATTTTAACGAAACGTCCTACAGAGACTATTCCTGATCTATAAGTATCATTGCTTTTAGGTAACCTGATTAATTCGACTGGTATGGCGTGATTAGTAACAACAAGTTTTTCAGCATTAATTAATGGAAAAGAAGTCTTAGTTGGGCTAAAGAAATAATCCGGAACAAATCGAAATATTTTTAGATAAATATCCGCTTTTGAGTGCGAGTACCACAAACTTTGTTTTATTCTTAACATCTTTGCGAAGATTCCGATGATGCTTAGAGATTTAGTTGACATGTGATAATGAATTACCAGCTGCTTGCGCTCTTTTAACATATATGGCAATAAAGATATATGTATGTAGATCGCCTTGAGTTTTCTAAGTAAACTTCCACCACCACTTTCAATGTATTCAACATTGTTGTAATTCTTAATTACCCCTAGATGTGTAGACACAACAGTAATTTTCTTGAAATATCTCCTAAACTCTCTAATCCAGTAGGAATTAGATGCAAGAACTTTACTTTCAGAATCTGTTTCAAGGTTAAAAACTATGAGATGTTGTCTAGTGCAGTTTAATGTTGATTTCATATGAGAAAACTCAATTGATATGAGCTACAGAAATAAATTTTGGCATCTCACTTCCTCGAATGTTCTTCATAAATGCTACTGATTTTTGTGCACATTACATCAGCATTGAAGAGATCTAATCGATTTTTGTACTGCTTAAACAATATGCGCTGGTCAAAACTTAGTATTTGTATAATTTTTTCAGATATTTCTCTTGGTGAGTAACAATCAAATAGAAATGAATAATTTGCACCTAATACCTCTGGAATCGCTGAGTTATTTGATGCAACTATTGGAACCTTTTTGTCCATTGCCTCCAAAAGCACTAATCCAAATCCCTCGTAAATACTTGATAGAGCAAACACATCTAAACTTTCCATAAATTTATCGACTTCTTTAGTTTTTGGCAAAATTAAAACATTGTTTTCTAAATCTAAGTCAGATATTAATTTTTTTAAGATGTCTTTTTGAGGCCCATCACCTAAAATAAGTAGATTTATGTCATAAGTATTCTTCAAGATTGCAATAGCTTCAATTAGAACTTTAAGATTTTTCTGAAATGTCAACCTGGAAATAGTTCCGACAGTAATCTTTTTCAAATTATGATAAGGAGCAATTTTCTGGTCTTCGTAAACAGAATCTATACTCCTATAAAACCCGTAATGCACTACGCTTAAATCTTGCTTCTCTTTAATTTCTTTATTATCTAAGAGGAATTTTGCAACAGCTAAGGAAATTGCTATTCCACTTGTAAATCTACCGCTCACAACTTTGGATAAGTTCGATGATATGTATCCAGGTGCCTTAGGAAAGAATTTTTCAGAGTTGTGTCTTGTATAAAAAAAATTACTTCTTGAAAAGATACTTACTATGGCACAGATCAATTCAGCTCTTGGTAAATGAGCGTGCACTAATTCAATTTTTTTCTTTTTAATGTGTAAAGCAATTCTTATTACTTGAGCTAGCGGTGAAATATTTGAGAATTCACTGAAGACTTCTGCGCCAGCTTTTATGAAGTCTTTTTCAAGATCCCTCTTTCCCTTCAAAAAAATAATTTCCACAAATCTTCCTTCTTTTACTTGTGCTTTGGCTAACACCAGTAGTTGTTTCTCCGCACCTCCTAATTCAATGGTGGTTATTATGTGTAAAACTTTTTTCATTTGCTTAATTCTTGTTTGAAATAATCTACTGTTAACCTAAGACCGTCGTCTAAATTAATTTTAGGTTCCCAATGTAACAATTTTTTTGCTAAAGAAATATCGGGTTTGCGTTGTTGGGGGTCGTCTTCTGGTAATTTTTGGTGGCTAATCACTGAGTTAGACTGTGTTAGAAAAACTATTTTTCGGGCTAAATCAATAACTTTAATTTCATTAGGGTTACCAACATTGATTGGTGTTTTCGGGTTTTCTTTCAACTCCATAATGCAGATCAACGCCTCAATTAAATCCGAGGCAAAACAAAGAGATCTTGTTTGGTCTCCATTCCCATAAACGGTAATTTCTTGGTTGTTCAAAGCCTGAACTATAAAATTACTAACGACTCTACCGTCACCAATTGCCATGTTCGGACCATAGGTATTAAAAATTCTTACAATTCTAACGTCGACACCGAACTGCCTTAAATAATCAAAACTAATAGTTTCGCTGGCTCGTTTTCCTTCATCATAACAAGCTCTTAATCCTATTGGGTTTACATTTCCCCAGTAACTTTCAACCTGGGGACTGACCAGAGGGTCTCCGTACACTTCGCTTGTTGAAGCTTGGATTATCTTTATTTTTTGGTCCTTTGCTGCCTGTAACATGCGAATAATTCCAAGGATGTTAGTTTCAAAGGTTTTCACAGGATTCGACTGATAGTGAATTGGGGATGCTGGACTGGCCAAATTATAAATAAAATCAACAGCTGGAACATCGAAATCTCTAACATCATGTTTAATAAACTTAAATCTTGGATGATTTTTTACGTTTTCAATCATTCCTGTTGATAGATCATCAATACCTATAACTTCATGGCCATTATTGACAAGTCTTGCTACCAAATGGGAGCCCAAAAAACCAGCAGCCCCAGTAACTAGTATTTTCATTATCTTACCTTAACATATTTAGTTAACTCAAAATCTTAGAAATAATCTGGTTTTGAAAAGAATAAACAAAAAGATAAGCGTCGTTTTTCTTTTCAAAACTATTAACTGATTTTCGCGAACACTTACTGAGAATTTAGCAAAAATAGGATCACATAACAAATTTCTTGTCCAAATTTCAAATGGACTCCATTGGCTTGACAGTATTTGTTCGGCCTGTACCTTGGAAGTATGAATTCTCAATTGGCTTTCTGTTTGGTTTATAACTACTGAGTTATCAGAGGCTGAACAGCCGCAAATTGTTTCCATGTTTGTATCAAAAATTGGTCCTATAGAATGATGTAACTTAATGTGCCTTGCATCAAAAAAAATATTTTTTTGCAATCCTGAAAGTAACAAGTGATCATCCACTCCCACTCCCAAAAATCTGGGATCAAATATGAAATTGTTTTGGGTGTAGAAATGACGCGTTATTATTGGGTGTCTAGGTAAAAAAACATCGCCATTTGGATACTCGTGTTTTTTTGAGCATCTATAGTCTGTAACCTTCCATATTCTTGAATGTTCGTTAGGGTTAAAATTTGTTAATTTCGAAATTTCTAAGTCCCATCCGGGTTCTGGTATCAAATCATCCGCAATTACAACTAGAATTTCGCCGCTAGCTAAACTGGCCGCTGCATTCCAGTTTCTAATCGCGGATGGTGTACTTTCTTTTTTAGTTGTAGAGAACTTAGTTAAACCATCGCTTGAAAATCCTGTTTTTGTAGATTTGATAACACCGTAAGCTCCTAAAATACTTTCATCATTCTCTTCAAAGCCCAGACAGTGCTCGATTTTTTCGGGACTTGATGCGAATTCAAGCCATCTATTCCTAACTTTGAGCGAAATCCAACTAGATTTATATGACGCATGCACTAAAGATATCTTCATAAACCTAAGAGCTTTACTTTTGTTGCAAGAGCCTCATACTTAAATATCATGAAAGTATTATATGATTGTGTGATGAAAATTGTTGTAACAGGCGTAGCTGGTTTGCTTGGCAGTCACTATTCAAGATGGATGGCTGATCTTGGACATGAAGTAATTGGTATTGATAACTTATCGGGTGGATATGAAAGTAATATTCCGAGAAATATTGAATTTATACAAGAGGACATTCTAAATACTTCGCAAATGGTAAATGTCTTAAAAGACGCCAAGATCGTCTTTCATGCCGCATGCGCAGCTTATGAAGGTTTATCGGTGTTTTCACCCAATAACATAACTTTGAATACCTTCCAGTCATCAATATCCATCGCAAGCGCTGCAATCGCTAACGATGTTGAAAAATTCATCTATTGCTCTTCAATGGCCCGTTATGGAACACAAAATCAGACACCGTTTGTTGAAGATATGATACCCCAGCCCCAAGATCCCTACGGAATATCAAAATTAGCTGCTGAACACACGATTTTAAATCTTTCAAAAGTTCACGGGATGAAAACCGTAATACTGGTTCCACATAACATTTATGGTCCTGGACAAAAGTTTGATGACCCCTACCGTAATGTTGCCTCGATTATGATAAATAGAATTCTGCATGGCCAATCACCTATAATTTATGGGGATGGAATGCAAACACGTTGCTTCACCCATATTAATGATATTAAAGACTCGTTGATTAATGCGACTTTTGATTCTGGGGTGGACGGAGAAGTTGTCAACATTGGCCCTGATGAAGAAACTATTACAATTTTAGAATTATTCGAATTGATTAAAAAGCATATGAAATTTGAAGGAAAACCTATATTTTTTGCAGAAAGACCTCAAGAGGTAAAGCATGCGACATGTTCGGCTAACAAATCTAGAGAATTACTAGGTTATAAAAGTAATATTAGTTTAGAAGAGGGCATGAAAGACTTAATTACTTGGATTGAGCATTCACCGAGAAGAGACTTTAAATATGATATCGAACTCGAGATTAAAAATTCTTTAACACCAATTACCTGGCTGAAAAAAGAAATTTAAAATCCGTGAAACCCACGAAGTTAGCGGTTGTAACAGGTTCTAGTGGCGAAATTGGGCAAGCTATCTGTGAATCTTTACTGTCTGAGAATTTTAAAATTATTGGGGTGGACATAGAACCCAAAAAAGGGAAGCTGAATTATGATCATATATCGGGCTCTGTTGAAGATTTCTCAATAATTGAAGAGGTTTTTCTTAAAGTTAGAAAATTACAGCCAGATTTCTTTGTTTTAATCAACAATGCCGGAGTTTCTCTGCCATTTGAAAAGACTGCTAATTATTGGGAAAAAACAATTAGAATCAATCTCAGTTCTCCTTTTTTTTGGATGGAAAGCGCTGCGAGTTATTTTGAAGAGATGAAATGCGGTGGAAGAATTATTTCTGTTACTAGCCTATCAGCAGAATTAGCTTTCCCAAATAATCCGGCGTATATGGCATCAAAAAGTGGATTGAAGCAATTAACTAAATCTTATGGCTTAAGACTCGGACCATTGGGGATATGTTGTAACAATGTTGGTCCTGGATATATTCATACTAAATTTAATTCTAAATCTTTAGATGACCCCAAAGCTTACGACATGAGAGAGCAACGTTCTATACTCAATCGATGGGGAATACCGCTGGAAGTTGCAAATGTTGTACTGTTTCTTACATCTCAAAAATCAGAGTTTATAACTTGCCAAGACATTTATGTTGATGGCGGTTGGTTAGCTAAGGGAATTTAATCGTTTAATGAGTATTAAACCAATATGCATAATTCCAGCGCGAAAGGGCAGTAAGCGCTTACCTAGAAAGAATCTACTTTTATATAGAAATAAACCTTTAGTTAAAATTGCCGTTGAGAATGCAATAAATTCTGACTTATTTGAATCAGTGATTCTGAATAGTGATGATGAAGATATTATCAAACTTTTTAAAGATCAAGGTAATCTTGAAATTTCGAATCGTCCTAACTCTTTAACCTCAGATGATGTCAGGGCTGATGAAGTCATTCGATGGGAAATAACTAACCGACATCTCAGTGCCGACACAATTGTTTGCTGCTTACTCCCAACAACGCCTGGTTTAAACATAAAAGAAGTCGCGTTTGCCTTAGACTTTTTACCATCAAATGCTCCTATTTTTGGTGTAACGAAATCTAGGGATTCAGTCTTTAGAGCTTTCCATGTAGATTCTGGAAAAAATCTAAAGCCACTGTTTCCTGAGAAATTGAATTTGCAGTCTCAAGACTACCAAGACACATTTGTTGATGCTGGTGCCTTTTATCTTGCCCGTGCCCAGGTTTGGCTAAACAACTATTCAATTACAGCTTCTGTTTTTTCAAAAGGTTGGATTCTGGACCCAAATACGAATATAGATATAAATTACTTAAGTGATTGGGAATTGTTTAAAGCACTAAACCCTGAATAAAACCAAGATCTGCTAGTCTGAGGCGATAACTAGGCGCGAGGATAAAATGAAAATTAATGAGATATTAAATTATAAACCAGATCAGCAATCTGATATTTATATCATTGCAGAGGCAGGAATTAACCATAATGGTAGTTTTGAAATCGCAAAAAAATTATGTGAGGAAGCAAAACATGCTGGTTGCGATTCAATAAAGTTTCAAAAAAGAACTATCGACCTTGTTTATAGTAAAAAAATATTGGATGAACCGAGAGATAGTCCATGGGGAAATACTCAGAGAGATCAGAAATTAGGGTTGGAGTTAAGTAATGAAGATTTCCAGCAACTAGCAAACTACTGCGAATCCTTGCATATAGATTTTTCTGCTAGTGCTTGGGATTTTAAATCTTTAGAATTTGTAGAGAGTTTGAGTCCGAAATACCATAAAGTTGCATCAGCTTTTATAAATCATAAAGATTTTTTAAGAAAAGTTGCTTCCTACTCCAGGCCAACAGTCGTCTCTACTGGAATGGCAACGTTGGCTGATATAGATGAAGCAGTTGAAATCTTTCGTCATGCGAATTGTCCATTTATATTAATGCATTCAGTTTCAGTATATCCCGCTAAATTAGAGGAGTTGAATTTGAATATGATTAAAACTCTAGAAAAAAGATATCAAATGGTGGTGGGGTATAGCGGGCATGAGGCAAGCGTCTCACCAACTTTATGTGCAGCATCATTAGGTGCAAGAGTTGTTGAAAGGCACTTTACCTTAGATAGAACTATGTATGGCTCCGATCAATCTGCTTCACTAGAAATTGATGGGATGAGGAGATTAGTGGCTGGCTTGCGAAAGTATCCTGCAATTTTAGGTTCGGGAGAAAAGGAGTTTGGTGAGAAAGAGCGGCTTGTCGCAAAAAAACTTAGGTATTGGGAAAATTAATGGTTGAAAGTAAGAACGCAAAAAAATCTTTTTTGGAATCTGAATTTAAGTCCATAAAACATTCGAATTACTTTGACGTATATGATGAGATTCTGAGTTCATATAAAGGAAAAAAAATAAAAGTTTTAGAAATAGGCGTTTTAAACGGTGGTGGTTTGTTGATGCTTAGAAAAATTCTTGGCGACAATGCTCAAATTGTAGGTGTAGACCTGAACCCTTCGTGTTTGAAGTTTAATGATTATGGATTTAAAATTCTTATTGGGGATCAGAGTGATGATCAATTTTGGGTTGATTTCTTCAGTACTATGGGCAAATTCGATGTAATCATAGACGACGGTGGGCACACAAATTCCCAACAAATTAATTCATTGAATTCCTGTATTGAGAATATTGCAGATGATGGCATTTATGTTACAGAGGATGTGCACACTAGCTACTGGATTGAATTCGGCAACCCTTCCAAAAGCTCATACATTAATTATGTTAAAAAAATTATTGATGTGGTGAATTCTCGTGGGCCGAGGGTTAAGCCACAAATGCATAACTCTTTTTATAGTACGGTGCACAGTATTTCGATATATCAATCTATAGTTTGTTTTCGAATCAATAGACTAAAATCTCTTGCTTCTAATCATATTTCCAACAGCGGTAAAAATTTCGCTCATCAAGATTTTAGAGACAATTCATCTGCTATTTACCCAATTTTGAGTTTGCTAAATTTATCAAATCGCAAATTAAATATTTATGCAAAAGTTATGCTTCTCGTTCTCTACCACAAGTCACTGAATGTTAAGTTACAATTACAGTTTAGGAAAGTATTTAAATCAAGTAACAAATCCCGCTCTTAATCAAGAGTGATATAGTTGGCTATGGAAAACTTTAAATATGATAAATTGATTTCAGCATTAACTAAACTTGAATCTGAGCCAATCTTGAGTTCTTTATCCGAACTTGCTCGTTCATTAGTTGTAACCATAAAATCTGGAAATAAAGTTCTTTTTTTTGGAAATGGTGGTAGTGCAGCCGAAGCTAGTCACTTTGCCGCTGAGTTAGTAAGTAAATGTTCTCGCGATCATAAACCGTGGCCAGCAATTTGCTTAAATGACTCGTCTCCAGTGATCACAGCAATTGGAAATGATTATGGCTTTGACGATATATTTCGAAGACAAGTTGAAGCTTTTGCTAATCCAAACGACTTAATTGTGGCATTATCAACATCTGGGCGATCAAAAAATGTTTTATCGGCTTTGAATTATGCATATAAAATTGGATTGAAAGCCTTTCTGCTTACTGGACCGACATTCGATCCAGATTTAAAATGTACAACTATTTCAGCCCCAATTGATGATACACCGAGAATTCAAGAGATACATTTGATCTGGATACATTTTTTATCAGAATATTGTGAAGAGAATATAGGATAGGCGAATTTCCAACAAAACACTATGCATAAAACTTTAGTCATTTATGATGAAAAATACAGTGGTTGGATACTGGCAGGCATTGCAAAGGATATTTACAACTATATTGATGGACCCAAAAAATTAGTTTTATTTTCGGGTATTCATTATAGAAGTTACCTTAAGCTGTTCATATTTTTCTTATTTGCTAGCAAAATAATTTTTGTGAATCAATCAACTCTAAGACGTACTCGTATTCCTGCCTTTGTGTTAAAAACTAAAAATGTTTTAGTGTTTTATTCTCACACAAATTATAGTATGGATAACTTCACCATAAAACAATTGAAGTGTTCTAACAAAATTATAGTAATGAATAGTGGTGAACAATCTAAGTTGGGGGGCTTAGGTATAAATAGCAGTAAGATTGTTTTGAAGCCGGTAGGAATTGATTTTGATAAATTCAAGCCATATAATAAAAATGAATTAAACACTATAATCATGGTATCGCAACTGCATTCAAGGAAAAACCCAGAATTAATCTTAAAGGTTGTAAGGTATTTACCGAATTATAGATTTATTCTAATCGGTAAGAACTGGGATGGGTCTGATTATTTGCACAATTTAAAGCAATTGAAAAACTTCGAATACATCAAGTTTGATTTTGAAACTTATGTTTACAACTTAAACAGAGGCACTATTTTTCTATCTTTATCCTTATTGGAAGGCGGGCCTATTCCTATTTTAGAATCGATGGCATGTGGCTTAGTTCCAGTTACCACAGCTACCGGATGGGCACCAGATCTAATCCAAGACGGGATAAATGGGATATTACTCCCTATAAATTGCGGGCCAGAATCAGTCAAAGTTGCACTTGAGAAGGCACTTAAAATTGATAAGTCAAAAGTAAGAAAATCAATAGAATCACTCACGCTTGATTCTTTTTTATCTGAATTCTAATTCAATTCTTAAAGAACGGTTTGTTAAAGATTGCGGGCCTGTTTTGGTTATTAGACGAGATTAATTTACGATAATTAGATTGACTTAGTGTTTGTAACAAATAGTGGTGTCTTTTATTTACAAAAGTGATTTCGTAAGTAATTGGGGTAAAACTCTTTCCGAAATTTATAAACTGATCCCAATTATTGGAATTTATTGCAACAACATAAAAGTGTGAAAATAGATAATCGTTAACTTTTTCATAGGTATTTCTATATTTCGCATTACTGAGCATATACAAATTGTGAAACTCGATAAACATTTGGTCAAAAATATCAATTTGTTCAAGAGATTGTTCAAGTAAATCCCATTCACTACCTTCGATATCTAACTTTAGATAGTTGCCTAAATTTTTATCATTGTTAGGTGAGAGAATCTTATATGCAGATTCCAAGTTCCTTGATTTCATAAATTTGCCACTTTCAGTCCCTTCCAATCCTGTTTGATAATGGTTAATATTTTTCATTTCATTATTTAACACTTTAACTGTGGGGTCGTAAATGTCAACCCTAGACCCGCGAGAGGCGAAGAATTTCTCAAAGTCTATATTTTTACCAGCACCGCCTGACAACAAGTTAGGAGTTTTATAAAGATCTAAACATAAATATCCTGCATCATATTTCGGACCAATCCGTATCAATTCACCTAAATTCACAACTTCAATTTTTTCGGTTATTTTCTTCAAGGTTTGCTCTGCAAGCGATAATTCTTCTTTGTTTACTAAGTACTCGTAGTGAAACTTGTTAAAAATGTTTTCGATATGGCGTACTCCATAAGTATCTTTTGATCTTCCTCGAAAGATCAAGATAAATAGTTTTATCCATTTAAGCGCACCTTTTATTTTATTCACTGCTAAATCTTATAGGTATTTATCGTTTATTACTGCGATCGTTATGGTATGTTAGAGTGGTGCAGAAACTTTCGCTAGAATTATTTTCTTCTTACGTTCATCATATTTACGAACAAGAACGCAATAATCTAATCGATCCGACTGAGGTTGTACGTGACACAGTATTGTATAAACCCGAAGTCAGAGATTTGTATCGACTATATAATTTTGTAATCGATAACTGCGTTATCTCTATATTAGAGTTTGGTTCCGGATGGTCAACATTGGCTTTGTCTATGGGATTAGAGTTCAACAACTACAATTTGAAAGCTGTATATACGGGTTATAAAAGAAATCCTAATTCTTTTCGCCTATGTTCAGTTGATAGCTCAAAGTTTTTTTCAGACAAAGCTGTTAATAGATTATCTGAAAATCAAAGAAACTTGGTTGATGTATTTATCTCAACACCTTATCTAAATAAATTCCAAGGGTACCCTATATCTACATGGGAGCCAGTGCCAAGATTTGACTTTGATCTTATTTATTTAGATGCACCTGAACCTGAACAAATTGTTGTTGAAGGAACTGCATTGCCTATGTCAACTTTATACGATCTTCCAATCGCAGGTGACATATGTATCAATGAACCGTACATCCTGCCGAATGCATCCATAATTGTGGATGGAAGAACCGCAAATGTTAGATTTTTAAAATCAAAATTGTATAGGAATTGGTCTGTAAAAAACTATGAGGCACAAGATGTATCAGTTTTCTACTTGGATGAACAGCCTTTAGGTTCGATTAATGAAGCCCACATAAGTTTTCGCAAAAAATTTGCAAAAAAGGGTAAGTTGAATAATATATTTATATGAGAAAAGTTGCACTATTTGTCTCGAGCTCGAGACTAGAAAGTTTATTTCGTCAGTCCAAGATTTTCTCTAAAATTAAGAATGATTATGACATAACAGTTTTTTATTTTAATTCTGAAAGTAGTAATGTTTACGATGGAAGTCAAAAACTATTTGCAATCAAATCTACTAAATATTTAGCTAAATTTCAAAAATTTATTTTAGACATAGAAAGTTACCACTCAAGTAACATTAATGTGAGTTTTGAATCAAGAATAAGAGTTATCACAAATTTAAATATCAAACACGATTTAAAGACAATTTCGTTCATTAAGGCGAAAAAATTTTATGGTATGTGTCTCTCAATTTTTTCTAAGCCGTTACTATATTCGCCTCTTTCAAGTTTGATGAGATTTGCCTCGGATATGGTTCCACTGATTACCAACCCAAGACTGATTTTTACTAGGTTTGAACTAGGAATTGTACTCTCTGGAGGAAATTTCTCATCGATGGAAAATTCTGTTGGTAGATTGCTCAAGTTTAGACAAATTCCGAATTTATTACTTGTAGATAATTGGGATAACTTATCTTCCAAATCTGTGCTTTGGAATAAACCAAGTAAGCTGTTGGTTTGGGGAGAAAATATGAAAGAGGATGCCGTTCAAGTTCATAATATGAAAGAGGAAAACGTTGTGATTGCTGGCTCCTATAGGTTGATTTATCCTCCAGAGCAGGGTTTTCAAACAATCGATAAATTCATTTATTTCATCGGCTCTGGTCTACAACACAGCCATGAGCTTGAAATACTTATGCACCTTTCAGTCAATTTGAGCATGTATGGCGAAACGGGAATTAAGATTGTATATAGACCTCATCCGTTTTCCATAAGAAATCAAAAATTTCAATATTTATTACAACAGTTATCACATTTTTCAAACATACAAGTTGATTCGGACATAATTTTAAATGAATCAAACGCATTCTACTCAGAGACTTCCTTGAGTCATCTTGCTCAAATGACATTAAAATCAGATTTTATCATTGCAACACATTCAACGGTTATTGTAGAAGCTCTATATTTTGGTAAAAGAGTTATCGCTTTCTCTGGAGCTGAGCATGGAGTTTTTTCCAATCAAAATATTTGGGATATGTACACTCATTTAAAGCAAATAAAGAATTTCAGTAACTTGACCGTTACTGTTGACCGTATTAATTTCTTTCAGGAAGTGCTAAGAAGTTTGCAAAATACAGTAATTCTTGAGCCTGTCAACTATTCTGCTATTTCTAGAAATACACAGAATTACAGTGAAATTCTTTCCGAAGTAAGTTTTGATTTGATATCAAAGAGATGATTTTATTAACATAACTTGACTTTCATTTATTTCAATTAGTGAAATACCATTAAGTTTTTGAAATTCATCAACAGCCTGTTTTACGCCAGGGCAACCCTGAGAGTTATAGTCATGGACAATAACTATTCCAGATATTGATAGTTTTTGCCAAAAAAACTTCAGTGCTTCCAATGTCGTTGTGTAGGTGTCAACATCTAAATGTAGAAATGCAACCCTACTGAAGTTAACCTTTTCTGCAGAAGATGGAAATATGCCTTGATGTAACAAAATCTCACTTGGTAGGTACTTCCTCACATCATCGAAAGAGTTGTCACTCAGGTATCCAGTAAATTTCTCATCACCAAACCCTATGTTTGATGGAATTCCACTAAATGTGTCAAACCCATGAATTGTTCTAGTGTTCTTTTTTGCATTTTTTGAAGCTGTGTGAATCAATTTTAATGACGCACCTTTATACACCCCTACTTCGACTAAATCCCCATCTACATTATCTAGGTTTAATATCGCGCTCCAAACACTGTACGCCTCAGACTGATCCAAGTTTAATTTATCGTCAATTTCTATCATTAACTCTAGAAACTCTCTAGGATACCGATAGTAGATGTCTCGTTCAAATATCAGGTTGTGTAAGTAGTATGTTATGGGTTTTAGTCTTGTGTCCAAGCTATTTATAATTTCTGTAGAAATTGTTGATGTGATAAAAATGATTGCATTACTCAAATCTATATCAACCAATTCATCGGGAGATAAGATTTTGCGTCCCTGAATTGGCTGTAATTCATTGAAATTTTTATCTATGAAACGAATATTTTCACTATTTGCACCTAAATTAATTAATCTAAATAATGCTCTATGTCCGGAAGAAGCAGCTCCCCAAAGGTAAATTGTCTTGTTGCTGGTTATCTCGCGTAGAAGCCTAGGATTCATGAACTTAGTTTCATTTTTCGATGTCACTTGGAAATTTCTTTAATCTATTAAAACTAGTTCTTCATTGATTCTAAACTCAATACCAGCAATACCTTCGACGTCATTCTTCTCAGTCAATTTTTTTAACTCTATTTGAGAATCTATATTAACACCATAGGCTTCTATAATTTTTGGAGTGGTATCTCCAGTAAAATTGATTTTAATTTTATGAATTGCTGCTATTGGTTGACCATCTCCACTAGGGTGATGTGAATTATTCCATTTTATTACATATGGCAGGCAGGGATTTTGAATAGACTCAATTAACCCAATTTGTTGCCAGATTAATTCCTGACCATTAGGTTTTATCCGTTTACCTAAAGTACTTTTTCTTTCAAATAAGTTTTCATACTTGAGAATTTGTTCAACTGAATAAACCCATGCCATCCAGCCCCCGCCTTCTTCCGCCTTGTGTCTAACTGCACTTCCGAAAGGTGTTGTGTCGGTCGCTGGATGATCCATAGGGCATACGACTTCTATGTATTGACCATTCAGTAATGGCGCCGTGAAATTTCTAGTTCCAAATTTCGGGTGAATTCCACCATCAACAAAAGCTGTTCCAATTTGTGAACCAATTCGATTTACCACATCAGAGATTTGGTCATGGGATGCTACATAAGAAATATGGTCAAGACGCATGGGAGTATTTTGCCTTATCTTTCAGGGTGCTAATTACCACCTTATTAACGTAACTCACACATCAATGCCTCGATAAGTAACAGAGGTGCTGCGTTTTGAGCCAAATTTCGCCTGGTTTTCAAAATTGCCTCGATTTTATCCAATGTCTTCACCTGGCTGCTTGTTGCAGCTAGTTGATTAATTTGTTCGACTAGATCCTGATTAATTAATGAGTCAGTCGAGTTTGATTG
>Ga0315899_10004130_pt1 | contig 15706 bp, 17 predicted proteins | sample LakEriMetagenome_2_FD_203518 | JGI IMG/M metagenome (GOLD analysis project Ga0315899, IMG submission 203518) | Freshwater fungal communities from buoy surface, Lake Erie, Ohio, United States - Buoy 4 MA112 | ecosystem: Environmental > Aquatic > Freshwater > Lake | place: USA: Lake Erie, Ohio... | reverse complement strand
CTTCCTCGCTTGCGGCATCAAGACGAAGTGTGACGCGGGGAGCAAGGTTCCAGACCTATAGTGTCTCTATAGTGTCTCTATAGTGTCTCTATAGTGTCTCTATAGTGTCTCTATAGTGTGACGCGGGGAGCAAGGTTGCAGACCTGTAGCATATAAATATGTATTTATTTAGTATAGTATGGTATATATGTCCGGGTTTGAATTATCCTGGTTTGAATAAAAACAGACCGGATTTTGAAAACGTTAAAAAGACCGGATTCTGAAAACTGATTCCGAAAACGCTGATCCTAATTTGATCCCAATTTGCAAACAAAATTATAATTTTTGCAGTTTTCGTGTGGAATGTGTCTAAGTACGTACATATGTACTTTACTAAACCCAGTACACTTGCATGCTTATGTTGTGACGCGGGGTGGGGGGGGGATGCAAGTAGCAGACCAGGTCCGAGCCAACCAGGCTACATTTCGTGAAGTTCAAGAGAGTGAGGTTCGAGTTCGTGCGCACTACCCGCACCAGTGCCTCTTCTGAGACTCTAGAGAGACCCCCCAAGTCCAATGCCTGCATGTTTGTGTGTGTGTGTGTGTGTATACGTGTGTGTGTGTACGTGTGTGTGTGTGTGTAGGTCCAATGCCTGCATACACACACACAAACACACACACACACACACACACATGATACATACATACATACGTACATACATAAATATGCCTTGAGTGCGGTCAGTCGGACGAGGGCAGCGACAGCATCATCGCCAAGCTTTGGACAGTTGCGCAGACCAAGGTCGCAGAGCTGAGGTGAGCACAAGTTTCAAATGAGACCTGGTTTGTAAGAAAAAGAGCCCTATTCCAGATTCCAAAAAGCCCTGTTCCAGAGCCAAAAGATTCTTATTCCAGAGGCAAAAGAGCCCTGCAAGAAAAAGAGTCCTGTTCCAGCGGCAAAAGATCCCTATTCCAGAGTTTCAGAGCATTACTATTGTGGGCATACTTGTGGTAGACTTAGGAGGAGACGCGTTACAGCAAAGTCGGAGACGGCGGTTTCCGAGACCCAGACGGTTTCCAGCCTCTTGAGGTGTTTGCCGAGGGCGATGACGCCCTGCTCGGAGACGCTGGTGCCTCGCAAGTCTACGTATTTCATAAGTATGAGTACTGGTATGAGTACTTAGCGTGAGTACAAGTGTTAGTAGTAGTAATAGCACTAGTATATCAATACCTACGTGCCGAAGGAGTGGACACAGTTTGCACGCTGCCTTCACTGATGTGTCCGTGACCTTGTGGCATCCGTTGGCATGCAGCCGCAAAAGGCTGTCGCCGCAGCACGTGATGAAGCACGAGACCGTCTCATCCGTGATGGTGTGCGGCGAGAGCTCTGGTATATATGTCGTGTAGTATAGTACATATGCATGTATTTAGTATAGTATAGTACATGTGCATGTACCGCACACTCGCGGGGTGAGGGCTCAGGTATGCGGCACATACGCGCAATGCTGCTGTGCCGCTACCTGTGGCGGTCCGCATGGTGGCCTCCAGGAACTCTACAGGCACCCACGGTCCGTGTTTCAGCAAATCCAGCCGGCCTGCAGCGATCTCCTTCGCCAGGGCCCGCACGCAAAGCTGACAACAAGACGCGAGAGTGAGCACGCTCAGCCGATGAGCGCGGACAATGCGTGCACGCACAGCGCCGCTGACCTCGACCAGCGTTCGCGAGGCTCCGTGCCGTGACGCGCTGAATCGCTCCGCGCCGTCATGCCCATACCGCCACACTCTCAGCTGCTGCGCGAGCACTGTGCGCTTCGCCATGTTCGTGCAGAAATTCGAAACGGGGTCGCAATTCCCCACAAGATGGCAGACGACGACCTGCCGCCCTTGGGGGTGATGGAGCTTCTGCCCGTCGTCCTGATGCTGCTAGGTTTGAGTTTGCCCTGGGCGCTGGGCGCGTACATGGACGGGAAAATGTGCGCTGATGTGCCCGCAATAGCATTTGCGCCTCACCGCTGGTTTGTGCAGGCATTCTGGTTGCAATTCTGTATGGTTGCGGCTGTCTGGGGGACGGTAAGTCGCAGGGCACAAGAGGAGCCCCTGGTTCGGGCTCCAGGGGCTATGTCAGAAACCCAGAGGTATCCGCTCCCTTAATCTGCGCTCATACTTTTCATTCTCCCAGGCAGTCTGCACCCGCTTTCCCGTCATTTTGAACAGATCGACTCTCCCTCCCTCCCTCCCTCCCTCTCCCTCCCTCTCCATCCCTCCCTCCTCTCCTTCTCCTCCCCTCCCTCTGCCTGCAGGACTTTGACGACGAAGACGACGACGAGGACGACAAGGTAGTACATCATTCTCTGAGTGCAATAGAGCTTGTTTGTAAGTCTATCGGCTGACAATTGATGCAACGTCTTCACAGGACAAGTAATGCAAGGCACAGGAAACTGAATGGGACACGCGGCTTTAACATGTCGTCCGGCGATGCAGCCAGCGCCGCAGAGCCTGGAAGTTGTCGAGTTGCGCAGCATGCGAGAAGGCGCAGACGCTATTGGGCAAGAACCAGAGATGACAGGAGCACTGCCAACATTCAACACCGCACGACTGACGTGAAAGTGCATGACTGACGCATATCACGCTGATTCACTCCAATCTGTCTGAAAGGAAAGGACCATCCGTATTTCTGGCGATGCTGTGTGGCCCCTGCAGACCAACGTGCTGTGATGGGGCAGACGCGCATCCTCGCAGCATGCGTGTGTATGCTCGCATACACACGGCGGCACTCACACGCCACATGGACCATTTCTTGTAACTCGCTCTCTTTATGAACATTATGGACAACTATCAGGCCAAACATGTTCACAAAAACAAGCATGCTGACACAGTCACGTTCGCCTCTCTCCCGGGCCCTTATGACATATCACATCTACCGCGAACTAGCTTTTCCTGGACACGGGACCTTATTTCTGACAATCTAATTTTCGATTTCCAATTAAGGTCTCCCCGCTATGAATATGTATAAATACATGCAGTTTATATATGGTTTGAGGTTAACAAGCCCCCCCCCCCTCTGTAATGTGTCAATCCCTAAACAAGGTCCAGGGCCAGGAAAAGCTAGGTCGCAGGAAAAGCCCACCTCTGTCTTCCTCCCATGCGCCACAAGTGCCCCCTATAGTTGTGAGTTCCTCCTGCTCAAGATCCGCCCCATAGGAGTCAGCAGTCCAGGAGTAGCGGGGGCTCGGGAGGGGCTGCCTCTCAGGCCATCTTGTCCTGGACCAGTTGAATATTCAGAGGGCGTAGGTGGAGGGCCACTGCTGGCCAGGCTTGTGTCCTGGAACATGCGTATGTGAACATAGATCAGTAAACGCAATGCGCACGTATTCAGATGCGTGCGTGTGTGCTTGACGTCCCATCTGTGTGGTATGGTCATCACTATTCCCTCTTTAGTATTTTTTAACACGAAAGAATCCCCTCGTCCACCCATAGTCGGGAGGTCTTTTCACGGTACAACTGTACGATGCTGCTAGCGTTTACGCCTTCATACGTCTGCTTCAGTGCCTGATATAGCTCTCTCACACACGCGCGCGCTTTCGCTCACTGTCTCTCTCTCGCACTCACCGCAGACTTTGGCGAGAAGAACGCTGTGGAACTGACGAGGCAAGTGTGGTGGCGAGGCGTAGGCTCCGGCTCTTCAGTTTGATGATCTGAGCACGTCGCCACTAGTTCGCCTAGCACCCTATACCGGCGTTCGCTAGAGCGTTCTCTCGGATGGCGCAGGGGGCTGGGGGCAGCAGCGTGGTCTAGCTTGGGGTATGCTGGCGGCATTGCACTCCCTTTTATATCTTGGTGTATCGAGACCTGACACACGAGGAAACATGCCAAGAAGTCAAATACTTGCCAGACTTCAACGCCGCACTTCCCGCTCCTGACCATAAAAAACAGAGCTCAAACAGGAAAGGCGTCGCATACACACTGTGCGCACCTCAGTGTAGTTGCTTGCCCTTTTGAGACTCTGCGCCGCGTGAGCTTGCATAGCGCCACCATGCGCGACAGCGAGCATGGTATGAGAGTCAAGCTCAATGCCCGTGCTTGACCCTTGGTCACGCCGTTGCACGTCGGACATACTCTTGGTTGGCAGCACTTTTGCCGTATTTGCCCTGTTGGCGACCGGGATGTGCTTCAAGGGCAGACACTCGACCGTGTCTCGCGGACGCAATTTCGCGTTCGGTATGGTGGGCACTGCTGTAGGTTCCGTTTTGGGAGGTGAGGTTATGCATTTTCGTGCATTCTCCCCTTCTTGAAGCAAGTGGATTCTGAAAAGACATTGACCAGAATCCAGTCAGATTGGTCACCAAGAATGCGTAAATCTTTGCAGATAAACAAGTGCGCTCTGTCTCGTGCATAAACTGATCAACTTTGGGTTGCATGAGAAAAAACAGCTAGTACATACCGATCAGCAAGCTCATTAATAACAACCTCGGCACTTCTGAAAGCCATTTCATATGTTTGCACCTAGCACAAACAAACAACTCAGCATCCGGATTGGCTTGTCACAGTCACAGCAAAAAAAAAAATCGAGAAGCTGCGCTTCAGCTGGGCCCCGGACATTTCTCACCTCAGACGAAATAGACGGATCGAGCATGCTCATGACACGTCTACCTTCCTGTATCTTCTTCGCCATCAAGTTGAGCCTGTCATAAAAAATACAATTAGCGCCCGCTATTTTTGTTTCTACCTATTTTCCAATACGGGAGAGGAGGGATGGCAACCAACCGAGAGCGGGTGGTACCACTAGGCGCACTGCAAAACGGTACATCCGGCACCGGGGACGAGACAGAATCATCAAGGTCATACAACTCGCGAGCTGCTCGCGCGGCAAAGGCCGAGCGCTTCAATTCCTTCAACACATTCCGCAAAGTCCGGCGGCACCGCTGGGCTAAGGCAACAGCCTGTGAAAGCACGTTTATCAAACACGGACAGTGACGTGTGCATCGCAAAGAGAGGAAAGAGGATCTTGGAAATTGTGGGAAAGTAGAATACCAGTAAGACACGACTGCGGTAAGAGTTTTTGCCAAAGTTCCACCACACGCCAAGATACAGTCGCATGATGCAGTAAAACCGACGGGACGTTATCCGGATAATCCCTTTGCGCTGAAGGATACGTTGGCGAGCTAGTGAGGCCCACGCAGAATAGATGACAGTCATGCGGCGCCATTGTCTTGACAATGCCATGTTCAGACACATGAGCCGCGTTCTGCGCAAGGTTGAAACCTGTCTCTCCAAAGTCGGTCGACAATGTGTCAGCACAGGGAGCTTGAATGCTTGCACGCATACTCTCTCCACTCAATGAACTCTCCCTTTGACGAACTAAATACGCACCGAGCTTTTTGACTGGCCCTTGGATGCCAGCGCATTTTTCCGTCTTGACTCATTGGCCTCAGCTGGTGACGTGGTACCGTGGTTGTCTTGGCGAGGCACGGGACGACTGGCAACATTCGCGGCACGACAAAGCATGCTGTTTCCCACGGTGTCACGGGCGTTTTTTCGTCGTTCGTCTGCGACGATGGTTCGCAATTCGTCTCGCTCTTCTTGTGCCATCAACAGTTTCCGTTCTACCTGCTCTAGTTCCTGTCCGAGCTGGTTTGCACGGCGTTTCTCCTCTTCGGCACAACGTAATGAACGGTGAAGCTGTTGATGAGCAACCAGCATGCTTTCTTTCAAACGCCGGTCAGAATCCTGTGCACTTTTCAGAAATTCTTCATGTCTCTTGACAGATTCTAGTGCAGTGGACAATTTTTCGCGGAGACGTCGAGATTCTCTTTGCTCCGAATCAAGTTTTTTTTGAATGCAACTGAAGACAAACGCTGGGTCTTTCTGCCCCTCCCCCCCGTGCTCAGCTGCAACGATGTGTCGATAGCCAAGGTCTTCGACAGCGTCACTCTGACTTGCTATCGACACCGTTGCAACATTGCACTCAGGGCCGAGCGCTGGTTCTGTTTGCGCGCAACTGGTTGTCTGGGACACCGTAGCCTGCAGGCGCAAAACTTCGAGTGCACACTGGACAGAGGCATCGCTTTCCCACTTCAGACTCTGCATGCCTTTGTCCACAGAAGCTGGCTTGGACTGGGCGGTTTTCGGGGCCCCAACATGAACCTTCTGAGCGCAGCTCAAAGTCGCCTTGGCGTCTTCCATAATCTGTGCGGCCCTTGACGAAATCGATGCAGTCGATGTGGTTGACATGATGGCAGTAACCATGTCTGAATCGAGGCCAGGTGCAGATTTCGCTGCTACACGTGACCAGCAGTGAAAGACACGTGCTGCGGCTCTAGCCTTGCACTTCGACCCCAGCCTCTGAGTGTACGCCTTCCAGTCGACACGGGCTAGCCAAGCATGCAAATGTTTTCGAACCACCAAAAAGAGCCATCCAGAAGCGGCAGTGACACCAGCGTGGCGAAGTCGCTTACTTTCAAACAATGCCGAACGAAATGCCGAGAAGCTGCGTTTCGAAAGAGTCCTGCTGTGCCGCGAACGCAACATTTTTTCTCGCCTACTGCACACGACCCGAGAATACTGTTTCCGCACCAGCTCGCTGCGCCAGCAGGTGATGATTCTACGACAGGAATTGTTGAGCCATCTCCGGATTACGCTCACCCAAAGATCTCGCTTCAGAGCCGCAATCTCCATGTTGCTGGCTTCGCCCTCTTGCGCCAGTTGTGCCTGCACTATCTCCAACTCTTCCTCAACTGTCCAGTCATGTGCATCAGGTGCTTGACCCTGTGCATTAGGCAAAAGGCCTCGGTAGCCTGTAGATCCGTCATGCGCGTCGTCTCCGAGACCTTGTTCCTCCAGTTTTCGGTTGAAGCTCTCTCTCAGCCCCTCCAGCTCAAACTCTTTGTTCTGAAGGGAGCTTCGCAACCTGTTGCATTCGTGTTTCAGCAGATGTAGCTGATCTTGAGACCCATAATTCGCTGCTGCTTGAGGTTCATGGCGCTGCACAGCTTCGCCACTGGAAGTTCCCAGAAGCTCATTCACTCTTTCCGATAGCATCTGTATGTGGTTTTCTTGCTCTGCGATACGCTCGGTCAGGGATCTAATGACATCGCTGCCATCGTCGGTGGCGCGCTGGATGTGCACAACAATTCGCTCCATTACCTCCTGCAGACCCTGCAACTCCGAGCGCAGGAGGCGTAGTGAGCTCAAGCTGGATTTTTCCAGATCCATAAGCTTGTCCTGTACGGCCTCAAGGAGGAGGTTCAACTCTGGCTCGTGGGCAATGCGTTTATACCCGGGCAAGGTCAGGGCGTCGAGCGATTCCTTTAGCCGCGAAAGGGCTTCGAAGAGCTCGTGCTTGAGCTGCACGCTCGAGTATGGCTCTCGAGTCAGCGCACACTCGAAGACGGCGCCGTGCCGCTTCAATGTTAGGTGCAACTGCACACCCGCCGACACGGTGACTTGGCCTCCGCGCATCACCTTCAAAGCATCTGCTTGGTTGAAGGGTATGCCATCGACAGCGAGCACAACGTCGCCTGCCATCACCTCGCCGCTGAGGTCCGCGGAGCTGCCCTCCACGAACCCAGTCACCACCCCGCGGTCGTGGTTCTCAGGGTCTGGCTTGACCATCAAGCCAACCGTAGTCGGCGACGGGGTGCCCGCCGGCAGCGCCGCTTCCGCCGCAAACGCCACGCTCGAGGGCAGCGGCAGGTCGGCAACCATCTGCAGCATGTCGTCCCACGAAGGCGGGAGCAGTGCCGCAACCGCCCCAGCGCTGCCCTCGTCATCCAAGGGCGCAGCTTGCGCCAGACTCGCCACCGCACGCTCTGTGTTGCCCGCACCTGCCTGCACACGCGACTGCGCACCAGCGTCGACGCAGGCGCTTACAACGGGGGCTGCAGGGACAGCTGGGCCCGCCCGCGCCGAATGCGCCACCGGTGCTGGCACAGACGGCGCGCTGCCCCCCCGCGCGGCCTCGGGCGGACGCGCCCGGGCGGGCAGCAGGTCACGATGCACGAAGTCGAGCTCTGAGTTGTACGACAGCGCCGCGGTGGCTGCGGCAGGGTCCACGGGGCTTGGGTCGCTGCCTCCTTGGGCGCTTCGGTACAATGCATTTATCACTCCACTCTCGGACGTTCTCTCTTGTCCTTTTCCGCCCACGTGCAGCGGCGCTGCCGGCGCGTCCGTGGAGAGCGGCGACGTCTGGAGGAGGTTGTAGGCGGACACGAACCTCTTGGCCTCAAACGGCGGCGCAGGGAACGCCGACACATTGCCGTTTCGGAGCGCCAGCGGCTGCCGGCCCGGCGCCATGTGGGCGCCACTTACTGGGCGACTTTTTGAAAATTTGAATTTTCATCTCACCAGGTTACGCGCTCACTGTGCTCGCGGCGCAGCGGGGAGCGGGCGACCGGGGTAGCGGCCGCCCAGAGGGGGCGGGCGGGAATACGGCAAGCATGGCAAGCACGGCCGGCGCTTACGCCGTGAGCAGCAGCGTCTGGCTTCCGCACCCTGATCCGGCGTGCGTATGGGCCGAGTGCGAGGTCGTGGGCACCGCGGGCCTAGACCTTTTGCGGGTACGCACGCATGACGGACAGGTCACAGCGGTCGCGGCGAGCACGGCGATCCCCAAAAATCCGGTGGGCGAGGAGGGCGCCGACGACCTGGCGGCGCTTACGCACCTCGACGAGCCCAACGTGCTCCACAACCTCAAGCTGCGCTTCTCCTCCGGGCAGATCTACACATGGACCGGGCGGATCCTCATGGCACTCAATCCGTGGCGCACGATCGACGGGCTGTACAGCGCGGAGCGCCTGAACCATTACTGCGCCGCGTCGGCAGACTCATCGTGTCCCACGCCCCACGTCTTTGCTGTCGCCGAACAGGCTTACCGCGGAATGATGGACGACGGGCGTCGGCAGTGCATCCTAGTGAGCGGCGACAGCGGCTCGGGCAAAACCGAAACGACAAAGTATCTCATGCAGCAGCTCGCCGCCGCTAGCTCGCTCGCTGGTGGCGCCACGCGCGACGCCAGCTCTGCGAAAGCCTCTACTGAGCAGCAGGTGCTGGACAGCAATCCGCTGCTGGAAGCCTTTGGAAACGCCAAGACCTTGCGCAACAATAACTCTTCGCGCTTCGGAAAATTTCTCACGCTTCAGTTTGAGTCGGACGACAGTACACGAAGGCCCAAGATCGGGGGAGCCTGCATCCAGACCTACCTTCTCGAAAAATCTCGTGTAGTGTGCGTGGCCGCGGGCGAGCGCAACTATCACATATTTCACCAGCTGTGCCAGGCTGCATCATGTGAGCCGGGCGAAGCCCCCCCGGTGCCAAACGGGCTTGACATCAAGGGCGGCGCCTTCAGAATCCTTGGCGAGGCGATCGAGGACATGGACGACCACCAGCGATTCAGCAAGATGCAAGATGCTCTCATGTCCATCGGCGTCGCGCCCGAGGAGTGGAATTACGTTCTGCACGCACTGGCCGGGTTGCTTCATCTTGGAAATCTCGAGTTTCTGGCAGATACTGAACGGAAGGGCAGCAGTGACGTCGACACCGCCGTGCTCACACAGACGAAGAGTGCTTCGATTGCGGCCAGACTTCTGGCATGCACAGACGAGGCACTCACAGCGTCTGTGCTTTCTAGAAAGGTCAGAACGGTTGAGGAGACAGTGACCATTAACAACAGTCGGGAACAAGCCGAAACAGCTCGTGACTCGCTTCTAAAGGCCATCTACGGCAAAATCTTTGATTGGCTCATCGAACGGATCAACTTGTCTCTTACTCGCAATTCGGGCAAGCTGAAGCCTCAAGGTGCAGAGCATGAATCCGCCTTACAGAGCGAACTGCAGATTGGAATCCTGGATATATTTGGCTTTGAATCCTTTGGTACCAATGGGTTTGAGCAGTTTTGCATCAACTATGCAAACGAAAAGCTTCAGCTGCAATTCAATAATTTTGTGTTCAAGTTGGAGCAGAACGAATATGAGCGTGAGAAGATTTCTTGGACGCACATTGACTTCAACGACAATCAACCGTGCATTGACGTCATAGAGAGCTGGCCTGGCGGCATTTTGGCAACGCTAGATGAAGAGTGTAAGATTCCACGCGGAAGCGACAGCGGTTTTGCATCGAAAGTGAGAGCCACAAAGAATCTCCACATACAGTGTCCAAAAACCTGTATGGAAGTCTTCACAGTCTTGCACTATGCAGGGGCAGTTTCCTACAATAGCAAAGGCTTCCTCGAACGCAACAAGGTCGGGTCATTCTGCTGCACCATGATTGCACTAGATTGCAGCACTACGTGCTTCACGCACATGCATGAGTAGAAAAGTATTGCTTGCGCCGCAGTGTTTGGTAAGGAAAATCGAGCATGGCTTCGATCCGGTTGCTGCTAACCTGATTATTACCGTTTTGGTAACAGGACTCCCTCGGCAGTGATCTCGTAGACCTAGTCAGAGGCTCGAAATCAAAGTTTTTGGCATCCCTATTCCCTTTGAAAATGAGGGCATCAAGCAAAATCAATGGACAGGAGACAGTTGGAGTACAATTCAAGCGCCAACTATCTGCTTTGATGGAGACGATAGGATCGGTAATTATGCGCAGATGTTTGCAAAAAAAAAAAATGATCAGTCGCGCCCAAGTCTTGCTAGGACGCTTGTGGGGGGGGGGAAGCTCGCTTTGTCTGAGCCCGTCTACAAGCTTTTGACTGATGTGCTTGACTTCGCACCAGGCGCAACCCCATTACATCCGCTGCATCAACAGTAACTCCAAAAAGCAGGCCGAGCTCTTTGAGTCCGCACTTGTCGTGCATCAGCTGAGATGCGGAGGAGTCATTGAGGCTGTGCGCGTGACGAGGGCTCGATATCCTGCCCGCTATTTGGTGGCCGACTTTGTGCGGCGTTTTGCAATCCTGCATCAAAAGGGATGCGAGACAGAACCCGAGCAGATTCAGCAACTGCATGAAGTCATGAAGCTCGCTGGCCTGGTGGAAGGTCTAGACTACCAAGTCGGTGTCTCTAAGGTCTTTCTTCGCCTCGGCCGAGTGCAGGTGCGAACATGATTGTAGTGAAGATGATATCAAGCAAGGCGCGTGTTTGTCCTTTCGCAGACACTGACGTCGAGGACAACTGCACTGTGCAGACATTGCAAACCCGTCTTACCAGCGTTCTTGAGAGGTCAGCCCTGCGGATTCAAGGCACTGTCCGTGTTTGGTTTGCCAGAAGGGCGGTTGAGGCACGCCTGGAGGCGCTCCTCTGTCTGCAGGCCGTGTTCAGGAGATTTGGCGGCCGTCTATCGTACATGCGGGCACAGTCGGCAAAGTATGCTACCACTATTCAGTGCGCGGCTCGACGTGCAGTGGCTCAAAGGCCGTTGTGCATCCTAGCTGCTGCTGCACGCAGGATGCAAACTGTTTTCCGGGTAAGAAATGTTTGCACCCGACTTGGTGGGACAACAATCATGGCAGCTGAATCTTTGTTTATGAGGAGGAGGATACATGCAAAGAAATTTTGAAAAGTCAAGCGCGAGGAATGAAGCTGTCAAACAGATATGAGAAGGAGGATACATGCATGTCATATGAGGAGGAGGATACATGCAAAGAACTTTTGAAAAGTCAACATGAGGCAAGCAACAAAGAGCTCGCAGGTAAAAAGAAAACTCATTATGATAGACCTGCTGCCTGGTATATTTACTATGTAAAATATTTATATTGTACACTATGATAGCCCTGCTGCCCAGTGGGGGCGGCAGCAGCTGCCGGCGTTAAGATGGGGGAAAAAAACTTATCTGCGCGCGTGCAGATGAAAAAAACTCACTCGCATGACCCTCCTTCCTGTTGGGGGCAGTAGCTGCCGGCGTGCAGACGCTTCTGACAGAAATAAAATAAAAAAGTTAGTGCCCGGTTTAGGGTTTAGGGTTTAGTATTTATAAATATCTCAAGTCAGCAGCCAAAAAAAAGTCAGTGCCCTAGTACATGTACTAGATAAATATTTATAAAGAATCTTGTCAGGACAAAACTCTGGCTCGATTACCAAAGCTGCTGGCGAAACTGGAAGAATTTCGGTGGGAAATAGCACAGCTGAAAGAACTGAATAGCATGCTGATTGTCCAAGTTGAAAATGAGACTGCGCAAGTGAGGTATGTTCTGCAATCCTTCGAGCAATACAGTATTTTGCTTGGATCCACTGAAAAAAATGATGTGGTCGTCGTCCTTTCCAAACAAAGCTAACTAAGAATCCATTGGGCAGAATGGCCAAATTAGAGACCATGTCAGTCCAATCAGACATGGCTTGCAGGTGAATAGCACCTCTCCCCTTTACCTGTCGCGATCATTACATCTGAAATCTAGTTGCACTCTGATACTGTCGCATGCTAGTCAAGCCGCTGACTCGGGAAGATGGGACAGGCTGCAAGAGCTTGAGAGCCGATTGCATGCGGAGTGCATGTTCAAGGACGAAGCAGAGGACCTGGTAGCGCAAGCTGAGGCAGCACTGGTCCGTATGCGAAAGGGAAAGGATTCCGCCGAAGAAGGTCGTTTAGCCCTGGTGCAAGAAGTTGAGAGATGGAAAGCGACAGTGGAGGATTTGGCAGCACGCAATGAGGAGCTTGAAGCTGAGAATGACCGAAGCAAGCAGCAAATTGCAGATTTGACCAAACAGAGGGCTCGTTTGACGAAGCTCTGTGGTTTGCGCCCGGCAAGAAACGCCTCCATCTCCCCTCGAGTAAGTCCTATCTCTGCCCATGCCTTAACACCCACAGTCACAAAGTCTCCATCCTCGCGGCCAAAAACGCCACTGAGCGGAAGCACGTCAAAATGGAAGCCACTTAACATCAAATCGAGATCATCGCAGTCAGCAGATGTTAGCGGGACAAGTGTGGATACATCACCTGCAACGTCTTCAAATGATGCTAGAAACGTATGCGATACGTCCTACAGCCCAATAATTACTCAGGAGGTGCTCACGGGCTTTGATAAGGGTGTGCAGTCGCCGTCGGGTTCAACTCCTCATATCCATGATGCCCCGTCGAGTATGCGACAGGGCAGTATGACGGTGTTCACGGTATCGAAAACAGCAGCTCACATCTACGGCGAGGCCCTCCGCTGCTCACCACCAAGTCTTCATGAGACGAAGATGAGCCTTACTGTTCCCGTTGCAACTGAGTTTGGACGGCATTCGGCGGAGCGCGGACAGAGGCATAAGGAACAAAGGCTATCAGACCCCATGACCAGTGGCACAACGCCTTGGAAGCAGGAGCGTCGTTTAACAGAACTCGCGAAGAAAAATCAGATAATGCGCTCAAATATTGCGAGAGCAGAGAAACAGAATGATCAGCTGGGCAACAGAAATGCCGGGCGCAGAAGCCTGGACGAGTCGCGGAGACGGTTCAGCAGAGAACAATTCATCTTGGAGCATGCATGCACTGTGCCCGCTTTTGTAACAGATGCTCTGCGAAAGCAATTGGCAAACAAGGACGGAATTGATCGATCTAAAAAAAGGGACAAGGAAAATGTTGCTGTGAGCCCCCCGCCAGCTGCTGTCGAAATCTCCATGGAAGCTACTAAGGCCAATGTTTCTATGTCTGGCTCTGCAATGAAGAAGTCTGCTCGCATCCGACGCTCCACTATCTCAGGGGGTCATTTGCGCGAAATGTGAAGCGCACAAGGGACCCGAGTAGGGAAAATGTGGGAAGAAAAAATGAGAATGATAACACGGAGCACAGGTTCTCTCTAGACCGCATCAGCCGTTGCTACACACTTGTCCTGTGTGTGCAAATCCGAATTAAGTCTCATCTTCATTTGATCATATTAATCGGGGAAGCTTGTTATGCATCAACTAATTCAATAATATGTGCTTTCGTCAACCAGCACGCCCCCATCCCTCTAGAACCCATCGTGCGCGTGCTTGCATGAATCGTTTGTGTCTGTGTTTGTTGTTGTCCTGTTTTGTTCTTTTGGCTAGACCTGTTCATTCGAGGGGGTGTGATACAGATATACCGAATTTCCAGGCCAATTTATTTTGGAATTCCTAGAAATATTGATCACTGACGTCATGGACCTTCCATGTAATATTTCCTCCTCCACAGCCAAATATTCTATACACGAACTCACTATTTCATGTAACATTTCCTCCTGACGAGTTTTAGTGTTGTTGTGTATACAATGTTCTACTGTCAATAAAGAATTCATCCACCAAATCACCCTTGCGCATTCGCCGACGCGACTGCATAGTCGCGTGAATATTCGTGACAGAATAAACTTGAGCGAAACCGAAATTGTCAAATTAAATCGGAAGGATAGATTTTAGGGAGACCCTGCATCCTAAATAAGCGTGTATTGGTGACAACGAAAGACTCTAGCGAAACCATTCCGCATGTTGAGATCTTCACCCACATGACAGATTGTTGGAGCTGTAGTCCGTGTCTTTTGCCAAACACTGCAACTGACAGGATGCGTCCTCCATGTACATATGCATGCATTCATATGCGCTTGTATTCGTATTCATTGCTCCAATGTTGCGATGTAGATACGCCATGCATGGCATGTATATACTTGCATACACGCAACCATCTATTGGATTGCACAATTGTCTGGCTTCGACCGGTAATTGTTGGCTGGCTGTTTTACGTCCTGATGTTTCTGGAAATCCCCTGAATTCTTCAGGATGCTGGCTCCTGAACGTAATAGACAGAAGGGGATGGGAGGCGAACAGAAGAGAGATAGAGGAGAGGGGCGGAGCGTGTTAACAGAGGGAAGAGCAGAGAAGACATTGATACTGTAATAAGCGACATTTTGAAAAGACATTTGCAAGCTTCTTACTGCCATCGTCACCACTCAGAGGAGAACGCTGCGCAAGCGCCTTGTAGTCCCCAGGTACAAATTCTGGCGAGCTTGCCAATCCGAGCCCTTCCGTCCATCGCGGACATGAGGTGTCGTGGTGTGTTCCCGATTTCCCCATTTTACTTGCTGGTCCCTTCCGGTGGCAAAATCTACTCGTCCACATTGTTATGCATCAGTGCTCGCTGCATGCGTATCCACGGGCCAAAAGCAGAGCGGAGTTCAAATCTCAACATCTTCTTTTTTCACGCCCATGCGCATGATAAATATTGTTTTTGCACTTCTATATAAGGCAGAGAAATAGAGAACCTGCAAATGGCGATATCGACAGCTTCGGAATGATTGACAGGCTTCATTCTCACGACGTTCGAGTGAGCTGGAGCGCGCTTGTTGGCACCCTCATTTTCGCGGGTGTTGTCGCGGATGTTAGCGTCCTTATTTTCGCGGTCATCTTTTCCGTTCTTCTGGGCAGCCACCCTGGCCTGCTGGGCCTCCCAGGCTTCTAATATTCGTATGTGTCCGACAGGGTGTGAGTGACAGTGTGTTGTGTGCGTGTATCACGATGTAATACGTTTTCATTGCAGAGTCAGACACAGAAAGTGAGTCAAGGTTGACCTGCTTTGCGAACAAGCTGCAATTCATCCTCCGAAAAGAACGTGTCGTCCACTTCGACTGTGCATCGTGACAACAAATTCGTCAGAGACATGACATGAGCGTGTTCACAGGCGTGCATGGCACGCCATGATAAGAATCCTGTCCGCTTGCTCGCGGCACGTGTGAGCTTACCGTGCGCGCCCGAACACACACACACACACACACACACATCTTACATTCAACTTTGCGCTGCCTTCGAGGCGACTGTGGGCTCTTCTCAACCCTGGGTTCGGGGGCGTTTCTCACGACCTGGTATGTG
>Ga0315899_10004129_pt1 | contig 15709 bp, 14 predicted proteins | sample LakEriMetagenome_2_FD_203518 | JGI IMG/M metagenome (GOLD analysis project Ga0315899, IMG submission 203518) | Freshwater fungal communities from buoy surface, Lake Erie, Ohio, United States - Buoy 4 MA112 | ecosystem: Environmental > Aquatic > Freshwater > Lake | place: USA: Lake Erie, Ohio... | reverse complement strand
CCCAGCCTACAAATTGGAAGTAAGTAAACGCTAATCCAAAAAGGAATGTAACACCCACCAAAGTTGTTCCCAATCCCGAATTTCCGCGCTTGTAGAACAGTCCTGCCAAAATAATGCTGACACTGCTTAAGATAATAACCGCAGTACTTGCAGTAAATACCGGAGGCAACTCAATTGAAAACCAATCACCGGCTTTTTGGCGCACCACGTAAGCAGAAGTTAATCCGCCAAAAACCATGGTCATGCTGAAAATGCCCAGCAATAGCATATTGCGGCTGCCCTTCTCTTTTCTCAACTGTTCTTCACTCTTCTCCATAACTGCTACTGCCATTGTTTAGCCTATTAAATATGCGATTTGAACGATCGGTAAGTAAAAAAATGAACCGAACATTAACTTTCGTGCCGAATTGATCTCACAATCATCATACAACTGCCATGCCTGCCACAGAAATACACTTCCTGCAACTAATATCACGATACCACTCCACGGATTGCATATTTGAAATGCAACAGGCAAAAGACTTACCGGCAACAACATCAACGTATACACCAAAGTTTGAAAGGCGCTGGATTTATCACGATTTCCGGAAGGCAATAAATTAAACCCTGCCTTCTTATAATCATCATCCATTACCCATGCTATAGCCCAAAAATGCGGGAATTGCCACATGAACTGTGTTGCAAATAAAAACAGCGCCGGAGCTCCAATGTGTCCGAATCCTTCCGTAGCGGCCACCCATCCTAACATGGTAGGAATTGCTCCCGGAAACGCGCCGACAAAAGTTGCAAATGGAGTGATGCGCTTCATCGGTGTATAAACCGCAACATACAGCAATAAGGCAAGCGCGCCTAAAATAGCGGCAGTAGTATTGGTCCAAACCCAAAGGATAATTATTCCCGAAACGCCCATTATTCCCGCAACCAGCAAACCTTCCACGACACTCATGCGCATGGCAGGAATGGGGCGATTCATGGTACGGTTCATTAATTTATCCCAATCTTTTTCGATAACCTGATTAAAACCATTGGAAGAACCCGTTACTAAGAATCCTCCAACGAGTAAAGCGGCAAACGTGATCCAGTTGGTTTCAAAGCCCAAATTTCGAACACCGATAAAATACGAGATCGCTGCAGAGAAAACCACCAAAGAAGCCAGACGCAACTTCGCAAACGCAGCATAATCGGCAATTTTACTGCCTATGCTGACGCGCTTTATTTCGGTATGTGAGTCAGATGCGTACACAGCTCTGCGCTTAGGTGGGCAAATTTAACTAATAGTAGCATCCGCGCTTTTAGTAAGGGGTAGAATTTAGATCACTTCTAAATAAACCGCGCCTAAATGTTAAAAATCACGGGATGAATTCCATAGCGGAATGTGCAATCCACCAATAACAAACACCTGATTTTTCGCGTAATGGTCATTTGCCTCACGACGAGCTGCTGCCGTCAACTCAAATCGCACCCAACGAAACTTAGGTATGGTGTAAGATAACCGAGTTTCCGCGTAGATGGTCGCAGTCGTTAGTCCCTGAAATAATTCGTTTCCATATTCCAACTCACGCGTGGTGTAACTCAGCAAAACATTGTTGCCGTAGTTTAATCCGGAAGTATCACGACCGCCAACATTGACTACCAATTTGCCCTGTACATGAAAGCCTTTGTTGTCATATGCTAAAATGCCCACCACTTCTGCAAAATTGCTTCCCGAAGGATGTGCGATCGGGAGACCCGCATGTGAATAGCTTTGTTGAACGCTGCCATGTGAATACGTAAAAGGACGTATCATGTTGAATTCACCCTGCATGTGCAAATTCTCTACAAAGAACACGTTATAAGACTTGAATCCGATCTGAATTCCGTATTTATTCGCCCACCAGCCTGCTTTGGCTCGAATCTCTTTCAAATAAAACTCATCCAGCAAAATTTGTCCGTATAGAACATTGTTACGATTGATGCGCAATTTCGCGGCAAAGCCCAGAAATACATTGTCCGAAGACCCTAAACTATATTCTACCGGGCGATAAAACACGAGAGGGTTCAAGTAATTCGGATCAAATCCACGGAAACGATTGTTGTCTGTTCCTTGCCAGATGACGGACTCGAACACACTCAAATTCAACCAACGTGTCGGATTAAAACTGATGTAATGCATCGCGGCCCACTTGTTCCTAAATCCACCTTTGAAATCGGGGGACACACTGTAATCCTTTAGCGCCGTGAATAATGAAGTATACTGCAATTTCCAGATTGAAGTAGTTTGTTTTAAATATGTCATTGGAGCGCTCACATCTGAAATAAACAGCGAGCGATGACCTTCGCCCCAGAAATGTTTATCACGACCTGCACTCAGGTAAAAAACTTTAGAAGGCTGCCACGTAACGGAACCACTTATGTGTTGCCAGTTTAATTTACCGTCTCCGGAACGATAGACCCTGTCGCCCCAGCCGGGCAACACACGTGCTTGTTTCGCAATAGAATCCTGATGCGTCGGGAAAACTGCAGAGCCTGCAGCAACATTTAAATTGTAACCGAACTTATGATTCAGCTGCCCCTGAAATTGCGCACCTAACATAAACTCCTGCAACGTAGTTCCACGCTGATTAACACCGGCAAGAGCACTGTACACAGGAGTAACGCTACACTTTCCCCGCTCTTGTAACAGCAGCGTGTATGTTTTCCCGGGTTCATAAACCAAAAGTGTATCAACTCCCAACAATTCTTTTTTACCCAACATTCCTAATGTTTCTCTACGCTTGAATTTGATGGGCGCTCCGGTAAATTGATTGTTATACCAAGGTTTAATAGCGGTATGTGCATCCGCATTATTTAGTATGTAGTCATTGTAATTGGGAGCTTCGCCGTTCTGATACCAAAACGTTTGCGATTCCGCGAGTACCGGAGCAATCAAACAAAAAATAAATACGAGACCGGGTATTCGCATTATGCTGCTTCCATCGGGTCGAGCCGACGTGTTTTAGATTGGTTTCCGTTTTTCTTTACAAATCTGCGCTTAATAAGCACCGGTATGAAGATAAACACAACCACCGTTCCTCCCGTAATTGCGAAGCCTAAAGTATGGTCTAATGGGCTTGTTAATACAGCGACAGCTATTACAATACACATCGAAACATAAATGCTGACAACCGCTGCCGCGTGAGAGAAACCGCTATCCACGAGCAGGTGATGCAAGTGGTTTCGGTCTGCAGAAAACGGAGATAAGCCTTTGATTGCGCGATAAATAAATATGCGCAAGGTATCCGTTAATGCATAAGCTAATAACGCCATTACAACTACAGGATTTGTCGTATATGTGAGCCATTCGGGGGCAGTTGCAACAGGTTTAAATTCGACGTAACGAATAGCAAGAATCGACATGAATAAGCCAATGGTCAGTGAGCCTGAATCGCCCATAAAAATTTTTGCAGGTGAAAAGTTGAACACCAAAAACGCAGCTAATGATCCTGCCAGTGCGAATGCTAATATGCTCATCATTAAATCGCCGCCGAGATAGAACAATACCCCGAAACAAATAGCGCCAATTAAACCCACACCTGAGGCGAGTCCATCGACGCCATCAATCAGGTTAAACGAATTCGTTATAACGATTATCGTGAACAGGGACAAGAAAATACTCGCCCACAAAGGAATTTCCTGCACCAAGAAAAGTCCGTGCAAACTGCGAATTCTGATTTCCGCCATGAGCACCAACATTAACGCCACTATAATTTGCGCAGCTAGTTTCTTGATAGGCGCCGTTCCAATAATATCATCTTTGATACCAACGAAAAACAGGATTAATGACGTTGCCACAATAAATTGGAATTCCCGAACCCACGATTGCAATTGCTCCTGATTTTCATGATTCCAGGGAAACCATAACGCAAATGCAAAAATGGTCCCGGCAAAAATCATGATACCGCCGATGGTAGGTGTAATTCGCTTATGGAGTTTCCGTTCTTCACCAGGCTCATCAAACAAACGCTTCAGAAAGGCTACACGAATCACCGAAGGGGTCGATAGCAAAACCACAGCAAAGGAGGTTATTACAGCGAGCAACAATAATCCCATAGATCGTGTTAGATAGCGTTAGGTGGCTGTAAAATCAACAGAATGGCGTTGATTTCAACAACTTGTCTACAAATGTACGAAAATGGACGATAAAGGTTGCAAATCAAAAGTAATCGTGACCGAAATTGAACAAAGTAGTACGGAATGTAACGTAAATCATTCCGGTATTTTGTTCCAAACTTCCATAGGTGCGGTTACGATAATTGTAACCAACGGACAAATTCAAATTCGTAGCCTGATTGAATACCATGCCCAACTGTACATCTGCATTAACCAGTTTTCCGTTTACGCCGGAGCCAATGGTGTAAGGCCCTGCGGATCCCGGGAAATTATCGGACCAAAACGGATTCTGTCCGTGATTGATATTTAATCCATTAACACCAATTACTGCTGAACTATATCGCGCGTGTAAAAATACAGGGCCTACTTTGTATTGCAACGCCACCAACCACTCCTTAAAATTCGCACCGAGCGGATGCGCAATAGATTGGTTGTAATGTGTCCATGCCTGCAACGAATCGCGGCTGCTGTAGGTAAATGGTCTCACCTGATTGTATTCTACTTGTACGTGTAGGTGTGGAATAAAAAACGCGTTGAAATATTTTAAACCGACTTGCAATCCGCCTTTGGAACGCACCTGCTTACTACCGCTGAATTCATCCAGCATAAACTGTCCGTAGAGACTGATACGTTTAATAATATTGAAACGATAATTGGCCCCGATTAAATAATTAACCGTATCACCTAAACCAAAAGCAGGCAGACTGCTGAATATAACAGGATTGAAGTAATGGAAATTTAACGACTGACGATTCGTGCTGTCGGTTCTATTCCAAATTAAACCTTGAAACAAACCGATCTGACCAGTACGACCAATACGCAAAGACAAGTGTTGAAAAGCGGCAGGTTTCTTTTGGAATAATCGTTCTGTTCCCGGAGGTGTTGTAACTCCACCCGCGGTAAGATTCATTAACGAAGCGTACACCATCGTGTATTGCACAATACGGGAGGCATCGGACCAAAGCGTAATGCGTGCGTGCGGAAAATTGAAAGCGCGATCGGACCACAGCAGTGAGCGAATTCCATCACCTACAAACAACTTATCGTTACCGAATTGAATATTTAATAATCTGAACGGTGAATAGGACAATGTTCCAAATGCAGAAGCATAATCGTAACCGGTTTGCTTAAACCGCTTCCAACGTCCTTGCCCCGGAATTACGCCATATTGCAGCGCAAACGAATCCTGCCACGCCGGTAAAAAGGCCTGATTCTCCAGGAATGTAGTTTCGAACGAAATCTTAGTTCCGATATCACCACGCGCAGTAACACCACGTGTATTAATGTACAATCGCTCTGTGGAAGTATCGTTTAAAAGCGTCGTGCTCTGCGCATGAATTAGCGGATTGATGTACAAGCGAAACAATGGCGTGTTATACGTTGCCGGTTTTTCCACTTGTAATAAACTTCCCCACGAATAATATTGCTTCACCCACGAACCGAATGTTTTGTTGTATGTCGTACGTCTCTGAAACGTGTTATGCGCGCTGACATTGTGCCTCAACGCTTGCCCTTGCTCCAACCATGGGCGCATTCCTGAATGTATCGGATATGCGATCGTGACTTCGTCACTGCGTTTAGGGGTGTAAAACAAACTATCGTACAGTGAAGAAAGTGAGGTATCCGCACTGTAGTTCATCAGCCCCACAGACAAATTAAAACCGCGGTGTTCCACCATCTTGGCTTCCGTCTCCTGAAGCCACTCATAATTCAACGGCACGTTTGACTGTTGGGCCACCACAGCAATTTGCCAACAAATAATAACCGCGGTTATGAATATACGTATCATGCTTCGCGTAAAACGTGATTACCCTTTAGTTCCTGATCAAAGAGATCTTTAACCTCACTGTATACAGCTGCAATTCCGTCGCGCAATTCTATACTATGCTTCCAGCCCAAACTATGCAGACGCGTTACGTCTGTCAGTTTACGTGGTGTTCCATCCGGCTTGCTTGTGTCAAACTTTAATTCGCCTTCAAAGCCCACCACGTCTTTCACTGCTAACGCCAGATCCTTGATGCTGATATCTACTCCTGTACCCAAATTCACAAATCCGTAATCATTCCAGTTCAACATCACATGCACACAGGCATCAGCCATATCATCTACATGAAGGAATTCGCGTAATGGTGATCCGGTTCCCCATATCTCCACATGACTAGCCTGTTGCACCTTCGCTGTGTGAAATTTGCGCAACAAGGCAGGCAAAACGTGTGAATTATGTAGATCGTAATTGTCATTTGGGCCGTATAAATTAGTTGGCATTACCGAAACGAAATTGCAACCGTACTGATGCCTGAAAGCATCACACATTTTGATTCCTGCAATCTTCGCTATGGCGTACGGCTCATTGGTTGGTTCTAACGCACCGGTTAACAAATATTCTTCTTTAAGCGGCTGAGGCGCCATCTTTGGGTAAATACATGTTGACCCCAGAAACAATAATTTCTTTACCCCATGAACACGCGAAGCTTCAATCGCATTCGACTGAATCATGATGTTATCGTATAGAAAGGAAGCCTTGTAAGTATTGTTCGCGAGAATGCCACCAACTTTAGCAGCAGCTAAAAAAACGTATTCCGGTTTTTCCTGCGCAAAAAAATCAAACACCGCCTGTTGATTTCGCAAATCCAATTCTTTGGATGTACGCACCAAAATATTATTATAACCGCGCTTATTTAAATTCCGCACAATAGCTGATCCCGCCATTCCACGATGACCTGCCACATAAATTTTTGTCGACTTATCCATGATTCTTATTCATGAAATTGATTAATACTATGGCCACCCTCCATCAAGTATTTGTCTTTACTAAACAATTTCATGTCTTCCGTTACCATTTCCTTACACAACTCTTCCACCGATGTCTGTGCTTCCCAACCCAAAATTTGTTTTGCTTTCGTTGCATCACCCACCAGAAGATCCACTTCTGCAGGACGGAAGTATTTCGGATCTACTTCTACCAACACTTCTTTGGTCGCAGCGTTCAAACCTTTTTCGTCCGCCCCAGATCCTTCCCACAACAGCTTAATACCTACATGCTTAAAAGACCATTCCACAAACTGACGTACCGTAATTTTCTTTCCGGTAGCCAGTACGAAATCGTCCGCAGTTTTTTGCTGCAACATCAACCACATTCCTTCCACATAATCGCGCGCATGACCCCAATCACGCTCCGCATCAAGATTTCCGAGGTATAACTTTTTTTGTAAGCCCAATACTATACGTGCGGCAGCACGCGTGATTTTCCGAGTTACAAATGTTTCGCCTCGAATAGGACTTTCGTGATTAAACAAAATTCCATTGCACGCATACATTCCGTAAGCTTCACGATAATTTTTAGTAATCCAGAAAGCGTACAACTTCGCAACACCGTATGGACTTCTCGGATAAAAAGGCGTGGTTTCTCGCTGTGGAACTTCCTGCACCAATCCATATAATTCGGAAGTTGATGCCTGATAGAAACGTGTTTTATTTTCCAACTTCAGAATACGAATCGCTTCAAGAATACGCAACGCTCCGATTGCATCAGCATTTGCTGTATACTCAGGAGTTTCGAAAGAAACTTTCACGTGCGATTGTGCAGCGAGATTATAAATTTCATCCGGCTGTACTTCTTGCACGATACGAATCAAATTAGTTGAATCTGTCAAGTCACCGTAATGCAAATAAAAGGGCACACCTTTATCGTGCGGATCGTGGTACAAATGATCAATACGATGAGTATTGAAAAGAGAACTACGTCGCTTAACACCATGTACAGTATAACCTTTATTTAGAAGGAACTCCGCTAAATACGCGCCGTCTTGCCCGGTAATTCCTGTTATTAACGCAACTTTTGACATACTATTGAGATATAAATTTTAGTTAACGTCCTCCTCTGCAGGTAATTCGCTTAAGTGCATCACTTCCACACCGGGCGCACTTACTAAAAACCACGGATTGGTTAAATCGCGTCTGTTATAACGCAGCGGCTGCTGCAAAGGCCACACCATCACGGTGCATCCTGCCGCTTCCGCAATGGCCTGGCCCGCCGCCGTGTCCCATTCCATTGTGGGTGCAAATCGCGGATACAAATGAGCCTTCCCTTCGGCAACTAAACAAAATTTGAGTGAGCTGCCCGCTGCAACGAATGAGGTTTCACCGAACTCCTGACGTAATCTGCTAACAAAATTTTCTGTTTCTGCGGATCCGTGTGATCGACTTCCTACAACATGGAATCCTGATGGCTTATCCTGAAGCGGCAGTTTACGTGCTGCGCGTATAATGTCATTGATCTTTATGGTTGACGCATCATCAACACGAAAGCTTCCTATTGATGAGCCCCCGTAATACAGCGTATCAGTTGCCGGAACGTAAATAACACCACACTCTGCTTTCCCGTTAACTACTAAAGCAATGTTCACGGTAAACTCTCCGTTACGTTTAATAAACTCCTTCGTACCGTCCAAAGGATCTACAATCCAGCATTGGGTCCAGTTTTCGCGCTCTTCGAAAGTATGATTACGGACATCCTCTTCGCTGATAATAGGAATTTTCGTTCCGGACAACACCGCTGTAATACAATCGTTTGCTGCACGATCCGCCCTTGTTAACGGAGAGTTGTCCCCTTTGATTTCAATATCAAAGTCTTCACTACCGTATACGTTAAGAATAGCTGCACCGCCCTGCAAAGCCGCTTTAAAGGCAACTTCTATCAATTCGTTCATAGTTAATATTTGGAACCTGAACTTCCAATCTGTTCAATCGGATGCCATGTAGTTTTAATCTCTTGTAAATCCATGATTGGGTATGGCTGCAAAAAATCGCCACGCTCCCAGTTTGTATTCTTGTAGTGGTGAACACGCTTTACATTATTCGCTCCCTCTAACTTCGCCTTCGTCAGCAAGTCATTAGCAATTTCAGGCAATACCAACGCATTTACATCCATGTGTGATGCAAATTGACCCAGCAGTTCTTCCGGTTTTCCGGTAAGTATATTAACAACACCGCCGGAAACATCCGACGTAGCAATAATTTCACCCAAAGTGATTGCACATAATGGATACTTTGAAGAAGCTAGTACAATGATCGTATTTCCACCGGCAATGGCAGCGGCGATCAGATCAATTACACTCACCAGCGGACTGTCTTGAGAAGCGATCGCAACAACAACACCGGTAGGTTCAGGAACAGAAAAGTTAAAGTGAGATGATTGCACAGGATTCACAGCACTAAAAACCTGCTGATATTTATCACACCATCCGGCGAAATAAACCCAATGATCAATACCTGTTTCAACTTGCTTCGTTGCTGATGATTTAGAAATGCCTTGCAACAACAACTCGTCCACCAACTGTTGTTTGCGACCTTCCATCATCTCGGCAATGCGATACAGAATTTGACTTCTGTTATATCCGCTTCGGGAACTCCATCCCGCGAAAGCCCCACGAGCGGCAACTACAGCATTACGAAAATCTTTGCGCGATGCTAAACAAACGTTCGCAATAGTTGCGCCTTGCTTATTGGTAAGCGCATAATACCGACCGCTTTCAGTGCGGGGAAACTGTCCACCGATATACAGTTTATATGTTTTTAATACTTCTATTCTTTCCATTTTATTTAACCGCGATTAAAACTTTAAATATGCACTCAATCCATGCAATCCACCTTCTCTGCCGAAGCCACTTTCCTTGTAGCCTCCAAATGGTGAAGTAGGGTCAAACTTGTTATACGTATTTGCCCACACAACCCCTGCGCGCAATTTTGTAGTTAAGTTGAATATGCGCGACCCTTTGTCTGTCCATACACCTGCAGATAACCCAAATGGTGTATTGTTGGCTTTTTCAATCACTTCTTCAATAGTGCGGAACGACTGCACAGCAAGCACCGGTCCGAATATTTCTTCCTGAACAATACGATGTGATTGTGATGCCTTTAGAAATAATGTTGGTTTGCAGAAGTACCCTTTGCGAGGAATTGCACATGAGCTTTGCCAGATTTCCGCACCTTCCTTCACACCCAATTTTAAGTAATGATTGATCTTCCCTAATTGTTCGGCCGAATTGATTGCGCCCACGTCAGTATTTTTATCCAACGGATCACCCACTACAAGAGTATTCATGCGATCCTTCAGTTTACGAATCACTTTATCGTGTACGCTTTCTTGAATAAATAGGCGCGAACCTGCACAGCACACATGTCCCTGATTGAAGAAAATTCCATTGATGATCCCTTCCACCGCTTGATCTAACGGAGCGTCATCAAAAATGATGTGCGCAGCCTTACCACCCAATTCCAAGGTCAACCTCTTATCTGTGCCTGCTGTAGCTCGTTGAATAATTTTTCCTACATCTGTCGAACCTGTAAAAGCAATTTTATCTACATCCGGATGATTTACTATCGCAGCACCTGCGACGCCGTCACCGGTAACAATATTCACAACTCCAGGCGGTAATCCGCAATCACGAATTACTTCTGCAAGTTTCATCGCAGTAAGTGAAGTAGTTTCTGCAGGCTTTAACACAACGGTATTTCCGCAAGCCAACGCAGGTGCAAGTTTCCACGCAGCCATTAACAATGGAAAATTCCATGGAATAATTTGACCACACACACCGATCGGTGCCACGCTTTTTCCGGGAAATGCGAACTCCAATTTATCTGCCCAGCCCGCGTAATAAAAGAAATGTGCTGCTACGAGAGGAATGTCGATATCACGTGATTCACGAATCGGCTTACCTCCATCCATGGATTCAATCACAGCGAATTCGCGCGAACGCTCCTGAATCATACGTGCAATACGATACAAATATTTTCCGCGTTCAGCACCGGACATTTTACTCCACACTTCAGTATAAGCCTTACGTGCGGCTTTTACGGCCTTATCCACATCCTTATCATTCCCTTGTGCAAGTTCAGACAAAGCAGCTTCAGAAGTTGGATTGATCGTTTTGAAATATTTTCCGGATGTAGGCCTCACAAACTCTCCATTTATGAAATGCTCATAGCGTGGAGCAATCTTAATATGGTCCGTGCTTTCCGGTGAAGCTGCATAACTCCAAACTGAAGAAAAATCCAGCTCAGTTACATTAATTTTATTAACACGTTTCGACATAACTTATAATTCGAATTAGTCTTTAGAAAAATAATCTCCGCTTTGATAACGCCCTTCGGCTTCTTTGGCCAACTGCATCAGCACATCATTTGCTAAACTGCTGGCGCCAAAGCGGAACCACAGATTGCTCAACCAAGTTGCGCCTAACGTTTCTTTTACCATTACCAGGTTTTGCAGCGCTGCCTTCGCAGTGGAAATACCACCGGCGGGTTTCATTCCCACCATTCTTCCCGTTTCGTAATAATAATCGCGGATAGCTTCCAGCATAACTAAAGTTACCGGTGCAGTTGCCGCGGGTTGAATTTTTCCGGTTGATGTTTTAATAAAATCAGCACCGGCCTGCATGGCAATTTCGCTGGCTAAACGTACATTATCGAGCGTACTTAATTCTCCCGTTTCCAGAATAACCTTCAAACGCGAGGATTTGCAGGCTTCTTTAATTGCAGCAATTTCGTCATACACAAACGCATATTCTCCTGCCAAAAATTTACCTCGCGAAATAACCATATCTATCTCGTCCGCACCCGCATCTACAGCAATTTTTGTATCGCGGAGTTTAATATCGCGCGAAGATTGTCCTGCAGGAAACGCGGTTGCAACTGACGCCACTTTAACACCGGAATTGCCCAACTCCTTTTTGGCTAATGCAACAAAAGTTGGATACACGCACACTGCAGCAACAGTAGGTATTCCCGGTAAAGCATCGTGCGGATGCATCGCTTTATAACACATTTGCTTCACCTTGCCGGGAGTATCTTTACCTTCCAGCGTGGTTAAATCAATCATGTTCAGCGCCATTTTTAACGCGAACACTTTACTCTCTTTTTTAATGCTTCTGGAATTAAGCCTTGCTACACGCTCCTCTATGCCGGTCTGATCAATAGTGGCTGTAGGGATAAAATTTCTGATGCTCATAAAATCTAAGAGTTTAAACAAATGTACGTAAACCGTTGCGTTTGTAGGTATCAATAGAATTGTAAAATTGTCCGATATTCTCTTATATTTGCCACGTCAATGAAAAACTCAAACCTCCATTTGGTAATGTCATTTGTTGTATGCACAATGTGCTGTTGCATGACTTTGCTTTAGGAGGAAAGCCGATAACATTTTGTATCAAGGTCTTTCCGCATTTGGATAGACCTTTTTTGTTTTAACTATGAATCATATACATCCGATATTCGATAAATTGGTGCAACGCACAGAACGAGAAAAAATGCTCGGTCAGCGCGGAACCGTAGTATGGATGACCGGTCTCTCGGGGTCGGGAAAATCTACTATTGCAATTGGATTGCAACACAAACTTCACCGAGACGGTCATTTAGCCTACGTGTTGGACGGCGATAATATTCGCGCGGGTATCAACAAAAATCTCGGATTCTCGGAGACTGATAGGGAAGAAAACATTCGCAGAATTGCAGAAGTTGCTAAACTGATGGCTGATGTAGGCATCATCGTTATCTGTTGTTTTGTAAGTCCTACGCGAAAAATTCGTTCAGCAGCAGCAACAATAATCGGACACGATGATTTTCGTGAAGTGTATATCAATACTCCGCTGGAAGTGTGCGAAGAACGTGATGTGAAAGGACTGTATGCCAAAGCACGAGCGGGAGAAATTGCTGATTTTACAGGAATTACTGCGCCATTTGAAGAGCCTGCACGTCCTGATCTGGAGATAAAAACACAATCACTCTCCATAAACGACAGCGTTGAACTGCTGTATAGATTTATCAAAGAACGAATCACTGATCAGAAATTATGAAAAGCTACGCGTTATCTCATCTTAAAGAATTAGAGGCCGAATCTATTTACGTATTGCGTGAAGTTGCTGCACAATTTGAACGCCCTGCTTTATTATTTTCAGGTGGCAAAGACTCAATCGTTGTAAGTCATTTGGCACGAAAAGCGTTTTCTCCCGCAAAAATTCCATTTCCGTTATTACATATCGACACCGGCCACAACTTCCCTGAAACATTGGAATACCGTGATGCTTGGGCAGAAAAAATTGGCGCTAAAGTTATCGTCAGATATGTGCAGGATTCTATCGACAAAGGTCGTGCGGTGGAGGAGAAAGGTTACAACGCCAGCCGCAATGCTCTTCAAACGGTAACTCTTCTTGACACCATAGAAGAATTGAAATTGGATTGTGCAATTGGAGGAGCTCGAAGGGATGAAGAAAAGGCACGCGCAAAAGAACGCTTCTTCTCGCACAGAGACGAGTTCGGCCAGTGGGATCCGAAAAATCAGCGTCCGGAATTATGGAACATATTCAACGGTAAGAAAAACATGGGCGAACATTTTCGTGTATTCCCAATTTCGAACTGGACTGAAATGGATGTTTGGCAATACATTCTAGCAGAGAACATTCCACTGCCTTCACTTTATTTTTCACACAAAAGAAAAGTATTCCAACGCGACGGACAATGGCTGGCGGATTTCGATTTCATGATGAAAAGACCGACAGAAGTTGTTGAAGAGCGTGTAATTCGTTTCCGTACAATTGGTGATATCACATGCACCGGCGCTGTAGAGTCTAAAGCTGCTACGTTGGAAGAAGTAGTGCAGGAAGTTGCCGCATCCCGCACAACAGAACGGGGAACACGCGCGGATGATAAGCGCAGCGAAGCTGCTATGGAAGATCGAAAGAAGCAAGGATATTTTTAGACATTTTAATCGAGGCCACTAAGGCATCAAGACACAATGATACACTAAGCGTACAATGAGAACAAAAAACGACACAATATACGCTGCCATATCTGACGAAGAAGAGCGAATTGGCAAATCCTTGATTGACGCAGCATTTACAGTTCACAAATACTTTGGGCCCGGTCTCTTAGAAAAAGTATATGAGATATCTCTTGCTCATGAATTACAAAAAAGAGGTTTTCCTGTTTCTAGACAAGTTGAAGTTCCTGTTGTCTACGACGGAATACAATTTGAAGATGGTCTTCGTCTTGATTTATTAATCGAAAATAAGGTCATCTGTGAAGTTAAGGCGCTTGAGAATGTTAATCCGGTTTGGGAAGCACAGGTACTTAGTCAGTTAAAACTTACAGGACATCGTCTTGGTTACCTGATCAATTTCAATGTCCCGCTTATTAAAAATGGTATACGCAGATTAGTTCTCTGACACTTAGTGACCACCTTGTGACGTCGTGTCTTCGTGGCCTCGAAACTATAGCAACTAGAAGATATTTAGCCTTATGAATCCAGAACAAAACAATTACCTGAACATGGATTTACTTCGCTTCACAACAGCAGGAAGTGTTGATGACGGTAAATCTACGTTGATTGGAAGATTATTGTATGACTCCAAATCAATTTTTGAAGATCAGTACGAAGCTGTAAAAGCAACTAGCGAAAAACGCGGTGAAGAATATGTAAATCTTGCGCTACTTACTGATGGGTTGCGTGCCGAACGCGAACAAGGTATTACGATTGATGTTGCATACCGGTACTTCGCAACACCAAAACGAAAATTTATTATCGCAGATACGCCGGGACATATTCAATATACCCGCAACATGGTTACCGGTGCTTCTACTGCAAACCTCGCGATTATTTTAATTGATGCGCGCAAAGGAATCATCGAGCAAACCATGCGTCATACCTTCATTGCATCTCTACTGCGCATTCCTCATATCGTTGTTTGTATTAACAAAATGGATCTTGTCGAATATCGCGAAGAGGTGTTCAATACTATCAAATCTGAGTATGAAGCATTCGCCAGTAAGCTTGATGCCATCGATATTCAGTTTGTTCCAATTTCCGCCTTACTGGGAGATAATGTTGTTGATCGTTCCACGAACATGAATTGGTACAACGGTCCAACATTATTACACGTTCTTGAAAACGTACACATTTCATCCGATCATAATCATATTGATGCACGCTTTCCGGTTCAGTATGTAATTCGTCCGATGAGTACTGAACATCACGATTACAGAGGATTTGCAGGACGTGTTGCTGGTGGCATTTTCCGCGCAGGAGATAAGGTAACCGTGCTGCCTTCCGGATTTAACTCAACCGTAAAATCTGTTGACGTATTTGAAGGGACGATAGATGATGCGTTTGCTCCAATGAGTGTTACATTAACGTTAAACGACGAAATTGATATTTCACGCGGTGATATGATTGTGAAGGACAATAATCAACCGGAATCTACTCAAGACATTGACTTGATGGTGTGCTGGTTCAATTCGCGTCCGTTACAACTTAATGGAAAATATGCGATTCGTCACACAACACGTGATGCGAGATGTGTGATTAAGGAGGTTGTCTACAAGATGGACATCAACACACTTCATCGTAACGAAGAAGGTAAAAATATTCAAATGAATGACATTGGACGTATTCGGTTGCGTACAACGGTTCCTTTATTTATTGATTCCTATAAAAAGAATCGAATTACCGGATCTATCATTCTAATCGATGAAGCGACCAACGAAACTGTTGGAGCCGGCATGATTATTTAATGTAATACAGGTTTGG
>Ga0315899_10004127_pt1 | contig 15712 bp, 11 predicted proteins | sample LakEriMetagenome_2_FD_203518 | JGI IMG/M metagenome (GOLD analysis project Ga0315899, IMG submission 203518) | Freshwater fungal communities from buoy surface, Lake Erie, Ohio, United States - Buoy 4 MA112 | ecosystem: Environmental > Aquatic > Freshwater > Lake | place: USA: Lake Erie, Ohio... | reverse complement strand
GGCGCTGAGGGAAATCTGATTTGCCTCAAAGCGGATTCAGGTGAAGTGGTCTGGGAAAAAGCACTAAAAGAGGTCTACAAAACCAAGTCCGCTTTATGGGGTTATTCCGCGCATCCCCTCATTGACGGAGACAACTTAATTACGCTGGCTGGTGGCGAAGGTAGCCATGTTGTCGCACTCAATAAGAAGACAGGCGCCGAAATTTGGCGAGCATCCTCGTCCACGGAACAAGGGTACGCACCTCCGACGATTATCATCGCTGGAGGCGTTCGTCAACTAATCTTGTGTAAACCCACATCAGTCACGTCTGTTGATCCTGCAACCGGTAAAGAGTTCTGGAGTGTACCCTACGAGGCGAGCAATGGTTCGATCATCATGTCCCCTCTCCAAGTCGGCGATTATTTATATGTGGCAGGTTACTCAAAAAAGAGCTTGCTGCTTAAGCTCAACAAAGAGAAACCCACAGTCGAAGAGATTTGGCGAGATAAAGCTCGCACAGCGATTTCGCCTGTCAATGTTCAGCCCATTGCGATTGGAGACATCATTTACGGGATGGACCAAGGAGGCGCGTTGATGGCGATCAAGATCCCGAGTGGTGAGAGACTTTGGGAGACACCTGATGCCGTGGGTGGTAGACTTGCGGGAAGCGAGACCGCATTCTTGGTCAAGGAAGCAGATCGTTTTTGGCTTTTTAACGAAAAGGGTGAGCTCATTATTGCTAAGCTCACGCCGAAGGGGTACGAGGAAATCGATCGTGCTAAAGTGATTGAGCCATCCAATTTCGCGTTTGGCCGAGAAGTTGTCTGGAGCATGCCAGCTTTTGCTAACAAGCGAGCCTACATTCGGAATGACAACGAGATCATTTGCGTCGACTTGAAGAAATAGTCAAGACCCCGGTTTTGTGCTGCCCGGAATGGTAACTTCGGGCAGTGATGGGTCAAAACACATCTTTCGAAAAGGGCTTAACCATACAAGCCCTTTGGAGGTGTTTGGGAGTTCGTAAGCATACCTCCCTTCTTGCATTCATATCGCTTGACGTATCTCTACACTACTCCGCTGTGTGCTGGGATTCCGCTTTAAATGACGACTGCGGCGTTAGACGTGACTGTCAAGAAATGCTTGGAAATCGAGTCATGGATTGCCACAGCGCCCGCAAAGGTGTGATGATTGTCAGAATGCTTGAAAAACTTGATAATTTTGGTGATTTGACTGGCGTGCTCTTTCCGCATCTTCATGAAAGAATACGATTTTTTCCAACCACCAATCGTCGTGTACTTGAGGAAATTTCGGGCACGGGACCAGCGATTACACGTGCGCCAGTGGTGTATTGGACGCATCATGCCCTTCGGACGGACGAAAATCCGGCCTTGGATGTAGCGTGTGAATTAGCAAGATCGCTAGGAACTTCATTGGTCGTGTATCAAGGGTTGAGTGAAAACTATCGATTCGCCTCTGATCGTCATCATTGTTTTACGCTTCAGGGCGTTCAAGACTTAGAGCGGCAGTATGAGGAGTTGGGAATACGATATGTATTTCACATGGACCGACATGGATACAGAGTGCCAGCGTTGAAACTAATGTCTGACTTAGCATCCGTTTTGGTCACAGACGACTTCCCAGGCGAGCCAACGCAACTTTGGCTAGAACGTTTGAGCCGTTCCACAACCACACCGATTGTCGCGGTTGATAGCAGTTGTGTGGTACCGATGAAGATGGTAGGGCGCGCGTTCGACCGGGCCTTTGCGTATCGCGATGCAACCTCAAAGCTGTATAAAGAACGGATCTCCAGGGAATGGCCAGCAGTGGCCGCGCTACCACCACGATACGAAGGGGCTGTTCCATTTGAGCCAATGAGTTTAAAGGGGATTTCCGTTCATAGCTTGCTACCGTTGTGTGATATCGACCACAGCGTTGGGCCAGTTGATGATACTCGGGGCGGAACTACCAACGGCTACGCTAGATGGAACGAGTTCAAGCGAACTAGATTGTCAGGCTATGCCGATCGTCGTAATGACCCCACGAAGGACGGCGTAAGCCGAATGTCCGCTTATCTTCATTACGGTATGGTCTCGCCGTTGCGATTGGCGAGAGAAGCACATGCAGCCAAGGCGGACAAGTACCTGGACGAACTACTCATTTGGCGTGAGCTAGCTTATTGTTTTTGTTTTTATAGAGATGACTACGATTCTTTAGATGCCGTTCCGGATTGGGCTCGCCAGAGTCTGGCTAAACACGAGGAAGACCCTAGGGAGTGGCTGTGTACTTGGGAGGATCAAGCTAGAGCGCGATCGGGAGATGAGTTCTGGGATACGTGCCAACGCAGTTTACTTAGACACGGTGAGCTTCACAACAATGTCAGGATGACCTGGGGCAAAGGGGTATTGCGATGGACCAAAACCAGTAGCGAAGCGTTAAGAACACTTATTGATCTCAATCATCGATACGCATTAGACGGACGAGATCCGGCATCCTACGGTGGAATACTATGGTGTTTAGGCCAATTTGACCGCCCGTTCGAGCCGGAGCAACCTGTTTATGGTGTGGTTAGAACGCGAAGCACTGATGAGCATCTCCAACGAATGGACTTCGCAAAGTACCAAAGACATATTGATCGCCCCGCGTATCCGATTGCACCAAAGATTGCGGTGATTGGAGCGGGTATGGCCGGCCTTATGTGCAGCCGTGTTCTAATGGACCATGGTCTCAATGTTCAGGTTATAGATAAATCGAATGGTGTTAGCGGTCGAGTTGCGACCAGGACTTTAGAAAAGGCGTTGAGATTTGATCATGGTGCGCAGTATTTTACGTGTCGAGATCCGCGCGTAGCCAAATATGTTGAGAGTTGGCTGCAACGTGGTATCGTGAAACCTTGGTTTGGTAAAGTGGTTGATCTTTACGAAAACGGCAGGCATGAGGTTAGAAAAGGGCAACAGCGTTTGGTAGGCTGTCCATCCATGAGCGCAATCGGCAAACACCTGGCTGAGCACATCGATGTTAAGACAGCTTCAAAAGTCACGCGTATCTTTCGATCTGAGAAGACTTATGAGATTTTCGCCGAATGCAAAGACGCCTCCGGGAAGGAAGTCTCTCTAGGAAATTATGATTGTGTGCTCTGGAACTGTCCAGCACCACAGTTGGTAAGCATGGTACCTCCAGATTGTTCCTGGGCGGCAAGCATTGAACGGGTACGGATGAAGCCATGCTGGGCTTCCATAATTGCATTTAGCAGTCGCTGGGATGTGCCGTTCGATGGTGCGGCCGTGCACGATGAAACCATTCGATGGATGGCTCGGGAGTCAAGCAAACCTGGGAGACCTCAGGAGTTAGATTGCTGGGTAGTACAAAGTAACCATTCTTGGGCCAAACAACATCTCGGTCTTTCCAAAGAGGAGGTAGTATCGTTAATGCTATCAAATCTGGAACAACTAACAGGAGTCAAGCCACCTGAGCCTCTTTACAGGAACAGCCATCGCTGGCTTTACGCCGATGTCGAAGAACCAGCCTCGCAAGATGGGATCATTCCAGAATGCAGTTGGGACACGGAAAAATTGCTGGGTGCATGTGGTGACTGGTACCGCCATAAAAACATTGAGGGAGCGATGCTTTCTGGTATGGCACTGGCAGGGAGGGTCCTCAGTACGTTAGCATCTCCGTCCGATAGTTTGAAGAGATATCTAGACGAACGCACCTTCGCAACAAAGCCAGCTCAGCTTACATTATTCTAGCGTTGCCGGGGTCTCTAAATCTTGGAATTCTGCCTGGAAAGAAGCTCGGAGGGGCATTAACTTTCTATGGTAAAGACTGCACGGGCAGTTCAAACCAAAGCGCAATTCAGATCTTAGCGCATTGCGATAACCGACAACAGTTAAGGATGACCGATGCCCCTAGAACTTGGACTAGTATTGCTAGTTCTTTTCGTAGCGATTGTCATGTTTGCCATCGACAAGCCACGAATGGATTTTGTCGCGTTACTTGTTATTTGCGTTCTGCCGTTAACCGGCGTAATTGATGTCAAGGAATCGTTAATAGGTTTTGGCGACCCCAATGTGGTCTTGATTGCGGCGATGTTCGTAATTGGGGAAGGCTTGGTTCGAACGGGAGTAACTCGACACATTGGAGATTGGTTGGTTGCAACCTCTGGCAGCAGCACAAACCGTTTAATTGTCTTGCTTATGGTTTCAGTATGTTTGCTGGGCTCAACAATGAGTTCAACAGCTGTGACGGCACTTTTTATTCCCATTGTGTTACGGATTTGCCGTCGAACAGGTATTCCTGTGCGCCAATTGATGATGCCACTCAGCATGGCTGCCTTAATAAGTGGCATGACAACTCTTGTTGCGACAGCACCCAACATGGTCGTTAACGCGGAACTAGTACGTCGAGGGGAAAAAGGATTTGAATTCTTCAGCTTTACTCCTTTTGGATTACCCGTTTTGGTAATGGGAATTTTGTACATGTTGGCAGTCAAGAAGTGGTTGCCGAAGGGAAACGGGACTTTAGCCAGCAGAAACAGCAATCGTCCGACATTGAAACAGTGGGTGGAGAAGTATCATTTAGCTGGCAGAGAGCATCGACTTTTAGTGAAGCCGGAATCGTCGCTAGTTGGTCGTCGAATAGAGACTTGTAACCTCAGAGAAGACGCTGGTGCGAATCTTGTGGCTATACAGCGAGATCGAGAACTATTGCATCCAACAGCGAAATCCGAGATTCAAGCAGGCGACATACTGCTTCTGGATTTATTTTCTCGTGACTCAGACATTGAATCGATGGCAGACAAGTATCATTTAGTGGTCTTACCATTAACTGGCGCGCATTTCACCGACCGAACGCAAGAGATAGGTATGGCGGAGTTGATCGTTTCCGCCGACTCCGATTTAGTCGGTAAAACGATTATCCAATCTGGATTCAGGAGTCGCTATGGCGTGTCGGTGATCGGTTTAAGGAGAGGAGTTAAGTCGGTCCAATCGGAGCTAAAGCACGAAGTGTTTCGCGTGGGAGACACGCTGCTGGTAATCGGTCCGTGGAAATCGATTCGAACTGCGATTTCTCAGGGAGGGCGAGACCTGGTGCCGTTGCACCTACCTCAAGAATTTGAGGAGCTCATACCAGAACCAGGACGAGTATGGCAAGCAATCTTGATACTTTTTGTTGTTATTAGTTTGATGGTATCGGGAGTGATATCGAACGTTCAAGCAGCGTTAATCGGTTGCATCCTCATGGGTGCCTTTGGATGTATTGATTTCGATAGTGCCTATCGGTCTATAGATTGGAAGACCATCGTGCTTATCGTTGGTATGCTTCCCTTTCCGATAGCGTTATCAAGAACCGGGGGAGTGGAGATAGCTTCCGTTGCCATAACAAGCATCACATCTGGATTCGGATTATTCGGTGTGTTAATGGTGATATTCTTAGCGACTAGTTTGCTTGGGTTGTTTATCTCCAATACAGCAACGGCAGTTTTGATGGCACCGATAGCGTTGTCGGTGGCGGAGCGTCTCGAAATATCGCCTTACCCCTTCGCGATGGTTGTAGCGCTGGCTGCCTCGACAGCCTTTATGACTCCCGTTTCATCACCAGTTAACACATTGGTCATGACACCGGGTGGATACCGCTTTATGGACTTTGTTCGATTTGGCGTACCCTTTTCGATCTTGGTGATGACGGTGATCGTGTGCTTGGTCGTTTTCTTAATGGCTTAAATCATCTCCTTCACAATCTAGTTGCCACGTTCGCGACTGAGTTTACATTCTCGGTCAATGACTAGATTGCTCGTAAAGAAGGGAACGACGATCGAATTGCTACTATATGGTACTTGTACACGAACAGTAACATTAGCGTCGCTAGGAGTTAGGGTCGCTGGGATAACGGATACTGTTGCACCGCTTACTCTGCACAGTTGAAGCATTTCATTAGCAGCCGCCGTGCAATCCGAGGCAGTTGCACCTGGAATGATCCCTTTACGGGCCCCTTCGTAGGCAGCTGCCTCAGCGGAGTGGAAAACCATGTTGGCATGTCCCAACTCCAGGGCACCGAAAAGCAACAAAAACGCGACCGGCGCGACCACAGCGAACTCAACAGTAGTGGCACCGCTCCGGGTCGTACGTTTCGATCGTACAATTGATATGATTGAAGGTATGTTCATTTCCTAGTATATCGGCGCAATCTTCGGTTTATGATTATCCAGTTACTCAATGAGAACAACCGCTAGGCTTTTCGCGATTTCGCGAAAAACTTGACTCAAATCTTGTGCGTCATCGGCATGAAAATGCAATCCACCTTGAGTCGCATGTGCAACCCGCTGCATTAGGGACTGATTGGCACCGCTGCTAAACGTGATAGTATGCACAGTCATGTTGTTCGCCGCTGCATTAGCCACGGTTACGAGCGGGTTAACCCCTGTATTATGAATGCCGTCGGTCATCAAGATAATGGTTTTGGCGGCAAAAGGTCTCGTGTTGGGATCAAATCTAAGAGAGTTAATACCGGTCTGTAGGCCCAGCCCAATTGCCGTCAGTCCACTAGCAGGTAGCCCATTAACTTGAGTCCGTATTAAAGAAAAGTCATCTGTGAGCTGGGTAATGGGAAAGGAAGTTGTCGAGTAAATGCTCAACGAGACTTGAGCGAGTGGGCTCGAGTCAGCGAGTTCATCGAGAAACACGTTTACGGCTGTCTTGAGAGCAGTAAGACGTGTACCTGATCCCAGTGGTGTACTCATCGAACCAGAAATATCAAGAACCAATGCAACGTCTCGTACGTTGGAAGCGCTGGTAGCACTGATCCTAGGCTGAAATCGAGTAACGTTTAAGCATTGGCCAAAAAATAGAAGCACATTTCCATCGGCGGAAGCATCGTCGCGGCGACCATCTACTCGTACCGCAGTTAAAGGATTATTTCCTGGCAGGAACTCAATCTTCTGACCTGCTGCCCGGATCGAACCAAAGCTGATTTGGTCTGGACGAATACTAAGAGTTTTGCCTGCGACCCTATTCTTACCCGCATAGGTGATGGCAGCGGCCGTGGCAGGGACGGAGTCCTGAGTGCGTGAAAGAGTACTTGCCCCGGCCCTTGCAGCGGCATCTGTCGCCGTTCGTAGTTCTGCACGCACCAAATGCATGTACGCTGTATCGACACTAAAGATAGCGCCGATAAAGAGGAGTACCATTACGACAGCCATGAGTATAACCATGGCGCCCCTGCGTTTACGACTTACTTTATGTAGGCGCATCATGTTTTTATTCCTTTTGCATGGTTGCGACGGCTTCGATCTGCCTACCCGAGAATATTTGAAATCCTGTAATCAAGCGTTCATCTGAATTCGCACTTACTCTAACTGTGACGTCAGATCCACTTGGGGTTGCCTGCGGATCTCCGGTAACAAATGTAATGCTTAGGCTGTTGATTCGTCTGGCTGCTAAGACCTCGGCTGCTAAACGTTCGGCTTGCAGACGCGTGCCATCTCTTCGACTAGCGCATTTTGTTGCCTCATAGGCTGCTTGAACGGTTGCTTGTCGAACGAATAGCATATTCGCTCCTTCCAATGATGCGAACACAACCAGCACAATGACCGGCATGCAAACCGCGAGTTCTACCAGAGCGGCAGCCCGTCGTTTTGATCGATTACAGCTCCGTTTACAAATCGACCGACGATAGAAATTCGGAATCGATTCCGACATCTTCTTTTGTTTCATCATGTAAAATCTAGGTCTCAGATTTTAAGCTTGAGTTTTGGTTGAGTTTCTTGGCTACCCGATTGAAGTCGCTGGACAAATCAGACCAAAAATCTTTACCTCTAAAGCTGATCTCCTCGACAACCTGTCCCTCAGCTAGGGTCTTTAGGCTTTTTCGAAATCGGTAGATTGGGCCTGCGAAACGATGACTCATTTTTATGGTGTCGTATAAAAACACGGGTAACAAAGTCAGTGACAGGACCACGACAATCGCATGTTTTGTAAGAACAATCTTCATGCAATCGACGAGGGTTACGCTAGGATCTCGCAGGAAATACTCGATTGTTAATAGTGTCAAAAAGAAAAGGGTAAAGAACACAACCCAATGACACAATACTCTCGTAACAAGCATCATTTGAACGGGAGCATCGACAAATAGTTTGTTTCGGAATTTCGGCTTCATGATGAAACAGGGTCGTTAGGGATAAGAATCGACGAGGTATCTTTGGGTTAAAATCAAGTGAGCTTGGCGATTAGTGACCACCGCCATGTCCACCAGAGTCTTCTTTCTTCTTCTTACCCATGCCTGGCGTGTACTTTACAGCAGCTTTTGCCTTTGGTTTTGCGTGCCCGGTTGCAGTTCCATGCCCAGATTTACCTCCACCGCGATCTTTCTCACCACCCGATCCATGGTCAGCAGCATCATGACTGTCGTGGGCTTTGTCATTTGATGACGCGCCGTGCGAATCGTGTGAATCAGACTCTTCGTGGCCACCTGTTACATGAGTGTCCGAGTGCTCGTCACCAAAATGTTCCGTATCGTCATGGCCTGCTTCATCACGTCCATCGTGGCCAGAGGCATCATTTTGCGCATCGGCGTTTCCATGTTCCTCTTCAGAGCCGGCTTCCGTTTCATTCCGTAGAGTGGCAACGAGCCTAGGCCGTCGTGGATGGCTGGCATTGGTAAAGCTAAGGGAAAAATCCGAATTCGTCTTTTGAAGCTCGGTAATGGCGAGATCTTCAACGGACGTCGAACCAATGGTTTGGACCAATACTTCTAGTAGCTGAGTTCTCAAATCGGATAAGTACGGATCATGAAGAACACGATGATCTACCTGTCGAATGTGCTCTTCAATTGCTTGTCGAATTTGAGCCTGGTTTAATTCGATAAGTTGTCGACTTTTGACTCGGTGATTTAGTGGAACAATTGCGTGTAGACGCATTGAGACTGGAGTATTTTTTTCATTCGGGTAGGCGAGATATGTACCGAGGTCAACTTCGCAAGAGATATCCACTTTAGCGAGTGATGCTTGGTGTCGAATCAATCCTACGATGCTAGCATGCAGGCCGATCATAACCAGCACTAACCCAGCAATCCAGTATTTTCGGATGTTTTCCAACATGACAATCATTTACTTATACGAGAACTCGGTAACGCCTGTATACCTCAGGTACTCAGAACGTAACGCAACCATGATCTTGCTTGCTTGCTCGCTCGCTGTACCTATATATTTTCGGGCGCGTGGTCAGCAGGCAATTCAAACCTTCGAATACTAGGTTACAACCTAAGAGAGTGCTTCGTTTTTTTCCTTTTTTTTGAGCATGATTTAACAGCGAGACTCACCGATTTTGAATCAACAGATCGCGTTTCATAGAAAGCAGCTAAACCGATTTCATCGAAGAGTGGGACGATCACACAATTAGCGAAACAGATATCACGTGGAGATATTTGCCTGGAGGCGGGGTTAGTATCTAGAATACATTCCAGCAGTCCGATCACTGATGATGTATCGAAGCTGGTGAACGAACACTTCCTGCTCGCGACACGAGTTAAGACTTTTCCATGAACCGCCGGAGGGACCTGTGGCTGAATATCTTTTTGAGAATCCTTTTGTGGTTGGGTTTGTCGGAGCGTTGCTCACGGGTTTGAGCTTGTTCGGTTGGATTCAAACCGGTAACAAGCTCGCCGCCTATTTTGGATTGGCGTTTTTGGTACTTACTGCTTTTCTTGTTTGGCTAAATACCTACGTTGTGACCGATCGAGAACAAATTCGTGTTGTTCTGACAAATACAGCCGTCGAGCTACAGGAAAATCGGCATGATGCTGTCAAAAAACGAATTCACCCAGATCATACCCAGCAGGTCGCTTCGGCCATAGCGTTATTGCCACGAGTCAAATTTGACGTCGCGCAGGTGAATCGCGTGCATTCCATAGTGTTATCGAAGATCGGCAATAAACCATCTGCACGAGTTCGAATGAACGTATACGTAGAGGTTCAAACCGATTTTATGCCTGGCAAAGTCCCCAGATGGGTTCAGTTGGACCTTGAAAAATTAGGAGGTCAATGGCTGGTTGTGGATTTTGTACACAAAGAGGCAACATTCGAATTCTTAGGAAAGGAATGAGGCTTACCATTCCAGACTGCGTCACTATCAAACGAGGTCGCCATCATCATCACGGTGAATTCCTTCATCCATACCTAAGGCAGCAGTAAGCCGATCAAACTCCCTAGCAAACTTATCGCTACTGCAGTGAACGTGTTCTGCCTCGGATATGAACCGAATCGACTCGTCTGGGTAGACATCGTGATCGATTAGGATTTGTTCGAAGTGTTCTAATGGTTTTCCGTAGCACAAAAGCATTTTGTGTTCGTCGAACTGGATTTCTTGTTGCTTCCTAGGATTTAGGACTGCAATACCGGTACACCCATCGTTTAGTATTAATTCTTCGTGATCGCAGAGAATGCTCTTCAATACAGGAACATCGATGTGTTCGCGGTATAGGTCGTCATGCTCGCTGGAATCACCGTGGTGGCTGGTTTCCAAGACCACGTCAACTTCATCACCCAGGCAGTCGATCATATCTAGGAACAAATCGAATAATCGCTCCCTAGAGGCAGAAGCCATGAGGACCGGGACGTCGATGTTATTGTTTGGATCCACGTACGAATCATGCCGGAAGCCTTGTTTAGGCACCACCTGAAGATCGTAGGAGGGGCGTACGGCGTCAGTTAGATCGAATGCACCGTATCGAAATACTCCCATATGAGCTTCGAGCTCATCATTGGTAAGCTTTTCAAAACTCGAAGTGGGATTCGACCTAGCAGTCGACTCGGACTGGATTGTTTTTTTGCTCTTGGGGAAGCCAGAAGCGTTTCCCATTGTCATTCTCAATAGTACGGGTTTTGTTCAACATGTACGCATTCCCCATCCAGTGCGGAACAACCAAAGTTAGGTCAGGTTCACGGATTGGTTTTGGATTATGCTTGGAATTCCAACCAATTTTCCGTCGGTACAATCGATACAACCGGATCACTTTCGCTCAAGGTGCTCTTTGTAGGAAAGGGAAACGCAAAAAATCGCAATTTTGGGTTACATTGGAGTCGGTGACCGACTTTAAGGCACGCCTGGGCTCGGTCGCGGTAAATAGCTTTGTCACAGATTGATTACAAACCGATAAAAAATCGAATGAGAATTGGAACAATGCCCCAAACCTTTTCAAATGAGTATCTAGTGCAAAATACTAGGCTTGGTTCGTTCTCAATCGCGATGCTCACGGTCCTCATGTCTACGATGGCTGTAGGATGTAGTAAACCACAACCGGAAAGGAGAAGTCCCGAGGAGATTCTACAAGAGCTTACCCAGGTTGATTCCGATTCACCTAATGGAGAAGAAAAGACAATCGCAACACAAGCAGAGAAGCTTCTGAGCGACAAAGCAAATACGAATAACAATGAAATGAAAACGACGCCAGCTTCCGACTCCGCCCAGACGGATAACGCAGTGCTCGTTATAGATGCGGTACCAGAACAACGTAAACGATCTCTTCCGGTAGAGGATGTTAATACATCTCCCTGGATATTTGACTCCTCAAGACCGCTCGAAACCTGGGAAGTCATCTACAGGGGTAATGTGCCTGTGGGATATACATCGAAAAAATCAGTCCCCGATAATCGAGGAAGTGAAACGTTGATTAAAACCGATTTACGCAGCGTACTACGATTTGCGAAGGACGGAAAGGAAATACGGCAAGAGCTAATCATCAACTCCGTCGAACGTCCCAATGGGGAACTAGTAAGTTTAACGACCAAGGTTCAGACCGGTTCGGATATTCGAATGCTTGTTGCTCGAGTCGACGGTTCCAATATGGAGGCTGAACTGATAACAAACAACAATAAACAAAAAAACACAGTAGCATGGGACAACAATCTTCGAGGCCCCTTTGCTATAGAACAGTCGATGATGCGTAAACCGATGAAGGACAATGAATCAAGATTGGTGAAGTTTCTCGATCCTATGTCAAGTCGAATTGTAGAGACTCGATTAGATGCCCAATCTAAATACAAAACACCCGTTATGCTCGGCAAGTCCAGACTAATGCTTGAAATAAAGGCTGAAACCCGCGACGGCAACGTACTCAGTGAATCAACGCTATGGAGCGATGAAGACGGTGTAATACTCAAGTCTTATGTTCAAGCGAGTGATCTACGGATCTTTCGTGTTGACGAGGATACCTATACGGACGTTGAAGGTGGTTTCGATCTTTCCTTTTCTGCGAAGCGATCATTACCACTATCGATCAAACCAGACAAATTGGAGGTTTATCGCAAAGCATTAGAAATCGAAAATCTAATGACATATCGATTTCAACTGAGGCAATCGGATCCGCATCAAAGTCTGTCCAATCGCTCTTACCAACGAAAAAAATCCCTCGATGCTTTTACATCGGAAATCACGGTCATTCGATTAACCGATCGCGAGGAATTTCCAGTTGGCGTTGAAACGAACGACAACCCAACGACAAGTGATTTGGACCTGATCAGTCTAGTCGATCCAAACAACCCAATATTCGATCGGGTTTGCATAGATATTTTACCTCAAGCCGATAACGGTGATGTTCATCTCAAAGTCCAGGCTATTGCCAAAAGACTTTCGGAGAAATACGAATCAGTCGGTTTCAACAATGAAGTTAGAAAACTGACCGTTTCATTGAGCACCAATCGACTCAATTCCGTAGAACACGCTATGGCGTTGATCGCATTGCTGCGTAAGGAGAAAATACCAGCTCGTATGGCGATTGGTTTCGCTTACGATCGAAGTGCATCGCAACCCAGCATGGTCTTTCAGGCATGGGTAGAATATCATCATGCAGAATGGTGGTGGCCAATCGACCCAATCCAGCCTAGTGAGACTCGATTACTAGATCGGATCAAAACGAAAGAGATCAGTAGTTTCTCATTCGATATCCGACGGGAGATAAAACAGGTTCTGGAGTTCGGTAACGAAGCAACCATTTCTGTGCAGGATTGACATCAGCGTCGTACGGCTTGGGCTCCGAGAAATAGAATGAGATGGGATGGCTAGTGGCTCAACAAAACCGATCATCTTTATTCTAGCCCTATCGCTGGTAATACGTATTGGCGGGGCGGTTTACTGGCAATGGTCGATTCCGAACGGACCAAGCTCCCTCCGATTTGGGGATAGTGATACCTATTGGGTTCACGCACAGCGTATTGCAGCAGGGGAACCCTATCGCTACTTGAGCGACGAAGCTCGAATCTTCCGATCCCCGTTGTTTCCGATTTTCTTGTCTCCCTTTACCTATTTCGCCGCAGGTTCTGAATTGAACCAAATCGACGGAGCAGTATTGATTGTCCGAATTGTGGGATCCCTTCTTGGAACATTTAGTGTTTGGCTTATTTGGTGGCTAGCGAAACGAACCGGGGGAGACAATGCAGCCAACCTTGCTGCACTATTCGCAGCACTTTATCCCGGTGCTATCGGCATGAGCATTTTTGTTCTCAGCGAAATGATCTTCTGTCCACTGATGTTGGGTAGTCTGCTCTGTTCCAGTAACGCATTGAGTGCAAAAGAGCATTCCCGAACTAATTATGGCTGGGTTCTACTGGCCGGATTTCTGACCGGACTGGCCTGTCTTGCGCGTCCGAGTTGGGGTCTTTGGGCTGGGCTATGGTGGCTGTTCGCCGCCATCCGATTGCTAGCAAAACCCACATGGAGACAGGTTGTGACGTGCGGGCTTGCAGGGGGCGCATTTATTGTTGGAATCACGCTAGCCATGGGTCCCTGGTGGATACGAAACTATCACATAACCGGAAAGTTTGTGCCATCCACCCTGCAGGTAGGAGCCAGTCTCTATGACGGTTGGCATGCAGGTGCGACTGGCAGCAGTGATGAGGGAATGGCATTCGTTGACCGCTATCTTAAAGAGCAACTCGAGGAGGATCGCAATCTAGAGGCTCTTGGACTTCCCAAAGAGTCAACCTTGGAATGGCGGCTTGATCGTCGAATGAGAAATGCTGCTATTCAGTGGGTTCTTGAAAATCCATCTGACGCTGTTTGGCTGGGAATGGTAAAGTTCTGTAAGACGTGGAGGCCAGTCCCAGTGGCGAAGGAGCTAGGTAGTAGTGCCGTTCGCTATGCAGAGGGGTTGGCGTACGTTGTAATCATGGTCTTAGGAGCCTGCGGAATATGGTCAACCAGATGGCGCCCGGGAGCGTGGTTATTCGCATTGCCAACGGTTTACTTTGGGGTGTTGCACATGGCATTTATAGGATCGGTACGCTACCGACAACCTGCAGTGCTTGTGTTGTGCATCCTGGCCGGCTGTGGCGTAGTGTTTCTGCTAGAGAGTATCAAGCTGTTAAAGCCAGAGGAATTAGAATTAAGCCAGAGAAATAAAGAGAGTAATTAAGAAAAGTGAAGCCACGGATGGCAACGATCAGCCCAAAATCAGAACCAACAAACGAATCGACTAATTCAACAGTCAATAACCCCAGTGCGAGTCGTCGACGAAGCACAAGTGGTGGTGTCGTTTGGTTTTTCGTCTTGGGAATACTGTCGTTCCTGGCGTACCATTATTTTTTGGGTCAAGCGGACTCGAAACTTACTCGGGAGATTCGTACTCGCATCCAAACACTTTTGCCAGATTATCATGTCTCTCTCGACAGCGCGACGCTTCAATCCGGAGAATCTGTCACACTAAACGGTCTGTGTTTACTCAAGAAGGTTGATCAGCAATACCGTGAAGTGTTGAGTGCAGAACGTGTGGTTTGCAATGGTCCGTTAGATTGGCTGGGGTTGGTCCAAGGGCAAGTACCCATCGAAAATGTGGTCGCTGATGGAGTTCAAGTTTCGCTGTGGCCAATGCCAGATGGGACCTGGTGCCTGCCTAAGCCAACTGGGAAAATGAGGCTCAACTCTCAGTTTCCAACCATTAACATCCGGTCCGGATTAATACGGCTAGGACACGAAACTGGGTCCAAGTCCCAAGAGCTGATTTTTCATGATCTAAATGCGTTCGCATCTTTAATGCCAATCAACCCCAACGCTGAATCGCTATCTCCGGCAGTTCTAGGTTTGCAAGCGCACGTGAAGAGTAGCCATTTTCAGAACCTTGGCTTTTCAGCAAGCGTGGATGAAACAGGTCAGAATTGGCGACTTAAAGGGGAGTTGATCAACTTAGACTTTAGTCCTCGAGTTGCTGCGCAAATCCCGAGTTGCTTGCAAGTTTACTTTAAGTCGGTTGAAGGGCTAAGCGTTCGCGCATCCACAAAGTTTGAAGTCTCGCAAATCAATGAACATTTAGACTATAACGTCTATACCACGGCTGAGGGTGGTCAATGGCAACATCCACAACTTAGCTATCCTCTCGACAAAATTAGTGGGGAGCTATTTTTAAAGAATGATGATTTAAGAGTTCGAAACATCAGAGCACTTTGCGGGTCATCTTCCCTTACTGCATCAATCGATATGCAAGGTCTGAGAATGCTTGCTCCCATGACTGCCATGGTTGAAGTCAGCAATCTAGAACTAGATCACCGTTTGTTTCAATCGCTCCCGCCACAGATGCAAGAGATGTGGAATCGTTTTCAAGCGAGAGGGCATGTCGATGCCAAAGCAACAGTTAGGTTTGATGGCAGTGCATGGCATCCCTACATCGAAGTGTTAACCGAGGATCTTTCCGTCAACGCCGAGTTTTTTCCGTATCCACTTACAAAGATCAGCGGAAAGATCATCTATAATGA
>Ga0315899_10004123_pt1 | contig 15724 bp, 16 predicted proteins | sample LakEriMetagenome_2_FD_203518 | JGI IMG/M metagenome (GOLD analysis project Ga0315899, IMG submission 203518) | Freshwater fungal communities from buoy surface, Lake Erie, Ohio, United States - Buoy 4 MA112 | ecosystem: Environmental > Aquatic > Freshwater > Lake | place: USA: Lake Erie, Ohio... | reverse complement strand
TGTCGGCTGGTTGACCGAGAATGCGGCCGTCGATGTCGACGGTCGTGTCAGCAGCGATGACTGTTGCGCCTTCGTGTCGTTGCACAACACACCGTGCCTTGTCGGTTGCAACGCGGCGCACGTAAGTCAGCGGCTCTTCACGTGGCCAAGGCGTCTCGTCAACATCAGCCGGATCGACGAGCGGTTCGACCCCGAGTTCGGCCAACAGTTGCACTCGTCGTGGTGAACGCGAAGCGAGAACGACGTGTTCAGCCACCACTCAGCGCCACCACGTCAGCATCGTCGGGTGGAGTGAGATCGTCAAGATCATCTAGATAACCGTGCGGCAACACGACGCGAATGGGTCCGTTCGTATGTCCACGAGCCAAACGTTCGCCGCCCGGTACCACTGTCATCGTGGGGTCAAGCTCTTCGACTATTGACACGAGTTCGGCGTGTGATGACACCAACGCCATACGTCGACGCACGTCGGAGCCAACTGGGTAACCGGTGAGGTACCAACCGGTGTGTTTGCGGAAGTTGCGAATGCCCGAGTCATGACCTGCGTGTGAACACAACGCGTCGGCGTGGTCAACCATCACGTTTGTGACATCGCCCAGTTTTGGTGTTGCGCGCACCGCGCGACCAGCGAACGCATCGACAATGTCGCGAAATAACCAAGGTTTACCGAGACAGCCACGCCCGACCACGACCCCATCACAACCGGTGGTACGCACCATCTCAATAGCATCGACTGCTTCCCAGATGTCACCGTTGCCAAGCACAGGAATGCTGGTGACATGACGCTTCAATTCTGCGATTGCTTCCCAACGAGCGGTACCTGCATAGTGCTGTTCCGCTGTGCGTGCATGCAAGGCAATCATGGCGATGCCTTCTTCTTCTGCTGCTTTGCCGGTGTCGAGGAACGTGACAATGTCATCGTTTATTCCGATACGGAATTTGCACGTCACCGGAATGTCGAACTTCGATGCTTCGCGAACTGCAGCAGCCATGATTGCACGCATCAACTGGCGTTTCACCGGAACTGCCGCACCGCCACCTTTGCGCGTCACCTTATTGGCGGGGCAACCAAAATTCATGTCGATGTGGTCAACGATGTCTTGTTCACACAATGCACGTACGGCTTTACCGACGAACTCGGGGTCACTGCCGTAGATCTGCAGGCTGCGGAACTCTTCATCGGGGCCGAATGCCACCATGCGCCGAGTCTTTGCATTTCCGTGAACGAGCGCAGCAGCCATCACCATTTCATTTACATAGATGAGGCCAGGCGCGAACGACCGGCACAGCGATCGAAAGGGGGCGTTTGTGACACCAGCCATCGGTGCCAGTACCACAGGAGGCGTCACTGTGGCCCGACCCAACTGCAATGGCTTCATCTCATGGGCGACGCTCATCTCGATGACACCCCCGATGTGTCTATTGGCAAGCGCAAGTTCGGGTGTGCACCGGCGGTCAGTGGCGTGGGTCCGTCACTGCGCAGTCGATGCCAGCCTGCTGCCGCAATCATGGCTGCGTTGTCGGTGCACATTTCCCGACTCGGAAGTGCAACGCGCAGACCCTTCTCTGCTCCAACCTTCGACATCTGCTCACGCAACCGTGAGTTCGCTGCAACTCCACCACCTAGAACGACGCCTGTCGCGTTCGTCTGCTGAGCTGCTCGTACTGCTTTGGCTACGAGAACTTCGACGACCGCTGCTTGAAACGACGCTGCGACATCGTCATTCGACACATCGGGGTTCTTCTTCACATGGTTGATGACAGCAGTCTTCAACCCGCTGAATGAGAAATTGAGGCCGTCATGCAACATCGCACGGGGGAAGTCGATTGCTTCGGCATCACCACGTGTCGATGCTGCGTCGATCGCTGGTCCACCCGGGTAACCAAGGTCGAGGTATCGAGCAACTTTGTCGAAAGCTTCTCCCGCTGCATCATCGATGGTGTGACCGAGCACGCGATAACGGCCATGGTCTTGCATGTCGACGAGCATCGTGTGCCCACCGCTCACCAACAACACGACGAGTGGAAACTCAAGCGTCGGGTCATCTAGTAGCCCCGCATAGAGGTGGGCTTCCATGTGATTCACACCGATGAACGGCTTCTGCCACGCAAGTGACAGTGCCTTGGCGGCAGACACCCCGACGAGCAACGCACCAATGAGCCCCGGCCCGACAGTTGCTGCCACTGCATTGACTCGTTCTGGCTGAATACCTGCCTCTTCGATCGCACTCGACACAACTGGTAACAAGTTCTGAAGATGCGCTCGGCTCGCCACTTCTGGAACAACTCCCCCAAACTTGGCATGGATGTCGACCTGACTGCTCACCACCGATGACAAGACGTCGTTGCCGCCCATCACCACTGCAGCGGCGGTCTCGTCACAACTGGTCTCGAGTGCAAGCACCACCGTGGACTCGTCTACAGACATCGTGCGGTTCATACTCATCGGCGTGACTCTTTGATATGTGCAATCCGTGATGCAAATTCAGCACCTTGAAGGTCATGACACCACATGACAATGGCGTCTTCGGAGTTCTCGTAGTACTTCTTGCGCACGCCCGCTGGCACAAATCCGAAGCGCCGATACAAGCGTTGGGCCACATCGTTCGATGCGCGCACTTCAAGAGTCATCGCCGTACATTCGCTCTGGATTGACAGATCGCATAGATCAAGCATCAACTCGGTGGCGATGCCGCGACCCTGCCACGACGGGTGGGTCGAAATGTTCGTGATGTGAGCATCACCAGCTGAGTAAAACAGGCCCGCATAGCCGACGAGAGTGTCCCCGACGTAGGCCACGATGTAACTACGGCTACCGGTGCGAACTTGAGACAACTCGTCGACGAACACGCGATGGGTCCACGGTCGTTTGTGCACGGCTTCCTCGATGTCGAGCACACGGCGCAGATGGCGTCTCCGCATCGGTTCGGTGGTCAACTCGTTCATTGGCGATGTGCGCGTGATACCCATCATCGACCTTCTCTCGTGGCCCAGTTGATCTCGGCATCTGGCACCCGCAGATACATCGGCTCGACCAGGTGGGCCTCCACCCACTCTTCACGTACTGCCTGCTGACTAGCCAACGACAAGAGATCGTCGATGCTCGGCCACGGTGCTTCTTCCGCACGCATCGTGGTACGCGTCAATGCTTCGAATGAGTTGCTGTGACGCACAAAACCGGAGCCGACACACGTGACGTACTGGTCGCGTTCGGCGAGGTGTATCGCACAATCATCTGGTGGGGTCACCACTGGGTCGGTGAGTCGTGTCATTCGACCGTCATTTGGCTTATATACCGCCCAGTACATCTCACCTCTGCGCGCATCGAGTGCAGCTGCGACGACATCATCTTCGGTGCGTGATGCCTGAAGTGCAAGAACATCGAGGCTGCATATCGGCACCACCGGAAGATCTAGTGCCCACGCCAGCGACTGAGCTGCAGCAATGCCGACACGCAGACCAGTGAAAAGCCCGGGGCCGACGTCGACCGCTACCGCATCAAGTTGTCGAAGCGTCACACCGGCTTGTGCGCAAACGAACTCAATCATCGGCGCCAGACTTTCTGCGTGACGACGGTCGCTGTTAACGGTGGCCGAAGCGAGCGTTCCTCGATGATCACCCAATGCAACACCAACATGTTCGACAGCCGTTTCGATACCAAGAATCATCATGTCAGTCGCCCCACTTTGCGAGCGCGCGTTTCAGCTGCTCCCAGCGCGAATCCCACGTCTGTCCGATCACCGACACAACGATGTGTCGACTGTCTTCGTTGTCATCGTCGACTTCGAGAGATACGACGAGATGATGCCCCAACACTTCTTCGGCGACGTCGCCCCACTCGACCACAACGACATCGCCAAGGTCAGCAAGCTCGCGCAAGCCCAGGTCTTCCACGTCTGAAAGTCGACCTAGCCGATACAAGTCAGCATGGTGCACAATCACCGTGCCTGTGTCGTAGGTGTGTACCAAAGTGAATGTCGGCGATGACACCGTCTCGTCGGGCGACACCCCGATGCCCGCTGCGAACCCCCGTACGAATGCGGTTTTACCCGCCCCCATTTCACCCGACAGGACGATGATGTCGCGAGGTCGCACAAGTGATGCCACAGCAGCAGCGAGCTCTTCGGTCTGGTTCACATTCGTCGTACGTGCGTCGATCACAGATATCGACGCTCCATTCGCGCGCTCATTCCGCACACGATCTCATAATCGATGGTGCCAACCGACGTGGCCCATTCCGACACGGTGACCGCGTCGTTGCCGTCGGCACCGATGAGCGTCACGACGTCTCCCACTTGAACACCACCACACTCAGTGACGTCAATCATCAACTGGTCCATGGTCACCGTTCCGGCAATCGGACAGCGCTGGCCGCGCAACAGCACTTCTTGCGCAGTGGCCCACAGGCCACGTGGTACTCCGTCGGCATATCCGACGGGAACTGTGGCAATCGTCGATGTTCGGCTCACTGCACGACGCAATCCGTACGACACTGCGTCACCTGCTTCGATTGTACGAACAGCACTAACTTGCGCCTTCACGGCCAACGCCGGCCTGAATTCACCGCAGTAACTCGCAACACCAGAACCTGGCACCAACCCGTATGTCACGATTCCGACTCGAACCATGTCAAGACGTGCAGTCGACATCGTGAGCGCAGCCGCACTGTTGGCGGCATGCACACGACCAGGGTTGATTCTGGTCGCACGAATGTCGTCAATGACTCTGTTGAACGTCGCCAGTTGCCGAGCGTTTGCCTCATGGTCGGGTTCATCTGCACAGGCGAAGTGAGTGAACACTCCGGCTAGTGCAAGATTGTCTGCTTCGTGTACCGCAGTCACAAGATTGATGGCATCTTTGGGATCGACGCCAGCCCGATGCATTCCGGTGTCGACTTTCACGTGCACTGCCGCAACCACACCATGTGCTGCGGCGGCACTATTCAGTGACATGAGACCAGCACGTGATGCGATGGTCGCAGTGAGACCATGACGCACGATGTCAGCAGATTGCGACGGAGGCTGCTCGCTGAGAATGAGCACCGGCACTTCGACCCCGGCTTCACGAAGACGAGCTCCTTCCTCCACGAGCGCAACACACAACCCAGTGGCACCTCCGTCAATTGCAGCTCGCGCCACGCGCAAGGCGCCATGTCCGTATCCGTCGGCCTTCACCACCACCCACACCTCACTCGGCGCCATAAGCGAGCAAAGATGCGCGACGTTGTTACACACTGCGTCGGTGTCGACTTCAACCCAGGCCCATCGTGTCGTTGACGTGCTCACTGAGACACACTCAATTCATCGAGCACATGTGCAATCTCGCCGACGACATCTCGTGCGATGGTTCCTTCTGCGGGACACAATGATGCTGCGACGCCATGCACCACCGCCGCCGCAGTGGCTGCAGGTGCGGCGTCCATTCCACGCGCGATGAACGCAGCGACGATGCCGGACAACACGTCTCCGCTTCCGGCCGTCGCCAGGCGTTGATCGCCCGATGCAACCAAGAACGTGGGGCTATCGGCCGATGCCACGATCGAAGTCGGTCCTTTTCGCAAGACCACGCAGCCAATGCGCTCTGCAAGGCGACGGGTCGCTGCGATCTTGTCAGCGTCGTCGACATCGCCGCCGAGCGATGCGAACTCGCCATCATGCGGTGTCAGGACCGTGGGGGCAATGCGAGATGTGATGCTCGATGCATCTCCGTGTGAGTCGACGACGGCACTCAGACCGTCTCCATCGACGACGACCGGAATGGACACCGACCGAACGACGTCACGGACGAGCTCTGCAACGTCATCACCCCGACCAAGACCTGGTCCGATGACGAGTGACGCAAATCGGTGAGCATCAATAGCAACTTGTGATCCCCAGTTTTCCGGTGTCAACTGTCGCTGTACCACCTCGGTCGGGAGCGAGCTCGACCCATCGTGCGAGGTCTCGCGCATTGATGCGTGGACAATGCCAGCACCTGCGCGCATCGATGCGGCACACACCAACGCGGCAGCTCCGGTCATGCCGCCACTTCCGGCAATGACGCGAACTGCATGTGACCATTTGTGTGCATCTCGATCTCGAGGCGGGATCCATGCCGCAACATCTGTCGGTTCTACAAGAAACGTCGTTACATCGTCACAATGGTCGACAACGTCGACTCCGATGTCAGCGATTTCGATGTCACCGCTCACTCGTGGGCCGTCATTCAGAAGATGGCCAACCTTTAGTGCAGCAAATGTGATAGTTCGATCTGCAAGCAACACGGCACCTTCGCACGTGCCGACATCTGCATCGAGCCCGCTCGGAACATCAACCGCGAGCACTGGCACACCGAACACCAACGGTGGCTCCCATGTGCCGTGAAATCCGGTTCCGTAGGCCGCGTCAATGACGAGATCTGCACGTTGCGAGTCGATGACTTCATCGGTCGCGTCAGCTGCTGGAATCACCTCGACGGCTGCCCCCCTGTCGATGAGTCTGCGTGCAGCCACTTTGCCGTCGGCTCCGTTGCTTCCTTTGCCAGCGATGACGACGACGCGCTTGCCATAGGCCCCACCCAACATGCGCAGCGCTGCAAAAGCCACGGCTGCACCAGCACGTTCGACCAGAACGGCATGACCGTGCGCACCGAGCATGGCGATCTGCGCCTCGTCGGCACGACGCATCTGGGTGACTGTGACGACCGGAATCACACTCCAAAGCGTACGGAGGAACCGAGCAGAAGGCTCTCAGAGGGCAGCTACGACAGCCACTGCCACCGAATCGGTATGGCTGATGGACACCATCCAACTCGACACGCCGGCCTGGAGCGCAAGTTCTTCGGCGCGACCTTCGACATGCAGCACCGGTGCACCAGATTCCGTGCGATCGAGCCAAACGTCATGGAATCCGAATGCCCCAAGACCAACACCGAGTGCCTTCATGGTCGCCTCGCGTACTGCAAAGCGTGCTGCAAGCGACCGTGGATCGTCGGCACGTTCTTCAAGCTTTGCCAACTCGGTACTGGTGAACAATCGCTCTCGCATTCCGGGTCGTCTGTCTAGCAACGAGCGAAAACGTTCGACGTCGACGGCGTCAATGCCGATACCCCGCATATTTCTTACTTCGTGCGCCAGTGATCAGCGGTTTCGGACACCGGCAAGATCAACAAGTCTGCGATAGAAATTTCAGCCAGACGATCATCACGGAAGGAACCTTCTGTCTCCGTGACCCAGTCGACGAGACGGTCGTAGCGTCGGTCATAGCCTTGCAACACGTTCTTCACCGCGGTGGCTGTCAACTTCTCGTGGAACGACACATGTAGAAGTGTGAGGCCAGTGGTCTGTGAACCCTTGATCTCGGGTACCAGGATGACGGTACGACCGTCACTTCGTCCGCGCGCCACAAGTACCTCTTGTTCGCTAGCGACACGACGTTTTGTGCCAACCAAGGAATTGCTTGAGTCGACACGTGATTTCAGGTCTCGAGCCATGCCACCACGATCGACGATCGAGATTGTGGCGGATCCGGCAACAACATCGCCTTCGATGCGGTAGCGGGTGTACCCATTCACAGTGCTCACCGCACCGTCGAGTGACGCCAGCACCTTCATCGTGCCGTACGAAAGACGGTCGCGAGATGTACCTGCGTCGATAACCGCGCGCACCAGAGCACGGTCGAGCAGACCTTCCTCACTTCGCGAGATACCCACGGTGACGGTCTTTGCCTGGTGTTTGATGGCGTCGATGGGGCGGGTCAATTCATCGATGCCTCTTGTGAGTGCAGAGATGAGATCATCGAGTAGCACCTCTGGCGATGCAACTCGCCCAGTGTCACGTTGATACGACTCGAGTGGCGACACCGCAGTGACTGTGCGCAACAGCGACACAATGCGCACGGCAGTAGATGCTTCGAGATTGCCGTCGTATTGGCCGGTCTGCAGAGCATTGAAAAATGTCTGCATAGGAGTACCGATGGCATCGTGCACCCGTGCGAGGGCGTCGTCGGCCTGCGCACCACGCTCAACGACATGCTCGATGGCTTCACGTGCCGCACGAAGTGGACGAGCCAGTGAGTCGATGGCGAGTGCAGCCTCATAACCGAACAAGTGACCGGCCATGGCAGACAGCACGAACGCCAGGCTTGATTCCACGACCGGAACGGAAATGACCGCGCTTGCGCTGTCGAAACGGGACTCGCCCTCTGATGCAACGACAATCGGAAGTGCCTTGTGTGCCTTGTAAATGGCCACTTCTTTGGCCACGTCGGTAGCGGTACCGTCCGCCAGGCCGGCTGCGCACACCAGAATCATCGGCTCACATGACAAGTCGATGTGCTTCTTGTCTTCAGTGACGTCGCAAGAGATGGACTTGTAACACAGCTCAGAAAGCTTGATGCGAACTTCATGGGCGGCGACCGTGTTGGGTCCGTTGCCAACCACCGCCCAATAGCGGCGCGAGGGAGCGAAGCGATGAGCTGCATCGGCGATGATCGGACGCAAACCAATTACTTTCTCCATTGCATCCGGCATGTCTCGCAATGAACGAACTACGCGATCGGCAGCCTCGCGGTTCACATGCCCCGACACCTCAGCGATGGCACACGACAGCAGCGCACCTGCAGCGACTTGTGCATAGAAGGCCTTCGTACTGGCGACGCTCATCTCGACGTCGCGACCATCAGATGTATAGAGCACACCATGGGCCTTGTTCGCCAGCTCTGATCCCCGACGGTTCACTATGGCAATGACCGAGGCTCCTCGGTTCTTGAGCAAGTCCACCGTGCGATTGGTGTCGGTGGTCGTTCCACTTTGGCTGACAGCTACGACCAACATGTTGGACATGTCGGTGCGCATGTCGAAGCCGGACAACTCAGTCGCCGTCAGTGCATCGACGTGAATACGGCCGTCTGACACGGCGGATAACACTGCCACCATCGATGTTCCTGCCACGGCTGCAGTTCCCTGCCCGATGACGCGGACGCGAGTGATGATGCCGTCTGCCAACTTCCGACGAATGTCGTCGGGAAGTGTGTCCGTACCGAGATCGGCATGCACACCTCCGTCGCGCTCGACGATGCGACCGCGCAGAGTCTTTCGAAAACTTCGCGGAGCTTCGAGGATTTCTTTCAACAAAAAGTGTGGGGCTTCACCACGGTCAATATCCCGCGTGGTTACTTCTGCAGTGATCACGGAATCATCGGCAATCGGAAGTGCGGTGCCGTCGTAAGCAGACATGGTGAGCCCATCAAGACCACCTGCCCCATCGGCATCGAGCACCATGATCTGACCACGGCTTGCGGGTTGGTCGGCATGTGCGAGAGCTTCTCCATCCATGCGCACATATCGCAGAGTCTCTTCGACCACTCCATAGGGCTCGCTCGCCACGATGTAACGGTCTTCTGCAAGACCAATGCACAATCCCTGTCCACTTCCATGGAGGGCAAGCAACATTTTGTTCGGAGACTCGGCACTCACCAGGCCGATCGCCACCGAACCTTCAAATGACGACACGGTCTTTCGGAACGCTTCGGTCAACTCGTTTTCTGCGCGGAACCGCTGCACGAGCGCTGGAATGACCTTCGCGTCGGTGGTGATGGGGTCGGCAAACTTGAGTGAGTGACGCACCTTCAGATCTGCGTGATTGTCGACGTCACCATTCAGAACTCCGATGGCGATGGTGGACACAGTGTCATCGTCTTCTTCGCTCGTGACGGGGTGGGCGTTCGGCTCGGAAATGATGCCAACACTGGCCCACCGCGTGTGTCCGAGCACGGTGGTTCGCACTCCAGGGAGGGAAAGAGCATGGCGCAACAACTCGTCGTCCATGACGGACGTGCGCATCTTTCGCGTGTTGTCACCGAGTTCACCAATTTCAGCCGCCGCCTTGTATACGAACACCAGCGAACGGCCGTGTGCGCGCACGCTGTTGTTGGTGAACAACGGATCACCGACGCGGTCGCGCAGCATGGATGCAATCGGTTCGCTCGCAGGGTTGAGTGCCTCGCCCCACACGATGACACCAACACCGGCAGAATCTCGTCCACGAACCTCGAGTCGGTCAAGTGCTGACAGAGCCTGCTGGATGCTGAAGTAACCGCACAGCGCCCCCGACGACGCATGGCGACCAGCTAAGGCATGCACGGCATCGGCGGTACGCAAACGATCACGTCGCAGCGACCAGAGTGGGTCACGAACTGCAGCGACCAAGGCTGCCTCGCCTTCAATGTGGGCGGGACTACCCGTCAATGCATCGACACGACGATCCTCTTCAGTGGCATAGACATCGAGTGCATCAAGGCGCGTCGTCATTGCGGCAACTAGTTCGAGATTGCCAGCGAGCGCCTGCATGCCAGCATCACCCCGCAACAACTCATCGACATAGCGAAGGTGTTGCGCAACTATCGCATTGTCTCCGCGTGCACCGATAGCGGCGTCGAGCCCCGTCAGTACCTCGTCACGACTAGGTACTGCACGACCCGTCGGGCGGGAGACGATGCCAATGATGCCGCACATGTTTCGAGATTAGTGAGCCTCGTCGGCCGCACGGACCGCATCGGCAAGCGTGTCGGCAACTTCTCGCGCAAATTCAGCAGTTTCAGCCTCGACCATGACTCGAATCACGGGTTCAGTACCTGATGCACGAAGCAGCACTCGCCCATTCCCTGCGAGCAGGCGCTCCGCTGTCGCTATTTGATCGGCCAATATCTCAGCCGGATCAGAGATCTTGTTGTTCGTGCGCACATTGACCAACACCTGCGGATACGACGTCATCACGTCGCGTGACACTTGCGAGAAGTCAGACTTCGTGCGCTGCAGATGCTCAGCAAGCATGAGACCAGCCAATAGTCCGTCACCTGTGGTGGCATGCGCCGCGTAGATGATGTGGCCACTCTGTTCACCACCCAGAACCAGATCACTGGATTCGAGCGCTTCGAGCACATGCCTGTCACCCACCGGAGTAACCACTACATCGATGTCATGTGACTGCATCGCGCGATGGAAACCGATATTCGACATGACCGTCACTGCGACGGACTTGTTTCGCAGCAGACCACGTTGCGCCAAGTCGACGGCGGCCAGTGCGATGAGGTGGTCCCCGTCGACGATGTAACCATCGGACGTGACGCCAATGACTCGATCGCCGTCGCCATCAAAACTCAAGCCCAGATCAGCAGAGGATGTCGCCATATGCTCCGCAAGTGACCCGGGGTGAGTTGCTCCACATTCTTCGTTGATGTTCGTGCCATCAGGTGATGCATGCGTGACTTCGACAAGGGCACCGGTACGCAGGAACACTTTGCCTGCGACTTCTGACATGGCACCATTTGCACAGTCGAGTGCAATAGTGAGCCCGTTCAGTCGGCCTTCACCGATGATTGACACACGATGATCGATGTACTCGTCGAGCAGGTTGCTTGCCGCATGGACTGTTGCCTCGGGAATTCCCTGCTCGGCTGTGCTCATGGCATGCCATTCACGTTCGATCTCTACTTGTTGCGCATCGGACAACTTCGCGCCGCCAGCAGCAAATACCTTTATCCCATTGTCTTTCCAAGGGTTGTGTGACGCCGTGATGGAGACGCCCACCCAATCGTGGGTTTCAGCGATGAAGGCGATTGCCGGCGTTGGCGCAACACCAAGAAGGTGCACCTCTACCCCTTCGGCAGTGATGCCTTGAACGAGCGCCGATTGCAGCGATGGTCCACTTTGTCGGGTGTCGCGACCAACCACAACGGCTGTCGGCGACAATACGCGAGCAACGGCTCGGCCGAGATCACGAACTGATTCGACGGATAAGTCCTCGAACGCTGTGCCACGTACACCGTCTGTTCCGAAGTGAAGCATGACCTTGGGTGTTGGAAAGTGCACGCACGCTGTGCGTGCGGCGCAATTCAGCGCTTGGTGTACTGCGGAGCCTTACGGGCCTTCTTGAGGCCGTACTTCTTGCTCTCTTTGCGACGTGAATCGCGAGTGAGCAGTCCGGCCTTCTTCAGTGCCGGACGAGTTTCAGGATCCATCTCGACGAGCGAACGTGCGATTGCCATGCGCAATGCACCAGCTTGACCATTGACGCCGCCACCGTAGATGTTGGCATCGATGTCGAAAACTGTTTCGTTATTCGTGACACGCAGTGCCTCGATGGCAACCATGCGTTGCGTGGGCGTGGTGAAGTACGCCTCGATTGCTCGACCGTTAACGGTGACCTTGCCAGAACCGGCCCGAACGTTCGCGCGTGCGACGGCTTCCTTACGGCGGCCCGTTGTCTGTGTGAGCGGTGCAGTTGCCACGAATGACTCCTTGAAATTGTTCAGCGCGCCTTGGCGGCGCTGACGTCGAACGGAACTGGATTTTGCGGAGCGTGCGGATGCGATGCACCGGCATACACCTTGAGCTTCTTCACCATCTGGCGACCAAGTGGTCCCTTCGGCAACATGCCGGCAATGGAGCGACGAATTGCATCGTCGGGCTTGCGTGCCAACAACTCTGCGTATGACTCGCTCTTCAAACCACCGGGGTAACCCGAGTAGGTGTAGATCATGCTCTTCTCGGCCTTGTTCGAGGTCATGACGACCTTCGAGGCGTTGATGATGATGACATGGTCACCAGTGTCGATGTGCGGCGCGAACATCGGCTTGTGCTTGCCGCGGAGCAGGCGGGCGGCTTCCGTGCAGATACGACCAAGCACCATGCCCTCGGCGTCGATGACGTGCCAAGTGCGTGTGATGTCGCTCGGAGTGGGTGTGTAAGTGGCCATGGAACTTCCTTGACGACGGCGGAGGACCCGCCGGCTGACCGGTTTGCACCGGAACCTCGAAAGGATACGGGTCGGGTTGGCCGGCCTACAACCGTCCCCCTCCTGAAATCAGGATCGATTCGGCGCGCTTGGGCGGCACCGGGCTAGTTAGTAGCCGACCTCGACCAGACACAGGCCGTGAGGCGGGGCCAATGGGGCGTTCAGAGTGCGGTCCTTGGCGAGCATGATGCGGCGCATGTCGCTCGGGAGGTGTTTGCCCTGTCCGATGTCAACCATCAGCCCAACGACCGAGCGCACCATCTGATGGCAAAACGCGTTCGCTGTGATGTGGAAAACAAGCACATCGCCGTCCTGGTTCCACTTCGCTTGCATGACATACCGGTGCATCGAAGCGGCGGGTTGGCCTTCCTCGGTCGGAGGTCGCTTGCAGAAAGACGTGAAGTCGTGTTCGCCGATGATGGCATCACATGCCAGTCGCATGGCATGCACACGCAACGGCTCGCGAACGTGCCACGCCGTGAGCAACTTGAATGGGTCCGGTGTCGCCGCATTCAAGATGGTGTACTCATAACGACGCCACTTGGCACTGAAACGCGCATGGAAGTCGGCATCTGCCCATGTGATTTCGCGCACCACGATGTGCGGTGCGCACAATGCATTGACACTCCGCTGGACTTGCGAGAGATCAACACTCGACGGCAGATCGGCACTAACTACTTGTGCGCTTGCATGCACTCCGGCGTCGGTGCGACCGGCACCGACGATTGCAACCGGTGAACGCACGACGGTCGACAGGGCTTCATTCAGTCGACCAGCAACCGTGTCGACACCATCGTTTGCCGCGAAACCGCGAAACGGTGTGCCGTCGTAGGCCACATGCAAACGGACCCGCGCAAGCGCGGGCCCGTCAATAGATGTCATCATTTTTCGTCCGGTTCATTCACCGGCGTCAGTTGTCAGACCAGTTCGATGCGCGCCATCGGCGCAGCGTCACCCTGGCGAGTTCCGAGCTTCAAGATGCGTGTGTATCCACCATTGCGCTGGAGGTAACGGGGCGCGACCTCATTCACCAACTTGGTGGTCATTTCTTTGTCACCCAAGTAACCCTGGATCTGACGAATGCGATGGATGCGCATGGGCGACTCACTCTGGGCCTTCTTGGCCTTCGTGATGAGCTTTTCTGCGATGGGACGTAGCGCTTTGGCTTTTGCCTCGGTGGTGACGATTCCTTCGGCAGCGAAAAGTGATGCCGCCAGGTTCGCCATGAGGAGGCGCTGATGTGCGGCGCTACCGCCGAACCTTGGCGCGCGACGTGGTGTTGCGGGCATGTGACTACTCCTTAGACGTTTCTCAGAGACGCAGCGAAAGGCCGCGCTCGTCGAGCTTCTGAATGATTTCGTCGAGGCTCTTCTGACCGAAGTTGGTGATGTTCAGAAGGTCTTCCTCGCTGCGCTGCAGCAGTTCGCCAATTGTGTTGACTTGTGCACGCTTCAGGCAGTTACGCGGACGCTCGGACAGATCGAGGTCTTCAATCGGGTGATCGAGGTCGGGCATACCGACATTCGCACCGAGAACTTCAGACAACTCGAGGCCCTGCGGCTCGTCGGACAACGTGGCGACGATGTCAACGAGTGAACGCAGCGTTGCTCCGGCAGAAGCAAGTGCTTCGCGGGGCTGCATCGAACCGTCGGTCTCGATGTCGAGAACGAGACGGTCGTAGTTGGTGCTCTGACCGACGCGGGTGGGCTCGATTTCAAACATGACGCGACGCACTGGAGAGAAGATGGCGTCAATCGGCACGACACCGATGATGCGATTCTCAAGGTCACGCTCACTCGACACGTATCCACGACCACGCTCGATGGTCACATCGACTGCGAGGTGTGCACCTGCATTCAATGTCGCGATGTGGAGGTCCTTGTTCAGAATCTCAACTTCTGCGGGGCACGGAATATCGCCAGCCTTCAAATCAGCCGGACCCTTGACATCAAGACGCAACACCACGGGCTCGTCGCTCGTGCTGGTGATGACGATGTCCTTGAGGTTGAGGATGATCTCAGTGATGTCTTCGGTAACTCCGTTGACGGTGGTGAACTCGTGCTGCGCGTTGTCGAACTTCACGGTGGTGATTGCCGCACCAGGAATGGACGACAGAAGCACGCGACGTAGCGAGTTTCCGATGGTGTGTCCGAAGCCGGGCTCAAGCGGGCCGACAGCGAAACGCTGACGGTTGTTCTGCTCTTCGCCGATTGCTTCGACTGTGGGACGCTGAATTACAAGCATGGTGATCTCCTGGGCCTGGAGTGAAGGGTTACTTGGAGTAGAGCTCGACGATGAGCTGTTCGCGGACGGGGACATCGATGTGTTCGCGCTGTGGAAGTTCACGCACGGTCACGTTCTTGTCTCCGGCCTCGAGCCAGCCGACGAGCGGACGGTCGAGAGTGTCGATGTTGTGTTGAATTTGGATCATGTTGACGGCCTTGGGTGACAAGGACACCACCTGTCCACGCTTCACGCGATACGACGGAATGTTGACTCGCTTGCCGTCGACCTGAAGAAGGCCGTGGCTGACGAACTGACGCGCTTGCGGACGGGTGCTGGCCCAACCGGCGCGGAAAACGATGTTGTCGAGGCGTTGCTCGAGCAGACGAAGCAGGTTCTCGCCCGTCGGACCCTGGAGGCGGTTGGCCTCTTCATAGGTGCGACGGAACTGACGCTCAAGAACGCCATAGATGTACTTCGCCTTCTGCTTCTCTTGCAGCTGCGTGAGGTATTCGCTGCCGGCATTGCGACGGCGAGTACGACCATGTGCTCCCGGAGGGAACGGGCGACGATCGAGAGCCTTGCTTCCCTTGGCATTCTCGAAGATGTTCGTGTTGAGACGACGGGAAAGTCGAACTTTGGGGCCTGTGTAACGCGCCATGATCAGCTCCTGCGACGCTTCGCTTGACGACAACCGTTGTGTGGCACGGGAGTGACGTCTTTGATTCC